>Ga0070665_100005238_pt1 | contig 13414 bp, 14 predicted proteins | sample KBSS13metaG_FD_65862 | JGI IMG/M metagenome (GOLD analysis project Ga0070665, IMG submission 65862) | Switchgrass rhizosphere microbial communities from Kellogg Biological Station, Michigan, USA - KBS S1-3 metaG | ecosystem: Host-associated > Plants > Roots > Rhizosphere > Soil ... | reverse complement strand
GCCTTCATCTGATCTGGGGCGCTCTCATGAAGGCTCCGCTGAAACGCTGGAGTAGAGCCGGTCTTGGCACATCAGTGGTGGCTTTCAGTATGATGTTACCGGGGGTGATTAACTGGATCGTCGCTTCGGCAAGAGATGCCAGTCTGTGTAACTGACATATAATTTTTAAGGCTTTACTGGTCTTTAAAGGCCTCAGCGATCCTTGAAGCGCACTATGCGAAATGTGCCGCCCAGATAGGGATTCGTTGCACGCTGACTGTTGAGCTGACCATGGTGATAATTGTACTGATCGGTGCCCGCACCAATGACCTCCTGAGCTGCGCGAAAGTGCGGATAAGGAGGTCCGTCGGGCATTGCCAGGCCGGTATTGCCGCAGAGCATGATTGAGCCCGGAGGATAGCCCCAAAACTCAGGCACACGAGTGGCAACCATGACATGATTGCCGGTCGATTTGTCGCCGACGACAATGTCCCCAGGCTGCAGATCACCGGCTTGAATCTCTCTCTGAGAGCGGGAGCGCACATCAGCCAGTTCCGGGTGTTTATTGATGTAGGACAAAAAAGCATGAGAATCTACGAAGTGCGGCATATCGTCGCCCCGGCGCTTGAGCTGCGGCTCAATTACATAGTGCGAAATGGAGGCCATGCAGCCTTCCTTCCCTAAACCCTCCGGGGTGGGATCGTGGCTCAGGGCATGCACAAGTGCATCAAGCTCCATGTCAGATCCGATCTTGGTCTGGGCAGGACGACCGGCCAGCTCGCCGACATTGTTGCGCTTATCGTGCTCAGGCAAGGCACTGCGCGCCTCAGCCTGGGCCAGAGCATATTTTTCTTGCAACTTAACCGAGTTGGCCCGCTGTTCCTCCGGGTTGAAGGCGGCGAGCGAAAGTTCGGCTCTGGCACTGTCATAGCTGCTGGCTGCGGCTAACCTATCGCTGCTACTGTCTTTCCCAACCTCAGGTCTGAGATTATTGAAACCGTACTGTGCGTCAGGATGAAAACCAGCCATGGGATACCTGCAAATGGTTACCGAATTCGTAATGGACTCAAACAGCAAGGTATTGCTATTGGCCCAACTTTTTGTATATACCCAAAATCCGGGGGCAACTATCTACTTTTTAGGGTACGCCGACAACTTTGTGCGTTTGCAGGGTTAAACGGTAACCAAATTTCAAGGCCACATCCACAGTAGCAGCCATATTCCTGGCATTAAGTTCAGCGTCCTGACTGTCCAGAGGCACGACATACACCGGAGCCTGGAGTCCCGGTCGCGGTCTGGCCAGACGCTGACTCTGGTCTTTCTTCTGTGTCGAAAAGGAGGGCAGGCCATCGTCTTCGTCAATTTGACCGGCGGCCAGGACATATTTATAGCTGCCTATACGCCGCTCCAGCTCTGAGTTTAATCTCGCCGTTTTAGGGCTGCAAACAATGTGCAGACGATCGCTCACCGGCAGAGGCAGCCACAATGTGCCGTTAGTTTCAATTTGAACTCGCAGATTTTGACCAAGCAATTTCACGATCAAGGGGGCAATATTCTGACGAAAAGGCTCGCCGCCTGTGATCACAATCAGATCGCAAAATTCGGGGCGTTCGGCTTTTATTTTGTCGAGCAATTGATCGAGGGAGGGGTGCCAGGTCGAAGATTCGAAGTCGGTGTCGCACCAGTAGCAGGCCAGATTGCAGCCGCCCAGACGCACGAAGACAGCCGGATGCCCCGAGAAGGGTCCTTCACCCTGCAAGGTATAAAAAACTTCCTGCACCCAGAGAGTGAGGCCATCACCTGCTTCTTGCTGTCTGATCGGATTATCGCCCAGCATTATGAAAGCCCGACCTCTACAAAACAATTTTCAGTTTCCCAGAGAACAATCTTGCTCACTTTTACGCCCGTCCCGCTCAGCACCAGGGGCGACACCACGTTCAAAAGATGCATTGCCATATTTTCGGCAGTGGGATTGTTCGGCAGCAGAAAAAGTTTCTGCTTATCGAGGGCGCTCAGAGCGGCGATTGCCTCCATATCCTGTTCCCAGAGGATAAAACCATGATCCCAGTTGTCGTCGATCCAGGCCGCAAATTTTTCTTTTAGCACACCAAAATCAATCACCCGACCGAGGGCATCCAGGCCTTCGTCAGCGCCGGCATGAAAAAACACCACATAATTGTGGCCATGCAGATGGGCGCATTTTGATTCATGTCTGTAGACACGGTGGCCGCAGCAAAATTGCAATCTGCGCACAGCCGAAATATTGTTGCCGTCGCTTGCGCTCATCTAGCCGGTCACCTCAGCGGCGGCCCGCACCAACAGCGGATCTTTGACATTAGCTTCTTCAAAGCCCTTGCGTCGCAGGACACAACTGTTGCACTCGCCACACGGTGGATAGGCACCGTTATAACAAGTCGTGCTGTAGGCCAGTGCATCAAGACAATTAGGCAAAATAGCAGCCAACTCGACGGTCTCGGCCTTGGTGCGATTCATCAGCGGGGCCTCGATTTTAAATGGTCGATCCAGACCACTGGCAATAGCGGCGGTCATCTTGGCGATAAAATCATGGCGGCAGTCGGGATAGCCGCCGAAGTCCTGCTGCGAAACGCCTACGACAAGCGTGTTGCAGTCGTGCACATAGGCGCGGTTGGCGGCGACACTAAAAAAGAGAATATTGCGACCGGGCACAAATGTCGTAGCCACGCCATCGGGAATGCTCTCGGCGTCTTCAAAAGTATCGACAGCCAGAGAATGATCGGTGAGGGGGCTGAGCCCGGCAAAAATTGGACCGAGATCAATAACTTCATGCACCACTTCAGCCATCTCTGCAATTTTTTTGGCGCTCTCCAGCTCGAGCGCATGCCTTTGACGATAGTCAAAAGTAACGGCGTAAACCGTTTTGAAGCGCTGCTTGGCCCAGTACACACAGGTGGTACTGTCCTGCCCGCCAGAAAACACGACTAGAGCGTTGGACATCAAACGTTCTCTTGATTATTACAAGGTCCTCCGATCTTATCAGAGGACCCGGGCAATCATGCCTCACCGGGGGCCTGACAACTATTTAGCGGTTGCGCTTCTTAACGTTTTTTGGAAGAGACGGGCCGGACATACTCGGCTACCGGCCAGAACGGTATGCCGCCCCGCGGTGTGAATCGGCCTTCTACCCTGAGGGCATAAGGATCGAGCAGGGTGATCAGGTCGTTGGCGATACGGTTGACCGAGCCTTCGTGAAACTCCGGAAACTGGCGAAAGGCACCGAGATAGAGCTTGAGTGACTTGCTCTCGACGCATAGCTTGTCGGGCTCGTAGTCTATGACAATAGTGGCGAAGTCCGGCTGGCCCGTAATGGGACAGACAGTTGTAAATTCAGGCGCTTCGATGTGCAGCGAGCCGAGCACGCCATTGGGATTTTGCTTCTTGTCGGCAAATGGACTGGGGAAACACTCCAGCACGGAAGGGCTGGGATTGTCATAATTTTGCTTGGTTTTAGAACCGAGCGCTTTGAAGGTTTTGGCCTTGGCGGTGGATCGCGAAGCGGTCATAGTTTTGTTACCCGATGAATTTTGAAAGAGGACTCATTTTATCACTCCAAAAACGGCCCATCGCTGTATCATGTTGCGATGGTCGCAAAAGCTGACAAATCAGAGAGCTGGACAACAATTGGTCGGCCAGTTGATCGCACCGACGGCTTCTTGAAAGTCACCGGCAAGGCGCCTTATACGGGCGATGTGCCGGTCTCCGGGCTGGTCCACGCCGTACTCGTGACAAGCACTATAGCCCGCGGTTCAATCATGCGTATTGACAGCACCGAGGCCGAAAAGGCCGGCGGTGTCATCGCCGTTTTTTCGCATGCCAATCCGCCCGCCGCGCCGCTGAAAATAGATAAAAACGACCACAGCAGCCAGCTTCTATTGCAATCAAATAAAGTTTTTTATTACGGTCAAATAATTGCTGTCGTGGTGGCCGACTCTTTAGAACAGGCGAAAAGCGCCGCATCGCTTGTCAAAGTGCGTTATCGCCGAGCGGAAGCGCGCACCAAGATGGATACCCGGACCAGTGCCTTAATTACACCGGAAGACGGTAAATCATCGAGAGGCAGTATAAAAGCCGGTCTGGCTGCGGCTGCCTGCACGGTCAAAGCCACCTACAGCACACCAACCGAAAACCACAATCCAATGGAACCCTTTGCCACGACGGCTGTCTGGCAAGACAAATCGGGCTCAATCACAATTTATGACTCCACACAAGCAATAAGCGGCACCCAGAAAAAAATTGCCGCCGCCCTGCAAATCAAGCCGGATAAGGTGCGTGTGATTTCGCATTTTGTCGGCGGTGGCTTCGGCTGCAAGCTGACTACCTGGGCTCATGTGCCGCTCACGGCCATGATTGCGCGCAAACTCAACCGTCCGGTCAAGCTGGTAATGACACGCGGACAGATGTTCGGTCCGGTTGGCTTTCGGCCCAAAACAATTCAAAAAATGACCCTGGCAGCAAAAAAAGACGGCACCCTGACGGCCGTCAGCCATGACACCATTTCTGAGACAGCAACCTTTGTGCAATACACCGAGCTGGCTTCGGCGGTTTCGGCCAACACCTATAGCTGCCCCAATGTTTCGACCAGTCAAAAACTCGCTCCTGTCGACATCGGCCAACCCACATGGATGCGCGCTCCCGGTCACGCTACGGGCAGCTTCGCTCTGGAGTCGGCCATGGATGAGCTGGCATGTGAGCTAAAAATGGATCCAATTGAACTGCGGCTGAAAAATTTCGCCGACACTGATCAGGAGTCGGGCCTGAAATGGTCCAGCAACAGTCTGCGTCAATGCTATGAGCTGGGCGCCAAACATTTCGGCTGGGACAAAACTCACTATCGCAAAAAACCGGGCACGACAAAGCGCGACGGCCAGCTTATCGGTGTCGGCATGGCCACAGCAGTGCACGGCGTCTGGCGCAATGCATCGCAGGCAGCCGTCCGCATGACGGCGGAAGGCAAGGCTATAGGCCAATCGGGCACCCAGGAGATCGGCACCGGCACTTATACGATCATGAGTCAGATTGTGGCTGAAATACTTGGTCTGCCCATGAACAGCGTACACTTTGAACTGGGTGACAGTGACTTGCCGCCGGCACCGTTATCAGGTGGCTCCACCACCGCCTGTAGTGTCGGACCGGCTGTCGCCAAAGCGGCGCATAAACTGCTGGATATGCTCATTGAAGCCGCCGTAAGCTCACCCCAGTCGCCGCTCTATAACGTCGACAAAAAAGATATAGTCGCCCAGGACGGCGGCCTGCTGCTGCAAGACCGGCAAGCAAATTCCGGTTCAAATGCGACTAATTTTGATTCCTTTGCCGACATTGTCGCGCGCGCAAAAACAAACTTTATCGAAGCCAAAGCAGAGCACAAGCCGGGCGAAGAAGAGAAATCCTATGCCATGAGCACGTTCGGCGCCCAGTTTGTGGAAGTGGCCGTCGATCCCGATCTTGGTCTGGTCAAAGTGTTGCGCGTGGTAGGCGCCTACAGCGGCGGCCGAATACTCAACGCCAAAACAGCACGCAGTCAGATGCTGGGCGGCATTATTTTCGGCATAGGCATGACTCTGACCGAACAAACCGTCATGGACGACAATTGCCAGCGCATAGTAAACAACAGTCTGGGTGAGTATTATCTCCCGGCCAATGCCGACATACGTGATCTGGAAGTTTATTTTGTCGATGAAAAAGACAACCAGGTCAATTCACTTGGGGTCAAGGGAATTGGCGAACTTGGTATAACAGGCATCGCAGCGGCGATTGCCAATGCCGTCTACAACGCGACAGGCAAGCGCATTCGCGACCTGCCTATCACGATGGACAAATTGGTTTAGCCAAAATAGCCGAGCGAAGGCAGCACTTAGCTGGCCTTTTTCTTGGCTTTTTTCGTGTGTTTCAGTTGATCGACCTTGCGCATCGTTTCGCCCACAGGGTGCTTCATCACCTTCTGAGCAGATTCGATCGTTGCATGTGCCTTTTCAGCTACAGAATCGATTTTACCTTCCCAGTCTTCGGCGGCATGATGCATCACCTGACCGGCTTTTTCTACGGCCAGAAGGGCCAGACCACCGGCAACAGCCAGATCCATGGAAAGTGGAAGATGAGTAATTTTCTGTCCCTTCACTTCCTTTTCTTCTTCGGATTCGTCCTTCATATCCGAATTTTTCTTATCCGAATTCTTCATATCCGACTTTTCATCAGCCTTTGAATGCTGACCACAACGGGGATCGTCGCAATTTTCGTCGTCGCAATTTTTGATTTTGCCCTCTTCCTTATTTTCACAATGTCCATCTTCGCGCGTTTCTTCTTCAAAATGCGGTGCTCCGGCCTCACCACAGCCGATAGCGACCGAACCCGCCTGGCCCAGCTCACCGAGAGCGTTCTTACAACATTCGGCCAGTGATGTTTCGGCCTTTTTGGCAGAAACGCCCATCTCAGATAACTCTATTTTGTTGCCGTTCGAATCAAATAGATCGCTGCAACTGCTGCCTTTGGCGCTTTTCTTACTCATAGTCAAAATTCCTGCTAATACCCGGATTCATTAGATGATTAAAGTGACCAACCTAAAAGGAAGTTGGTTCCATTTGCCCGATCGGCAACAGAGCAGGGGCAAAAACCAAACTCGGATCCCAGTAGATATACAAAAGGTCATGGCCTCGATTTTTGGGGGCCCCAAAACGGGCAAATTCCTGTGACCCAATTAATAAATGACATGGGCAAAAAATCTTCTTTCCCTTGACCTGTCGGGCTTCTCCCCTTAGATGAGTAATTTTACCAGTGACGTTGTAAAGGGCTTCGATTAGTATCAAATTGTCGCCACCAAAACACATCGAAAGGGGTTTCCTGATGAGAGAAAAACCTTCGCGCAGCAGCGTGCCCGAATCCAAAATACGTGAAATCACCGAAGCGGTTGAAAGCGGACAATATGGAATCCTGACAAAGTTTATGAATAATCTGTCGAACGCCTCAGAACGGATTGAGGTGCTCAAAAAAATCGAAAAAATAAATCAAGAAAATCGCTATAAATCCGGCAAACCGCCGATGTTGGCTTTCGTCAGCAAGACTTATGAAGATAGTGATTTTGTCGATGTGGCGCTGCTCAAAAAGAGCTCAGATTGGCTGTTTCAAGATGACGTACTTTATCGCGAATCATTGATGATCAATGTGCCGCTACCAATTATGCCGCTCATAGCGAGAACCGCATAAGAGCTGACGCCGCCTTTGCAAAAGGCGGCAAGTCCTGCAAATAACGCCGGTCTGGAGCTGACGCTTGGACCGGCGTTGTTGTTTATTGGTAAGGCGTTTATTGGTAAGGCTGTTTATTGGTCCGCAAGACTAGCGAAAGATTGCAGTGCTAAAATGAAAATAGATAACAGGGCCGCCAGCGGGCAATTTTGCTCGAGCCGACCCATATTGGCACGCCCTTTCGGCACAATTACCCTCGGTCTGGCATGCATCAAGCACGCCACCTAACACGGAGAATTCAGGCCATGTATCAAAAATCATTTCCATTTTTGACAATTGCGGGACCGCCTATTGCGGCGGCCTGCGCCCTGACTCTGACCTCCTGCTCCCAGGAAGTACAACCGACAATCGCGCCGCTGCAATCCTTGCAATCTCATCTGCAACCGTTTGCAGCGCCGCCCGATTTTAAATCAAAATGCAGCGAGACGATTTACATCCCACTCTATTCACACATTTATCATGAGGACAGTACCCGCGCCACGCTGTTGGCGGGCACGGTCAGCATTCGCAACACCGATTTCAAAAACGGCATAGTAATTAAATCAATCGACTACTACAACACAGACGGCAAGCTGCTCAAACAATTGTGTCCCAAACCTTTAGTGCTTGGACCTATGGCTTCGGCTGAAATTGTTGTCCCCAGGACCAATACCGAGGGCGGCAGCGGCGCCAATTTTATCCTGCAATGGATGAGCGCAGAGTCGGTCTCCGAACCAATCGCCGAAGCCGTAATGATTAGCAGCAGCTCGGCGCAAAGTGTCTCATTCGTCAGCCGGGGACAGGTCATATCACGCAATGGCGCTGTTGTGACGCCATGAACGAGCTGGCTCTGATCAAAGACCTGGCGCTGATCTGGACAGTAGCGCTTGTGGCCGGATATACCTGCACTCGGCTGAAACAGCCGGTTATAGCAGGTTATATGTTGGCGGGCCTTTTGATCGGACCGCATGTGCTCAAACTGATCACACAAGAAGAGCAGATTCGCATGCTCTCCGAATTTGGCGTCGCCATGCTGCTCTTTGCCCTGGGCGTCGACCTCTCACTCAAGCAAATTATGGCCTCGGCTCATAAAATCCTCAGCGCCGGCATTTCGCAAATGGTGTTGACGGTGGGCGCCGCCTGGGCCATCGCCAGCTGGTCCGGCCTGGCAACCAACGCCGCCGGCGGACTGCTGTTTGGCTGCGTCTGTGCGCTCTCCAGCAGTGTCGTCATCTCGCGTTTGCTTATGGACAGGGGCGAGGCCGATTCCATTCACGGACAAATTCTCATACCGTTATCGCTTGTGCAAGACCTAAGTCTTGTGGTGATTATTCCTTTTCTCCCCGTCCTGCAGCAGGTATCCAGTACCGCCCCCGGAGATATGAGCGCCTTTTTCATTTCGGCCGGCAAGGCAATTTTGTTTGCCGCCCTGGTGATTGTCGGCGCGACCAAAATTATCCCGCCCTTTCTGGCCGCGGTGGCCAAATCAAACTCGCGCGAATTGTTCCTTCTGTCTCTTCTGGCGCTGTGTCTGTCCATTGCCCTCCTCAGTCAAATGTTTGGTCTATCAATTGCCCTCGGTGCCTTCCTGGCCGGCATCATGATGAGCGAGTCGACGTATGCTCATCAGGCGCTGCACGACGTCACACCGTTACGCGATGTATTTTCTACAATATTTTTTGTCTCGGTGGGCATGTTGCTCGATCCGGCATTTATGGCGGCCCACTGGCAGCAGGTTCTTATTTTTGTCGTACTCTTGATCCTGGGCAAGACCGCGATAGGCACATGGGCCGCACTTTTTGCCACGCGCAATTTGCGCAGTGCGATACTGGTCGGAGTCGGCCTTTCGCAAATCGGTGAATTTTCTTTTGTCCTGCTCACACAGGGCTATGACTCGAAGCTTATAAGCACGGCAATGTACAACTTATTTTTTGCCGGAGCGGTCATTACAATGATGGCCACGCCAGCCCTGATGGCCTGGGCTCCGGTATTTTTGAGTCGTAAATTGCGTTCGGCGCAGTGGCAAGAACTGGAAGAGGGAGAAGCGGACGGCCGCGTCACCGACCTGCAAGACCATGTAATTGTTTGCGGCTATGGCCGCATCGGTCACAATATCGGTCTGGTGCTGGAAGCGCACCAGATCCCTTTTGTCGTCATCGAGCTCAACGCCAATATCATCGAAGAACTGGCGATGCAAGGCATCCGTCACATCTATGGAGATTCGATGAATCCGCTCTTGCTCAACCGCGCCAATATTAAACAGGCCTCCAGCCTGGTTTTAACCATGCCGGATCCTTTATCTTGCACGTCTGTGGCGGCCTTTGCCCGCAGCCAGAACTCGACCTTAAAAATCATCGCCCGCGCCCATCGCACCGAGGAAATATCTGTCTTTAGAGAGGCCGGTGTCAATGCCGTTGTGCAACCCGAATTTGAGGCCAGCATCGAAATCACGAGACTGGTGCTGCAAGGTCTGAATCGTCCTACCAATGAAGTAAAGCGGGCGCTGGAGCAAATCAGAATCAGACGTTACGACATCTTCCAGCCCAATATTAATGAGCTGGATCCGGCAATCTAGTACAATTCCAAAACCTCTGTCCAGCGCCTCGGCCGCGGCCGGGGAAATTTATGTCACCGGTTCCAGGCGTGCAAGACTCACTAGAAAAGCTAGCTTTATCACGCACATTCCTCCTGAAAAACAGTCGGCTCGTCGAGCTGCCCGATATTGCCGACGCCGTGCAAGACTCGGCGCTCAAACCGGGAGTGATAATTGATGCAAAATACGAGATCCTGGCCAAAATAGGCGAGGGTGGCATGGGTGCCATCTACAAGGCCTATCATATGCTTTTGCAAAAAGAGGTGGCGCTCAAAACGTTTAGAGGGCGAAATTTTTCACCCGAATCGTGGCAGAGGTTTCAGAGAGAAGCACAGTCAATCGCCAGACTCAAGCACAAAAATATAGTTGACGTTTTTGACTGTGGTATCACTTCCGGTATCACAGGCGGCATGCCATATTACACTATGGAGCTGCTTACCGGTCAGAGTCTGGCTGAGATCCTGAAGCAGTCAGGCCCGATGAGCCCGGCCGTGGCCCTGCCTATTTTCAGCAAAGTAGCCGATGCCCTGGCTCATTCACACAGACAAAATATTGTCCACCGAGATATCAAGCCGGCCAATATTTTTCTCGTAGCGCCTGCAGATTCGGCCGGGCGTGCCCATAATTTTGAACCCAAGCTCGTCGACTTCGGCATCGCAAAACTGGCCGAGGACTCGCCGTCAGGAGCAGGCAAAGCGGATTTACAACAACAACAAACAGACCAGTCCCTCACTCGTGCCGGGACAATATTCGGCAGCCCGCTCTATATGAGCCCCGAGCAATCACTGGCACTGGAAACCAACCACAGCACCGATATTTATTCCTTCGGCTGCACCTTGTTTGAAGCATTGACCGGAACGCCTCCATATGTCGGCGACAGCGCTCTGCAAACGATGATAATGCATCAAACGCAGAACTTGCCGACGCTGAAAGAACATATCAAAGACAGCGTTATTCCTCAGCGACTGGAAGCGGTGATGGCGACTTTGCTGGCTAAAAATCCGGGCGAGCGCTATCCCAATTTTGCACTGGTAAAAGAAGAACTGGACGCCTGCATCAACGCCTGGCGGCGCGGCGCAAGCAGCTCGGGCGGTGAGGGAAATGCGCGCGGCCAGGTCGAAGATCGAGCGGAAGAAAACTTCCTCGCTAAGGTGATGGGCTCCAGCCGCCGTCTGACCGTGCTCTTGCTGGCGGTAGGTCTGATGGCTCTGCTCATATTTGCCGTTGTAGAAAGCGGTGTATTGCGGCCGGCGGCAAGACCTCCCCTGCCCGAAAAAAAATTGATAGTTGATACAGATGCCCTGATAAGCACCAAAGATAACGCCGTCAAGCCGCATAGCAAGCCATACTATGTGGGAACTCGCCTGGTGGACGGAAAGAAAAAAAGAGTCTTTCAGTTTCCCAGCGGAGGCTCACTCGGTGCTTTAACTTATGAGGGGGTCAAAGATCCCATCCCCTGCGTCGGAGAAGTGGTAGTGCCGGCCGAGGCCAGGCTCATCTTCGTCGGCGGTGTCGGTCTGCGTATGCAGCCGGAGCTGCTGCGCTGGTTCGGCCCCAACGATCTCTATGGCGTACATCTGTTGATGCAAATTGAAGATGACTGGTCGGACGCGCACATTGCCGAAGTGGGTAATCTGACGGGCTTGCAAGTTCTCGATATTACTCGAACTTTCAGCGTCACATCAAAAGCCTTCAAAGATCTGGACAAACTGAAAAATCTAAAATCACTGGGTCTGGGACATGTGACTTTAACCGGCGAAGAACTGACCCGACTGAAAATCATGCCTCAACTGGAAGCACTCAATCTTGCCGCCGTGCACAGACCAGGTCCACTGCTGGAGCACCTGGCCGACAACAACAGCCGACTGCAATCGCTCTGTATCAATTATATTCACCTCTATCCCCAAGATCTGCACTACATCGGCCAGCTCAAAGATCTAAAAGTACTGAGCGCATTTAATTGCACGATCGGAGAAGAAGCCCTGAGGCGACTGGAACCGGCGACAAAACTCGAATCTGCCTTTTTGGGCATGAACCGTTTCGGTGACCGCTCAGTAGATTATTTTGCCCGCTACAAAAAACTGAACGATCTCACCGTTTCGTTCAATCACTTCAGCAAAAACGGTCTGGCCCGGTTGCGCAAAATCCTGCCTGCGCACTGCCAGCTGCTCGACACCGACTCGCCTTATCTAACCCCTACTCAGGTACAACAGCAGCATAAGTGAGCTTGCGACTGACCACCATGGGACCAATTTTTTCGCTCAAAATCGGCATGCGCGGCGACGCTTCATGCGCCGCAACGGCGTCCTTATCCTGGTAGAGTTCGGTTAGCCAGACACAGTCGTTTATCGGCGTGCCGTCCTTTTCGATCGGGCGCAATACGTCAAAACGCAGACAGCCCGGCTCCTGTTCCATACTGGCCCGGGCGTGCGCCCCGATAATTTCTTCAAACGCCTCTTGCTGGCCTGGTTTGAGATGAAACTCCACGATAATGGAAATCTGAGACATACTTTGCTCCTTGCAAATATCAGATGAACTATATCAAGATTTGGCCGTTTTTCACCAAGCCCGGGAGGGGTATAATGCCCGATGCCCAGTCCCTTTTTTCCTCAATGAGATGCAGCGCCGTTGCCAGCCTCGCCCGATCCCGAGCAATCTAAGTCGCGATTTTTCGCCATTCAAGGCGGGACGGTTGTCATTGCCGATCTGGCCGGCGGTCAAAATGAGATCAAACGCGTACCGCAAACAGTAATCGACAAGAAATACCAGATTCTGGGCATGCTGGGCGAAGGCGGCATGGGCGCCGTTTTTAAAGCGCATCATATGATGCTCAATAAAGATGTGGCGCTAAAAACGTTTCGCAGCGCCGATCTGACCGACGAAGCCAGATTGAGATTTCAGCGCGAAGCGCAGGCCATTGCCAAGCTCAACCACAAAAATATCATTCAGGTCTACGACTTTGGCCTCTGCGAAGACGGTGTGCCTTATTACACTATGGAATATTTGCTGGGTCAGAGTCTCTCCGACCGCATCAAAAAAAAGGGGCCCTTGAGCGTCGAACAGGCCATAAAACTCTTTATTGAAGTCTGCCAGGGCTTAGCACTGGCACACGGTAAAGGTGTCATACACCGCGATTTGAAACCGGCCAATATTTTTATTGAAACCAATCTCTCACCGCAGGGCAAAAGTGAAAGCGCAAAAATTGTAGATTTTGGCATCGCCTCACTGACAGGTCAGGACGAGGCCGGCCAGAAACTGACAGGCAAAGGCATTGTCTTCGGCAGCCCGCTTTATATGAGCCCGGAACAGGCCCTCGGTCAATCGATCAATGAGTGTGCCGACATTTATTCGCTTGGCTGCAGCTTATTTGAAGCGCTCACCGGCCATCCGCCTTTTGAGGGCGCAAACGCGCTGGAGACGATAATTCTCCATCAGACAGAAGCGATTCCCACCCTATCCCAGGGTGCCGGCGGCAAGACCTTCCCTCCGTCACTGGAGCGCACACTGGCGACGATGCTGGCAAAATCACCGCGCCAGAGACAACAAACAATGGAGCAAGTAGCCTCTGAACTGGCGGCAGTCGATCCT
>Ga0070665_100005236_pt1 | contig 13418 bp, 6 predicted proteins | sample KBSS13metaG_FD_65862 | JGI IMG/M metagenome (GOLD analysis project Ga0070665, IMG submission 65862) | Switchgrass rhizosphere microbial communities from Kellogg Biological Station, Michigan, USA - KBS S1-3 metaG | ecosystem: Host-associated > Plants > Roots > Rhizosphere > Soil ... | reverse complement strand
ACCTACACCGGTTTCAGCGGCGATGCGCTGCCCTACTCCTCGAAGGAATCCGGGTCATTATCGGTCCGGCAGACGTTTCCGCTGACGGGCGACCTGTCCGGATTTGTGGGAGGTGTCACCTCCTACGTGGGCGAACGCCTCGGCAACTTTGCCAACACTCCGGTGACGCCGCGGTTTCGCCTTCCCGGGTATCTGACCGCTGACCTGCGGACGGGAATTGAGGACAAGGAGTGGGCGGTGACGCTCTATCTCAAGAATGTCGGCGACAAGATGGGCTACGTCAATGCGCAGGCGCGTAACGCGACCACCGGGATCAGTGCGTATGGAGTCAGCTTGATCCAGCCGCGTACTGTGGGTCTCACGGTCACCAGGAGCTGGTGACCTACGGTCGGGTGAGAAAGGCTCTCAGGTCGTGCGCCAGCAATTTGCGGGAATCGTCGCCCAGATAGGCCATATGCCCTGAAGGGTACAGGTGCATCTCGGTGGCCTCCGACGGAATGCCCGCATGCTGTACGGTGTACTCGGCTGTGCCCAGAGTGGTCTGCAGATCGTAATATCCGGTACCCACCATCAGCCTGAGGTGCGGGTTCCTACGCATCGCGATGGCGAGGTCCTTGGCGTAGTTGCCCGGAACCTGGACGCCGGGACCCTGGCCCCAGTCCCAACGGAAGTTGATGGTACGGAAGGCGATGGCTTCATAGGGCTCATCGATGGCGACACCCAACTCGTTGCGTATGTACAGATTGTAGGCCGCGATGAAGCCCGGTACGTATTGCCCCATAGCAGGATCATCCGCTACCGGGTCCTTGCCACTGTTGGCGCTGGGTAGAACATAACGGCCGTCGTAGGTCCCGATTTCTTCGCCCTGGCTCCCGAGCAGCGCGTGGGAGAACTCGGCAGCGCTGACCCTCAGGTCATGCTGACGGATCAACGGGGCTGGCAAACCGGTCAGAGCGGCGAGTCGGGTTGCGATCGTCTCCTGTTCGCTGGCCGGTAGCGTGCTGCCCGCATAGAGGGCTCTCAGGTACTCGTTCGAGCCGAATTTGCGCGCGGCATCCGCTTGACCTTCAGGCGTGCAGCCGGAACTCACCTTGTGGTGATAGCAGGCCGTCGCGGCCAGTGTGGGCAACTCATTCACGTAGCGCAGATCGCCGGCATTCGTGCTCATGTCCAGCGCTTGACCCAACAGGATCACGCCATTGAGGGTCAGGCCGTCCATTTTGCCCGTGGACATCGGACCGCCGGCCAACAGTCGCGCCACGACAGCGGCGCGAACGGTGCCGTAGCTCTCCGAGAGCAGGTACTTTGGGGCATTCCACCGATTGTTCTCTCGAACCCACTGCTCGATAAAGTCCACTGTCGTGTGGGCATCCTGCTCGACCCCATAGAACTCTTCCGGCTTGCCGTCGGGGAGAATGCGGCTGAAGCCTGTGCCGGGAGGATCGAACAGTACGACGTCCGCGACATCGAGCGGACTTTCCTGGTTATCGACCAGGCGGAATGGCGGCGTGGTGGGGGGCTTTACGGCATCAGGGAAGTCGACACGACGTGGTCCTGCAATTCCCAGGTGTAACCACACAGAGGCCGAGCCGGGGCCGCCGTTGAAGATAAACACTACCGGGCGCACAGTTCCTTTTGGAACGTCGGTGCGCAGATAACTCGTGGCTATCAGGCTCGCGGTGGGCTTTCCGGCGGCGTTCTTGATGAAATATTCCGCGACTACGGCTTTGTAGTGCAGTTTGTGACCGGCGAAGGTGGCTTCGTGGTTGGTTTCGAAGTGCCTCGCGGGGGCGGGCTCCGCGGCCTGCCCGGCCTGTACGGCCAAAAGGGAAGCGGCGATCGCGGCGGCACAGAATGGGCTAACGGTCATGAGATCCCCTGATGAAGTTGGCAACGTCCTGTGACAGCTCCAACCGCGTCGGTTGGTCGCGATACATCATGTGTCCGCCCTCATAACAGTGGGTCGTGAAACGACGCGAGAGATCCGCTTCGAGTTTCGCGGCCATGCGCACATTGCCCTCGCACATGTTCAAGGAGTCGTAACGGCCAGCCGCTACGAACACCCGCAGCTCGTGGTCGACTCGCATCGCGTTCTGTAGCCACGGTTGCGAGTCCGGCGGCCCGGCGCCGGCCTGCATGCGCGCGAGCATCACGGGAGTGATGTCGGTATGGTCGTAGACCCAACGCTCGCCCGTGCTACGCCGTTCAGGGCCCGGCTTCGGCATGTAACCATCCTCCAGGTCCGTATAGGCCAGGTCGGTGTTATAGCCGAGCTCTCCGCGCAGGTAATCGCTGATGTAGCCCTTGCGCGCTGGGTCTTCGGGCTCCTTGCCGGTGAGCCGCATGTCGTAAGTGTTGAGTACCTTATCGGGCTCGCCGCCAAACAGGCCGTGCAGGTAGTCCCGGTTCGACATGACCAGGGTCTTGTGATCGATCTGATCCGGTCTCACGCCGGTGAACCGCGCCAGATCCGAGGCGATTGCCGCCCGCTGATCGTCGGTGAGAGTGTCGCGCTGCATCAACGCGGGAAGATAGGTTGTTGTGATCCAGTCGTTTACCTGTTGCAGAGTGACTGAGCGATCTTTCATCAACTCTGGCGCGAGTTTGTGGTGATAGAAGGCGGCCGCGGTCCGCGCCGGTACGTACATGGCATCGGAGAATTCGAACGGCATCTGCGATCCCGGGACGCCACCGGAAATCAGAATGGCTCCGGCGACTTTCTCGCCTCGCTCGACGAGCATCTCCGTCGTACCGTTGACTCGCCAGGTGCCATAGCTCTCACCACCGAGATACAGAGGCTGGTGGGTGGCATTGAACCGCGCGCGATAAGCCCGGATGAACTCGGCCGTCGCGGCGAAGTCGCCCACGGTAGAGAGGAATTCGCGCTCGTATTCGGGCTTGGCGGGACGGCTGAAGCCGGTGCCCACCGGGTCCATGAACACCAGGTCGCTCGTAGTGAGCAACGTCTCGGCGTTGTCGACAAAACCACCCTTCTGCACGCGCCGTGGCCCGAACATCTCCGTGTGCACCAGCAGGGAGTTGCTGGTCGGGCCGCCGTTCCAGATGAAAGCCAACGGACGGGGGGCGCCGGTGGACTTGACCACGTAGGCGACGAAGAAGATATAACCTCTGAGCTCACCGCTCTCATCGTTGCGAATGGCCAGTCGGCCGGCACGCGCCTCGTATTTCAGGGGGCCGGCGGGAGTTTTGACCTGGTGAGGGGTGAGCACTATGGGCTCGTCGCCCGTGACCAGGGGCGCGACGTCCGCATAAGCCCGGGGGCCCAGTTGAGTTAGCAGTCCCAGTGCGAGAGTCGCGGCGATACTCAGGCGAGCCTCCATTGCGGATCCCCCCTCTTTTGCTTTGATTCGAGGCGATCAGCTTAAGCCGCCGGGGGCGGATTTTTGTTTCCATTTTGGCCCCGGGGGCCGGCGGAGACGCATTGTTTATGCGCCGAGGCCCGGCCAGGGGCACCATAACGAAAAGAAACTGCGGAAACTTCTGCATAGACTTTGGTGCAGTCCGCGGGTTGCGCGGCGTGAGGGTGCACCCGTAAATGTTGGACTTGCAGAAAATCCGGAGCGACTTTCCCCATCTCGCCCGCTGTGTCTATCTGAACACGGCCGCCGCCGGTTTGTCCTGGGCGGGCCAGGGCAACGCCGCCGCGAAGTTTTATGACTCCACCAAGACCCTCGGGATGGGCGGTGCGGCGGAGTGGGCCGCCCATGTGACGGCCGCGAAGCGCGAGCTCGGGGCCCTCATGGACGTGTCCCCCCAACGCATTCATTTTGTCGGCAGTACGACCGAAGCGCTCAACCTGGTTGCCTTGAGCTTGCCGCTCGAGCACGGCGACGCAGTCGTGATTGCGGAGGACGAGTTTCCTTCCGTCGTACACGCCTGGCTGGGTTGGCAGGCCCGGGGCGTGGAGCTGATCCAGGTTCCTATCGCGACCGAGGCACAGCGCACGCAGACGTTGTGCAAGGCCGTTCGCGGTGGTGTTCGCGCGCTTGCGGTCTCTCATATCCATTGGCGCACCGGCACACGGGTTGACATCGAACAACTGAGTGCCCGCTGTCGGGAGTATGACTGCCGACTCATTGTCGATGGAGTGCAGGCGGTCGGTGCCGTACCTGTGCACGCGGGAAGTGCCGACGCCTATTGTGCTTCCGTTTTCAAATGGCTGCTCTCCGGATTCGGGCTCGGGTTCGTGGCCGTGAGCGAGACCCTGGCGGACGAGTTGCAGCCCGTGGTGCGCGGCTACAACAACGAGCCGCCGAGCCGCTCGATCCGGTACGGCCATATCAACTACCCGGGAGTCTACGCTCTGCTGGCCAGCCTCGAGTACCTGCGCTCACTCGGGTGGGTGGAGATTTTCTCCCGGGTCGATGCGCTCGCCTCGCGCGCCATCGCGACTCTCAGTAGCCGCGGCTTCGAGGTCATCACCCCGGCGGACGCTCACGGCGGCATCGTTTCGATTCAACATCCCGAGGCTTCCAGCCTCGTCCAGGCGCTCGCGGCGGAGTCGGTATTTGTCGAGGATCGCGGTCCGGTGCTCCGGGTCTCACCGCACTTCTATAACACGGAGGAGGATATCGATCGTTTTGTCAGCGCGTTGGTCCGCCACGCGAGACCGAGTCCCTCCTCCGACAGCACCACATCCCTTCTGCCAACGAAGCCAAACCACACCGCGTAAGTCTTGAAAGGGGGATTGATGACTTTGAAGATTGATCGCGTCCGTCGTGCTGTGCGCGTTGCGGTTGCTGCCACATGTGCCATTCCGGGCCTGGCCGCAGCCCAAGAGGCATCCGAGGCGCCGCAAGGCCTCAGCGAGGTAACTGTAACGGCGCAGAAGTTCGCGCAGACCGCGCAGTCCGTGCCGCTGGCTATCAGTGCGTTCAGCGCGGACGAGTTGGAGAACCGCCGGGCTTTCAATCTGGAGGACCTGAAGTACCTCGTCCCGAGCCTGTCACTCGAGCAGAATCTCTCCAACAGCGGCACACCCAAGATCTTCATGCGCGGTATCGGCCAGGCGAATTCGGCGTTCTCCTTCGACTCGCCCATCGGCATCTACGTGGATGATGTTTACTACGCCAAGGAAGTCGGCTCGATGGTCGATTTCTTCGACGTCGACCGGATCGAGGTTTTGCGCGGACCGCAGGGCACGATTTATGGGCGCAACAGCAGCATCGGGGCCGTTCGGGTCGTCACCAAGGCGGCCCCCTTGGAGAGCATGGATCTCAAAGGGGACGTGACGTTCGGTGACAACGACCAGCGCAATGCCCGGATCACCTTGGGTCTGCCGCTGGTCAACGACCAGCTGGGGATGCGCATCTCGTTCAACAGCAAGTATAACGGTGGGTTCCAGACCAACACCGTGAACGGGGAGCGGGCCGACTCGGAAGATAGCAACGCGGTTCGCGCGCAGCTGCTGACGAAATTCAACGACGACGTCAGCCTCACGGTGCGAGGCGACTACCTGCGTGATAACTCGCGTCCAGCTGTGGCCATGAATTTCGTCAAGGGCAACTTGAGCTCGATGCAATATCAGAGCGAGTTGTTCTACTCCACCGGCGCGGCACGTAGCCGGCTGGAAACCTTCGGTGCCTCCGCGACGCTCGACTGGCAGCTGGGAGGCGCCAAGCTCACCTCGATCACCGCATGGCGCGGTGTCAACACGGTCAACGCGTTCGACGCCGATGGGACGGTGAAGGCCAGCTTCGAAGTGCCTCACAGCGACCTGAACGACCGCTCTGTGACGCAGGAGGTGTTCGTCAGTGGCCAGCAGCTCGCTGGCCTCCCGGTCGACTGGATCGGAGGAGTCTTTTTGCTGCACGAACAGACGTCCTACCTCTGGTCGCTGCAGATCTTCGCACCGCCTTCGGCCCAGAATTTCACACAGCAGGTCAATTCCGCGGCGGGCTACTTGCAAGGTACCTGGCATGTGACCGACCGGTTCGCTCTGACCGGCGGTACCCGTTACACCACCGAGCACAAGGACTTCGGCGCCCTGAGCCACTTGGCGGATGGCTCATTCGACTTCGCCTACTCGAATCATGACCTCAATACGGTACGCTGGACCTGGCGCGGCGCGGCCAATTACCAGCTCAGCGAGCCGGTCCTGCTCTATGCAAGTGTGGCCACCGGTTTCCGCAGTGGCGGCTTGAATGGCAATGCGCAGGATCTCGCCGATGTGACCGGAGGTGCCTTTCAGCCGGAAGACACGCTCATGTACGAGATCGGGGAGAAAAGCGAGTTCTGGAATCACCGGGTGCGGGTGAACGCGGACTATTATTTCGGGCGCTACGATCATCTCCAGGAGGCGGTGGTCCTGCAGAACGGCGCGGTCAGCAATATCAACAATACCGCGAAGGTGAACGGGCTGGAGCTGGAAACGCGGTTCCTGCCATTTGCGGGGATGGAGCTGTCGGCTACGGTGGCGACGTTGCACGACACGATTGACGGATCTCCTGCAGTACTGCCCGACGCACCGCGGTTGACCTGGAACCTGGCGGCCTCTTACTCTCACGATCTGAGCCGTTTCGGCACGGGCACGGTGGGCGTGAGTTACAGTCATACCGGCAGCTCGTACGAGGACGCAGCGAACAATCCGGTGCTACAGGTGCATGCCCACGACAACCTGGATGCGCATGCCACCTTCGCGACCCGCGATGACCATTGGCAGTTCACGCTCGCAGGCTACAATCTCACCAACAAGATCTATCCGATCGGTGGCTTCGACATTGCTGGCGGCTTCATTGCGGCGACAGAATGGCCCAGTCTGCCGCGACGCTGGACGTTGAGCGCCCAATACAAGTACTAGACGGTCTCGAAGCATGACGATGACGTGTCAACCATGACGTGGCGGCTTTGGCCGGACGGGGCGCGCATCGATGCAGGGAAACTGGGCTGGGCCACCGGTGAGCTGGGGCTCGCCAGTTACGCGGCTATCTCGAGCATCTACCTGCTCTTCTATGCGACCGAGGTCCTGCGGATCCCGCCCGCCTGGGCGGGGCTCGCTCTCCTCATCCCACGCATCTGGAACATTGTCGGGGATCCGATCGTCGGTTTCCTCTCCGACCGCACTCAGACCCGGTTCGGACGCCGACGGCCCTACCTGTTGGGTGGGGCCCTGGCCTGGGGAGCAGCGTTCTGCCTGCTGTTCAATCTGCCGCAGCTGAGCGATCCGCTGCTGCAGGCGGTGTTGTTCGGGAGTGTCTTCCTGCTGAACAACACCGGGTTGACGCTTTACCAGGTGCCCTACTCCGCCATGCTGGCGGAGATCACGGCCGACTACGCCGAGCGGACCAAGCTGGTCGCCTACAAGGAGGTGGCCGCTCGGGTCGCCATTCTGCTCACGTTGTCGTGCGCGCCGTTGCTGTTGGCGCGATTCGCGCAGCCGGCGGCGGGCTTTGCCTCGATCGGACTGGTGTTTGGTGGGCTGTTTGTGGCCAGCGGGCTGGTGGCATTTTTCGCAACGGCCCGGTCACCGGCCACGTCGTTCGTGGCACCGCACGGGCGCCTGACGCTGAACATTGCGCCGCTGATCGAGAATCGGCCGTTTGCTCACGTCACCACCGCATTTCTGTTCGTCAATCTCGGCGATGCGGTGTTCAGCGGCTCGCTGGTGTATTACGTGACGGAGGTCATGCAGCGCAATGCCGCGCTGATCGGGACTTTGTATCCCATCGGGTCTGTCGCGGGAATACTCTGTACGCCGCTTTGGACCATTGCCGCCAATCGCTTCGGCAAAGGGGCGGTGTGCCGGGTGGCGCTCGCAATGAATGCAGTGGTGTGCCTGTTGCCGTTCTTTTTTCCGGCGGGGGCCTCGTGGCTCATGTATCCGTTCATGGGTCTGTACGGGTTGTTCAACACCGGCGCGCGACTGCTGCCGAGCGCCATGGTGCCGGATACTGTCGAGCTGGATCAGGAGCGCACCGGGGAGCGCCGTGAGGGTGTGATCTTCGGCCTGTTCGTATTTGTGCAGCAGACAGGGTTTGCGGCGGGTGGCTTCGTGCTGTCCGTTCTACTGGCGTTCGCGGGCGTTGGGCCTGAGGCACATAGCGCGGGCAGGATGACAGGAATCGTCGTCTGCTTCACGGTTGCGGCGGCGGCGCTATATGGGCTCGCGTTTCTGGCGGCGCTGGGTTATCGGTTGGAGCGGGGCGGTGTCAATGGCGGTGGAAGCGCGAAGGGTTTGATGCCGAGCTCTCCGTAGATCTCGCTGGGGTAGTAGATCACTCCGTCTTTCATGACGAGCTCGATCTGACGTATGGCGCTGATGTCGCGGGTGGGATCGCCGGGGACGAGGAAAAAGTCGGCGCGTTTGCCGCGCTGCAGACTCCCGTACCGTTGGTCGCGCGTCAGGTACTGGTCGCAATCGAACGTGCCGACACGGAGCGCCTCCGCGGGGGTCATGCCTGCCTTGACGTACAACTCGAGCTCGCGGTGGACGGTGAATCCCGTCGTGTCGTCTGTTCCGGGCCAGAGGCGAATGCCTTCCTTGTGGAGCAGGGCCAGCGCGTCGATCACCTTGGCAAAGGCTTTGTCGTAGCGCGCCTTCTCTGTGTCATCCTTGAATGATACGTACGAGCGCTTGCGATAGCGCTGGTAGCCGATCGGCACGTGATCGAGGAACGGAGCATCGGCCTCGTTGACCTGCCCTGCGCGGCTGAGCATGAGGCGCTCGACAATCACGGCCGTGGGGTCGAGGTCGGTGTGATGCGCCTTCATGAGGTCGATCGTGTGGCGCACCCTGGGGTCGCTGAGATCGAGATCGGCGGCGCGGGCCATCGCGGTCAGACGTAGGGGCGTGCGAGTGTCTTCGCCGGGAGCCAACAGCCAACCCAACATGAGCTGGTTGACGTGGGTGACTTCGTCGTACCCGTCCTCGATCATCCGGTCGGGTGTCGTGAAGGCCGGTACGTGGCCGACAGCTCGCAAGCCCAACTTGTGCGCTTCCGCCGCGAGCGGCTTCACCCAGTCCGGGTTCATGGAATTGTAGATTTTGATCTGCACATAGCCCCGGTCGGCGTACCAGTGGACGTCCTCGAGGCCCTGCTGCAAGGTGTCGGGAATGAACCCGACCCGGGCGGAATACGGACTGCGGCCTTCGAGGAAGCCGGACGGAATGATGTGCGGTCCGGGAAGCTCGCCGGCATCGAGTTGCCGGATGAGGCCCAGCAACATCAGATTGTCGTTGCCCATGTCGCGCACGGTAGTGACACCGGCCGCCAGGTAGAACGGGCCGCTCCACAGCGTGTTGTGCGAATGCATGTCGTGCAGGCCCGTCACCAGGGTCCCGTTACGGCCGTCGATCGTCACCTCGTCCGCATGCCCGGTGGTGTCCGCCTCGGGCTCGATGGTCGTGATGCGGCCCTGGAAGACCACGAGCGACACCGCAGGACCTGAGGTCAGGGACTGCGGGTCGAACAGATGGACGTTGCGGATGCGGATGGGTGCATCGTACGGATGAGCCACTTTCCTTTGCATCGCCTGCAGTCGCTCGAGCGTCAGCGCTCTACCGAGCGCTTTGAGCGTCTCGGACTGCTTCTCGTAGCCCTCTCGGACGAGCAAGGAATCGGACAGGTTGGCAAAGAGCCGTCCGTGCGCGTCGATCAACAGGATCTCGGGCGTGAGATCGATGCCACTCAACAGGTAGGCCTGCAATGCCAGCTTTGTCGGTCCGTCGCCAACACTGACCGGACTGAGCTTCTCCAAGTGCAGTTGCCCGCCCGGAAGCACATCCGCGGTCCCGCCCGCAGCCTTCGCCAGAACGTGCTGATACAGTCCCAGCGCCCAGGGGCTCGCGTCGTTGCCGATGTATAACTCGGGCTTTGGAGTCTGGTGCTCACCCTGGTCGGCCTGACTCACCCAACTCTCTGTCCCGGCCTTCCAGCTCATGCGCTCGCTGACCCGGCCGCCCATCAACGACGTGCCCTCGATCGACCATTCCCGGGGAATGCCCGAGGGCTCGAGCACGAGATGCTCCTTGTGCTTTGGGCCCCGGCCGTTGTCGCTCACCGCGTAGTCGATGTCGACCGTGTTGCGGTTATGGGTGGCAATGAGGTGACCCACAGTCTCGCCGTTGGCCACAATGACAAAACGTTCTATGTCAGCAGCGTGAGCGCCAGCAGTAAACGCCAGAAGCGACGCCAGGAATAACTTACGCATGGGTTGTCAGATTCCACACTTCTTGTCTGGCACGCCCGGGACGCGCCGCCATTGGTACGCGTCGGTGATCTCACCCCGCGGCAGGTAGGTCAATGGAGTTACGGCGCCGTTGCGGCGGATCTGCAGCGTCAGGGTGGCGTTTTGATCGCCCTGGATGCTGTCCAATCCACCGACCGGCGCGGCGATCTCATCGCCGTCGCGCAAACCGGCGGCTGCCGCCGCGGAGCCGGGCACCAGGCCGTGCACGATACGCGGTTGTGAGATCAGCGACTTGCTGTCGAAGCCGAGCTCGAAGCGGCGGAATTTCCCGGTGGTGCGCTCGAAACAGGGGCCGAACGCATCCGAGTCCGGCAGCATCACGCCGCCCGCCAGCATCGACTCGTAGGTTGTTCGGGCCGCCGGGCCCACTTCCTTCTCGAGCCTGTTCACCCAACTTGCGCCGTCGAAGTGGTCGTCGCGCCTTGCGCGGCGTACCAGATCGAGGATCACGTCATCGAGGGAGCGCTTGCCGCCGGAGGCCTTACGAATCTGGTCGTTGACCACGGCGAAGTAAAACGAGCCCCGGTCATACGGCAGGACGCGGATGCGGGTGTCTTCCCAGAAGCGCTTGCCGATTTCATCGTTGGGTGCGCAGATGAGGCTGTTGGTGTAGTACCGGGCCGCGCTCTCGTTCAAATCGTCCAGGAACCGCTGCGGGCTCAGCAGGCCGGCTCGCAGGGGCAACACGCGCTGGTAAAACACGGCCGTGCCTTCGGTAAACCACTGCGTTGGGAAGCCTTCTGGCAGCAACCGCGGGCCCCAGGTATGCAGCATCTCGTGGGCCAGGGTGAGTTGCAGTTTATCGGCGCGCGTATGCTCGTCGAAAGTCGCGACGAAGCTGTTGGGGATCTCCACGCCGCCGCCCGGATTGACGGGGTTGTAACGCATGAAAACCCGGTAGGACCTCGTGGGATCGCCACCGAAGAAGCGCGTGTACCAGGCGTTCAGCTTAGCTGTCCAGGCCATGAGTTGAGTAGCGTCGAAGGGCGGCGAGCCCAGCCAGGCCGAGGCGAAGCCTCCTTGTTGGATTTGCCGCGGGTAACGGTGCAGGAGGCCGGCCATGAAATACGCATCCGCTATCCGGCTCGTAGCGGCCGACGGTAAGTCGATGTCACCGTCGCCGAGGCTCGACATCGCGCTCGCGCCAGGGCCCATCGAGGCCAGGTCCCAGTGTAGCGTGATGTGATACGGCTGCTCGGCATAGGGCAACATCACGAACTCGCGTCCCAGACCCGAAAATCCACCGGCTTCGGTTCGGATGCCGAACGGAGGGCCGGAGCCGCGCACCTGCGGCGCGTTGTCGATCGGGGCGCGGTAGTGGATCGTGACCTCGCCGTGGGCCGGCCTCGTTGTCAACCAACGTCGATTTGCTGCGGGATCTTTCGCCGGGTCATCCTCAGTGTCGAGGGTTAGAGTCCCTTGCGCATCGGAGGCGGACAAGTTGATGAGTTTCTTCGCGACACTTTCGACATTCGAAAGCACGAGGGACAGGGTCCATAGAGGCTTGCCGGCCGGCACGTCCACACTGCCCAATGTTTCTGTGATGTCGACGTAGTTGACCTGTCCGTCTTGGGTGGCGGGAGCCGGCTTGATCACAATGCTCAAAGGGGCTGGGGGCGCCAGTGCGACGGCTGTGGCGGAGTGCAGAAAGTCGTGCACAGCCGTGCTGCCCGCCGCGAGACTCGTCTCGCCCTCGAAGGCGGAGTGGGGTGCGACGAGGGATTGTATGTTGACCCGATCGAGCGGCACCCCAGCGTGGGTCAGCGCATAGCGCGGGGCCATTACCGGTACAGCCATATCGTAGTAACCGCCTACCAGCAACAGCCGCATGCGCGGCTGTTTGATCATGGCGGACGCAATGTAGGGTGCTGCGTTTACGTAAAACTGCGGCTCGGGTGTGTCACTTTGCCACTTCCAGCGAAAATTCACGTCCAGGGTGAGCGAGACATAGTCGCGCCTGGTGTGAACGCCCAGCTCCCGGTCCATATATGCCTTGATGGGCTCGGACTTGATGACGTTGGAGGGACCGAGGCCCAGTGCAGGGTCGTTCGCCGCCGCGGGGCGATCAGGGAGCGCTGTTGGGTCGACCTTCGGCGCGCTGAGACGGGTGTCGAGGCGACCGACGATGCGTCCTTCCGCGCCCAGCAACTTCTCGAGAAACTCCTGGCTGCCAACGCGCAGATTGTCGGTGGCAATGGTCTGCGCAGGCAGTCCGATCAGGGCGGCTACACGGTTGGCTAACCGGTCGCGATCGGGTGCCGGCAGGAGGGAGCCCTGTTGAAGGGCGCCGGCGTACTCCGCTTGTGCAAAGTGCTCGGCTTCGACATACACCTGCTCGATGGTACGCCCTGCCCTGTCGATCTTGTGGTGCTCCCAGGCCGCCACAGCCATGGAAGGCAGATTCAATATATAGGGAAGATCGTTGCCCGGTGCGCTGTCGGTCCCACTGGCATCCAACAGGGGCGAGATGAAGATGACACCTGCAATGGGCAGGTCGTCCGCCTGTTTGAGAAGCGTGGCCAGGCGAAAGCCGCCATAACTTTCGCCGGCGATGAACACTGGAGACTCGGTGCGTCCGTTGTCGACGAGCCATTTTCGGATGAGTTTGGCCACGCTTGCGGCATCGGACTCGACACTCCAATACAGGCCGCTCGGTGCACCAGGGCGCTCTCTGCTGAAACCCGTTCCTACCGGGTCAATGAAAACCAGGTCGGCTGCGTCCAACAGTGTGTGCGGATTGTCGGCGAGCTTGCGTAGGCCGGCCGCATCGCGCTCGTCCGTCAAACGTCGGGGGCCGAACGCGTTGAAGTGCAGCGGCGATGATGACGCGCCGGGTCCGCCGTTGAACGCGAACAGGACCGGGCGATGCGCGCGGTCGCGTACAGGGTCGACGACGTAGGAGGTCGATGAGATTGTGGCCTGCAATCTGCCGGCATCGTCGGTCAGAGGGAATTCGGCGAACGTCGCTGTGTAAGAGAGGCTGGGGCGCCGTCCACCTGTTACGCGGAGCTCGTGCTGCGTCGAGATCGGCCCGATGGGTGCTTCGTCGGTCACCCTGTCGGCAGTCGGCGGCGCAGTGGCTCCTGCGGTCCCTACGAAAGCCAATGCCACGGCCGCGAGCACTTTGTTCAGAGTCATTTTTCTCAAGGCTCCCACCCCCCACGGGTCTTCCACCCCTCCACGTGGCTCCCCACCCACGTGGCTCCCAC
>Ga0070665_100005235_pt1 | contig 13419 bp, 14 predicted proteins | sample KBSS13metaG_FD_65862 | JGI IMG/M metagenome (GOLD analysis project Ga0070665, IMG submission 65862) | Switchgrass rhizosphere microbial communities from Kellogg Biological Station, Michigan, USA - KBS S1-3 metaG | ecosystem: Host-associated > Plants > Roots > Rhizosphere > Soil ... | reverse complement strand
GACGCGCCGCTCGACGAGCACAACGTCGGCCGCTTCTGCGACATCGTGAAGCAGATGTCGGAGCGCGTGCAGTTCATCTTCATCACGCACAACAAGGCCACGATGGAGCTGGCCTCGCAGCTGCTGGGCGTCACGATGACCGAGCCGGGTTGCTCGCGCCTGGTGTCCGTCGACGTCGACGAGGCGGTGCGCATGGCCACGGGCTGAGTCCATGGGTGAGCTGCGCCTCATTCTGCTGATCGCGGGCCTGCTGTTCATCGCGGGCATCGCGGGCTTCGAATGGTGGCGCGCGCGGCGCAATCGGCCGATGGGCACGGTGACGCGCGAGGAAGCACCCGGTGGCGAGGGAGCATCTCCCGCGCGACACTCGTTGCCCGACATCAATGTCGTGCGCGAGCAGCGCGTGTCGGTGTCCGAAGACCTGCCGGTGATCGAATTGGCCAGCACCTCGGCCTCGGGTACGCGCCGCGCGTTGGGAATCTCGATCTCCGACGAGGTCGCGGTGAACATGCCAGGCGAAGAACCCGTGGCCACGCCGCCGTCGCGAGCCGAGGCCAGGCGCAGTGAGCCTTATATCGGCCAGGACGACGACGTGTCCGAAGTGCGGATCATTGAAGAGCCGCCGCCCATGCACGGCCCGCAACTGGTGCTCGCCTGGCCGCGGGAATCCGAGCGGCGCATCGTCACGCTGCGCGTCATTCCGCGTAATGAACCGCGTTTTGCCGGGCGCACCCTGCGCCAGGCATTCGCCAGCGCCGGTTTCTGGCACGGACCGCTCGACATCTATCACCTGCCGGATGACGCCGGTCGCGTGGTGCTGAGCGCCGCCGCGCTGGCGCAACCCGGCACGTTCGATCCGTCGATCATGGACTCGCAGCGCTTCTCGGGCCTGAACCTGTTTGCGGTGCTGCCGGGCCCGATGTCGGAGCGCGAGGCCTTCGACGCGCTGGTGGGTGCGGCGCGAACGCTGGCGGAACGCCTCGAAGGCTCGATCACCGATCAGCACGGCGAGGAGCTGACGGCGGGGCGCATCCAGCGGCTGCGCCAGTCGCTGCCGGGGGCAGTGCAGGCGCGCGCAGCCGGCGAGAGTTGAGCGCCGTGACCCGGGACGCCAAGCGCGCGGCCGAGCTGCGCGAGCAGATCACCGGCCACGACTACCGCTACTACGTCCTCAACGAACCGGCGGTGCCCGACGCCGAATACGACCGCCTCATGAACGAGTTGAAGGCGATCGAGGCGCGCCATCCCGAGCTCGTGACGCCCGATTCGCCGACGCAACGCGTGTCCGGCGCTGCCTCACCCGAGTTCGCCGAGGTGCGGCATGCGATCCCGATGCTGTCGCTGGCCAACGGCTTCACCGACGAGGACCTCGCGGATTTCGACCGCAAGGTGCGCGAGCGGCTCGGCAGTGCCGGTCCCATCGACTACGCCGCCGAACCCAAGCTCGACGGCCTCGCCATCTCGGTGACCTTTCGCAATGGCGAGTACTTCCGTGCCGCCACGCGTGGCGATGGCGTCACCGGCGAGGACGTGAGCGCCAACGTCGCCACCATCCGCTCGGTGCCGCGCCGCCTGCGCGGCAAACCACCCGCGGTGCTCGAGGTCCGTGGTGAAGTGTTCCTGCCGTTCGCCGGCTTCGAGAAGATGAACAAGGACCAGGTGGCGCGCGGCGAGAAGACCTACGTGAATCCGCGCAACGCGGCCTCGGGCAGCCTGAGGCAACTCGACCCGCGCATCACGGCGCAACGGCCGCTGGACCTCTACTTCTATGCGGTGGGCGTGGTGGAGGGCGGCGAGATTCCGCCGCTGCACAGCGAGCTCGCGCCCTGGCTCAACAGCCTGGGGCTGCGCACCTGCCCGGAGGCAAAGAAGGTGCGTGGCATCGAGGGCTGCGCCGACTACTACCGCGACATCGGCGCCCGCCGCGCCAGGCTGCCGTACCAGATCGACGGCGTGGTCTACAAGGTAGATAGCCGCGCCGACCAGGAGAAGCTGGGTTTCGTGTCGCGCGCGCCGCGCTGGGCACTGGCGCACAAGTTCCCGGCCGACGAGGAGATCACGCTGCTCGAGGACGTGATCTTCAACGTCGGTCGCACCGGCGCCCTCACGCCGGCGGCCAAGCTCAAGCCGGTGTTCGTCGGCGGCGTGACCGTGAGCAACGCCACGCTGCACAACATGGACGAGGTGGCGCGCAAGGGATTCAAGATCGGTGACACGGTCATCGTGCGGCGCGCCGGCGACGTGATCCCGGAAGTGGTGCGCTATCTACCCGAGCGGCGCCCCGCGGACGCGCGCGACATCGTGATGCCGTCGGCCTGCCCGGTGTGCGGCTCGCCGGTCACGCGGCTCGAGGACCAGGCGGTCTACAAGTGCACGGGCGGGGTGCTCAAGTGCCGCGCGCAACGGGCCGAGTGGGTCATGCACTTCGCCGGGCGTCGCGCCATGGACATCGAAGGACTGGGCGAGAAGCTCATCGAGCAGCTGGTCAATGACGGCACGGTGAGCACGCCCGCCGATCTCTACTCCCTCGAGGCGACAACCCTGGCCGAGCGCGAGCGCATGGGCGAGAAGTCGGCGCAGAACGTGGTCGACGCCATCGGCAAGAGCAGGAAGACCACGCTGCCGCGTTTGCTGTTCGCGCTGGGAATCCCGCAGGTGGGCGAATCCACCGCGCTGGCGCTGGCCGAGCAGTTCGGCAGTCTCGGCAAGTTGCAGGCCGCCACGGCGGAGCAGGTCGAGGAAACGCCCGACGTCGGTCCGGTGGTGTCCCGTTCGGTGTTCGAATTCTTCCAGAGCGAGCTGGCGCGCAGCCTCATCGAGAAGCTCGAGCGCAGCGGTGTCGAATATCCGCCCATCGACGTGAAGGCGCGCGAAAGCCTGCCGCTGGCGGGCCTGACCTTCGTGATCACCGGAACGCTGGCCGGACTCCAGCGCGACGCGGCCGAAGACTCGCTGCGCGCGCTCGGCGCCAAGGTCTCGGGCAGCGTGTCGAAGAAGACCAGCTTCCTCGTGGTCGGCGCGGATGCCGGCTCCAAGCTCGCCAAGGCCCAATCCCTGGGCGTGACCATCCTCGACGAGGCCGGCCTCGAGCAGGTCCTGAAGACCCGGCAGCCGCCCGTCAAAAAGGGTTAGCTAGCCTCAATTCGCTTTGGGCGCGGTCTCCGCCGGCGCGGCTGGAGTCGCCGCGGCCGGGGCAGGTGTTGCCGCGGGTGTGGCCGCCGGCGCGCTGGGGAGCGGCGGATCGATCTTCGCCGTCTTCAACAGCTCGTCCGACCAGGCGCGGTACTTCTTCGACAGCAGGATGCGCTTCAGCTGGTCCTGCACGCCCTCGAAGCTCGGCGGCGGACGGTCGCGCGTGCCCAGCAACTGCAACACGTGCCAGCCGTACTGCGTCTGGATGGGCGAGGACGTGATCTCGTTGTTCTTCAGCAGGCCGATGGCGTCGGCGAAGTTCTTGTTGCCCATGGCGTCGGGCGGAAACCAGCCGAGGTCGCCGCCTTTCTGCGCCGTGGACTTGTCGCCCGAGAAGCGCTTGGCCAACGTGGCGAAATCGCCGCCGGCCTTCAGCTGGTCGATGATCTTCTGCGCCGTCTCCTGGCTGCTCACCAGGATGTGCCGCGCGTGGTATTCGACCAGCGGCGTCGCGGCGAGCTGGGTCTCGAACTCGGCGCGCATCTCTGCCTCGGTGGGTTGGCGCTCCTTCAGGTATTTCTGCGCGCCAGCCTGCTGCAGCAGGTTCAAGCGCGTCAGGTCGAGCCGCGTGGCCACGTCCGGATCCTTGGCGAGTCCGTCCTTCTCGGCCTGCTGTGCGAGCACTTCCATGCGCACCAGCTCTTCCTTGACCTGCTCGCGCTCCTCGGGAGTGAGCTCGCTCGCCGCCTTGCCTTGGGTCACGGCCTTCACATAGGCCTCGAACAAGTCATTGCTGATGGCCTTGCCGTTGACCGTGACCAGCGGCGGCTGCGCCGGGGTGGCGGCCACTTCGGCGGGCTTGTCGGTGCTCGCGGGCTTCGAGCAGGCGGCGAGCGCGAGAACGGCGCCCACGGCCAGAAAACGCATGACTTTCATTTGGTGTCTCAAGGAGTTGAAGAGATTTATTTATGTTGGCCTTCAAACATTCCGCGCGTCGATCGATAACGCATGGATGTCGCGGCCCATCAATTCAGCGGCGGCAGCATAGACCATCCGATGCCGCTGCACCTGTGACACCCCGGTGAAGGCCGGGGAGACGATGGTCACGTGGAAATGACCTCCTTCACGTGCGCCCGCGTGGCCTGCATGTTTGGCGCTGTCGTCCCGAATCTCGAGCAGCACGGGTTGCAGGCTCTGCAACGCCGTCCGCAGGCGTTCGACGCGCTCCGCGGTCACGACGGGCTTTCCTTGGCTAACAGGCCGCGCAGGGTCCACAACACCACGGCCAGCGTGAACACGATGGCGATCGGCGGCGCGATCCAGACCTTGAAGAGTACCCAGTCCGCCTCGCTGCGATTCAGCGCCACCCAGATGTTCACCACGCCGAGCGCCACGTAGAACCCGCCCATGAGCAACGAGCTGGTGCGCCAGCTGCTGCGCGGGATGGCAGCGCCTTCCGGCAGGCCGCTGGCCAGAAGCCGTTCGAGCAGGCTCTGCTTGCCGATGAATGCCGAGCCGGCGAATGCGAGCCCGGCGATCCAGTAGAACACCGAGGCTTTCCACTGCAGGAAGCGCACGTCGTGCAGCACCAGCGTGGCGGTGCCGAACACCCAGACCAGCACCGCCAGGATGAGGTGCATCTGCGGGATCTTCTTTTCGCGCAGCCAGTCGTACACCAGCAGCAGCGCCATCGCCACCATGAGTGCGGCGGTGGCCGGGTACAAACCACCGCCGAACTTGTAGACAAGTCCGAAGACGATCCAGGGCAGGAATTCAATGACGGTCTGCATGCGGCGGGCGTCCAATACGGGGCGGGTATGATACCGGGCCCGCCGCGCCAGACACCTCCGTGAGCCAGTACTTCGAGCTCCATCCGCAGAACCCGCAGCTGCGCCTCATCCGGCGCGCGGCGGAGATCGTACGCGAGGGCGGTGTCATCGTTTATCCGACGGACTCGTGTTACGCGCTCGGCTGCCACATCGGCGACAAGGACGCGCTCGACCGCATCCGTCGCATCCGTGCCGCGGACCGCCACCATCACTTCACGCTGGTGTGCCGCGACCTCGCCGAGATCGCGCGTTATGCCAAGGTCGAGACCTGGCAGTTCCGCATGCTCAAGTCGGCGACTCCCGGTCCGTACACATTCCTCCTGCCGGCGACGCGCGAGACGCCACGCCGCCTGCAACACGAGAAACGCCGCACCATCGGCATTCGCGTGCCCGACCATGAAGTGCCCCGGCTGCTACTCGCCGAGCTGGGTGAGCCCATCATGAGTTCCACGCTGCTGATGCCCGGCGACGAGCTGCCGATGACCGAGGGGCGCGAGATCAGAAACCGACTCGAGCATCAAGTGGATTGCGTGCTGGATGGCGGTCATTGTGGCATCGAGCCCACGACCGTCGTCGACCTTGCCGTCACGCCGCCGGTGGTGACACGGATTGGTCGGGGAGCGCTGGAAACTCTGGGCATCTGAGAAAGAATGGGGTCAGGCACCATGTTCGCCGGGCCGAAAATGGAGCCAGACCCCGTATACTTCGCCGCTTCACGTGAGCAGTCATCCGCAAGCAAAACGCGTCCTTTCTGGAATGCGGCCGACCGGCCAGTTGCACCTCGGCAACTACCACGGCGCTCTCAAGAACTGGGTCGAACTCCAGTACCAGTACGAGTGTTTTTTCTTCGTCGCCGACTGGCACATGCTGACGACGGGCTACGAAGACACCAAGGCGCTGCCGAAATTCATCCAGGAGATGCTGATCGACTGGCTGGCCGCGGGCCTCAACCCCGGAGTCTCGACGCTGTTCGTGCAGTCGCAGGTCCCGGAACACGCCGAGCTGCACCTGTTGCTGTCGATGATCACGCCGCTGGGCTGGCTCGAGCGCGTGCCGAGCTACAAGGATCAGCAGGAGCAGCTCAAGGAAAAGGATCTCGCCACCTACGGCTTCCTCGGCTATCCACTGCTGCAGACCGCGGACATCCTGCTTTACAAGCCGGCGTTCGTGCCGGTGGGCGAGGACCAGGTCGCGCACGTGGAGATCACGCGCGAGGTGGCGCGCCGCTTCAACCACCTGTACGGGCGCGAGCCGGACTTCGAGGCCAAGGCGGAGAACGCCATCAAGCAGCTCGGTGGCCGCAACAGCACCATGTACAAGCAGCTGCGCAAGAAATTCCAGGAGAACGGCGACCAGCTGGCGCTGGAGAAGGCGCGGCAGGTCGTCGAGTCCAATACGCGTCTCACGGTCGCGGACCGCGAGCGCTTGCTGGGCTACCTCGAGGGCAGCAGCGTCAGCATCCTGCCGGAGCCGCAGGTGCTGCTCACCGCCACACCGAAGGTGCCGGGACTCGATGGACGCAAGATGTCCAAGTCCTACGGCAACACCATCGGGCTGCGCGAGGATCCGGACGAGGTCGCGAAGAAGCTCAAGACCATGCAGACCGACCCGGCGCGCGTGCGGCGCACGGATCCGGGCAATCCGGACATCTGCCCGGTGTTCGACCTGCACAAGATCTACTCGGGCGAAGAGACCCGCGCCTGGGCCGCGAATGGCTGTCGCACCGCCGGCATCGGCTGCCTGGAGTGCAAGAAGCCGCTGATCGAGAAAGTGGTCGAAGAGATCTCCGGCATCCGCAAGCGCGCGCAGGAGTACGAAGAGAATCCCGAGCTGGTGCGCAACATCGTGGCCGAAGGCGCCGAGAAGGCGCGTGAAGCCGCGCGCGCCACGATGGACGACGTGCGCAGCGTCATGAACCTGCGGGTCGACTAGGAGAACGCCATGGCGAAGAAAGCTGCAAAACCCGATCTGCGCGTGGTGGTCGACAACTCGTCCGAAAGAAGTGGCAACGGCGAATCAGCCGATGCCGCGGCCGACAAGGCGGCGGGTTCGCCCGAGCAGGTGGAGATGCCCTTTGCCATCGTGAATGGCGAGGCCATCACGCAACTGCCGAAGGATCTGTACATCCCGCCGCAGGCGCTGGAAGTCTTCCTCGAAGCCTTCGAAGGACCGCTCGACCTGCTGCTGTACATGATCCGGCGGCAGAACCTCGACATCCTCGACATCCCGATCGCCGACATCACGCGCCAGTACATGGACTACATCAGTCTCATGCAGGGCCTGCAGCTCGAGCTGGCCGGTGAGTACATGGTGATGGCCGCGACGCTGGCCGAGATCAAGTCGCGCATGCTGCTGCCGCGGGCCACCGATCCGAACGCCGGCGAAGAGGGCGACCCGCGCGCCGACCTGATTCGTCGCCTGCAGGAATACGAGCGCTTCAAGAACGCGGCGGAGAGCATCGACCGCATGCCGCGCATGGACCGCGACACCTGGATCGGCACCGCCGAGCTCGGCGAGCGCAAGTCCTCGCGCCCGCTGCCGCAGATCGCCATGCAGGAAATGCTGCTGGCTTTCCGTGACGTGGTGCTCCGCGCGGAAATGTTCGCCCACCACCACGTGCAGCGCGAGCGGCTGTCGGTGCGCGTGCGCATGTCTGATATTCTCTCGACGCTCGAACGGTCGAGCTTCGTGGAGTTCGTGAACCTGTTCAAACCCGAAGAGGGGCGCATGGGTGTCACGGTGACTTTCGTCGCGATCCTCGAGCTGGTGCGCGAAGGCTTGATCGAGATCGTGCAGACCGAGGCATACGCACCCATCCACGTGCGCAAGGGCGAGGGCTCACGCGGCCTGCGCCTGGCGGTGGACAACGATGCCATCGAGGGCGTTGCGCCGGCCGAGACTGTCGAGGCTGAAGTCGAAGGCAAAGTCGAAGCTGAAATCGAGCCGGAACTGGAGGACCACATGGACGTGAGCCCAACCGCGGATGCCGATGGAGAGACTCATGAGTGAAAACTATCTCAAGAACGTGATCGAAGCGGCCCTGCTGGCCGCGGCGCGTCCCGTTTCCGTGTCCGAGCTGCAGCAGATTTTCGATGAGCAGTCGCGCCCGACCGCGAAGGAAATGCGCGCCATTCTCGAGACGCTGAGCGCCGACTACGAAGGACGCGGCGTTGCCATCAAGGAAACCGCCAATGGCTTCCGTTTCCAGGTGCGCAACGAGTTCTCGCACGAGGTCTCGCGCCTCTGGCCCGATCGCCCCAAGAAGTATTCGCGCGCGCTGCTCGAAACGCTGGCGCTGATCGCTTACCGGCAGCCGATCACGCGCGCCGAGATCGAACACGTGCGCGGCGTGGCCGTGAACCCGGAAATCGTGAAGACGCTGATGGAGCGCAACTGGGTGCGCGTCGTCGGTCATCGGGACGTCCCCGGACATCCCGAATTGCTGGGCACCACCAGCGAGTTCCTCGACTACTTCTCGTTGAAGTCCATCGAGGACCTGCCGCCGCTGGCCGAGCTCAAGACACTCAGCGATCTGAACCTGCAGCTGCCGCTGCCGGTCGCCAGCGACGGCGCCGCGGCCACTGACCCGGCCAACGAAGGCGCCGTGGATCACGGCGAAGTCGCGGTCGTGCCGGTGCCGGCCGACAGCGCCGAGAAGCTCGACGCCGCCGCGGATGACGACGCCGACGACGAAGAGCTCGCCGCGCCGGGTAGTTCGGCCGCGGGGCTGGTCGCCGCGCCGCCCTCACAAGACGACTGATGGCACGGCCGCGTCCGACGCCGCCCGGCGTCGCCGAGCGGCTCCAGAAATTCCTGGCGCAACGCGGGCTCGGCTCGCGTCGTGGCGTCGAAGAGTGGATTCGCGCGCAGCGGCTCACGGTCAACGGCAAGGTCGCCGAGCTCGGCCAGAGGGTCACTCACGCCGATGACATCCGCCTCGATGGCCGCCCGATCAAGGCGCGCGCCACGGCGGCAGCGCAGGTGTTCATCTTCAACCGATCGCCCACCGATCCCTTGCGTGAGTCCACGGCCGAACGCGCCGCGCTGATCGACCGCCTGCCGCGCAACGCCGGCAAACGTTTCATTGCCGTCAGTCCCATGCCCAACATCGACGGCGGCCTGGAGCTGGTGACTTCCGATGGCGCGCTGGCGGCCAAGCTGCAGCGCCGCGTCCATGAGCTTCCGACCGAGTTCACGGTGCGCGTGAAAGCGCAGCTCGGTCCCGACCAGGTCAAGGGCGTGCAATCCGGCCAGATCGATCGGCCCACGCGCATGAAGATCGAATCGCTGACCAGCAGCGAGGCGGAGCTCGAAGGTTCGAATCGCTGGTATGCCGTGGTGGCGCGTGGCGCCAGCGGCAAGGACATCCGCCAGCTGTTCGAGCGCCAGGGCGTGCTGGTGAGCCGCATCCTGCGCGTGTCGCTGGGCGCGATCGCGCTCGACAAGAGCCTGTCGCGCGGCCAGTTCCGCCAGCTGACGGAAGAGGAAATCGAGTCTCTTCTGTCTTCGTCTTCTAAGGGGCCTGCGCCCGAAAACGCCGCCCCGTGACCCCGCGACTCGCCGGGCCCAACAAGGCCAGGTAGGGCGCGGTCAGCGACTCCGGCGTGGGCAGGGATTCCAGCGCTTCCGACGGATAGGCGGCGCGACGCATGCTGGTGCGTACCTTGCCCGGGTCGATGACGTTCACGCGCACCGACGAAGTGGTCTCAAGCTCCTGCGACAGCACCTGGGCCATGCCCTCGACCGCGAACTTGGAAATCGAATATGCGCCCCAGTAGGCGCGGCCCACATTGCCGACGCCGCTGCTGGTGAACAACAGCGCGGCATCCTTCGAGGCGCGCAGCAACGGCAACAGCTGGCGCGTGAGCACGAACTCGGCGGTGACGTTCACGTGCATGACGCGCATGAACAGCGGCACGTCGTATTGCTCGATGGGCGTCAGCGCGCCGAGCAGGGCGGCGTTGTGCAACAGGCCGTCGAGCCGGCCGTAGCGCTTCTCGACCGCGTCGGCCACGGCTTCGTAATCGGCCGCCAGTGCGCGCTCGAGATCCAGCGGCACGATGCTGGCCTCGGGGGCACCGAGTTTTTCGATTTCCGCGTGCACTGCCTCGAGCTTGCGCACCGTGCGGCCGAGCAGGATGACCTCGGCGCCGGCGCGCGCCAGGGCCAGCGACACCGCGCGGCCGATGCCATCGCCCGCGCCCGTGACCAGCACGACCCGACCTTTCATCTCGTCGGCTTGCGGTTGATGAGCGCGGGGATCGAAGGCGAGAGTGGTCGCGGTGTTCATGGGTTCAGCGAGATCAGGATGGCTTTTGCGTCGGCTCGTCGGCGTCGGGCGTCGATACCTGAGGCAGGCGAACGACTTGTTCGGCGGGTTCGATCGTGGGCAACGAGTCGGGCGTGGCGCCGAGCTCGGTGAAGCGGCGCGCCTGCGGCGTCACATTGCGTTCGAACGATCCGACGGCGGCGTTGTACGCGCCCAGCGCATTGTCGAGCGAGCGGCCGACCTTCTGCAGGTGACTGACGAAGGTCGCGAGGCGCCGGTGCAATTCCTGGCCGAGCTCGCGGATCTCGGCGGCGTTCTGCGAGGCGGCCTGCTGGCGCCAGCCATAGGCCACCACCTTCAGCAGCGCCATCAGCGTGGATGGTGTCGCGATGATGATGCTCTGTTTCAACGCGCTATCGAGCAGGTCGGGCCGCTCGGCAAGCGCCGCCGACAGGAACTGGTCACCGGGCAGGAACAGCACCGCGAATTCCGGACTGTGCTCGAACTGCTCCCAGTAGCTCTTGAGGCCGAGTTCGCGTACGCGCGCCTCGACGTGTTGCGCATGGCGGACCAGCGCCACTCGACGGGTCTCATCGTCGTTGGCCTCCACCGCATCCATGTAGGCGTCGAGCGGCGTCTTCGCATCGACCACCATTTCGCGCGACTCGGGCATGCGCACGATGAGGTCAGGCCGCAGCACCTTCTCACCGGCCTGCACCTGGGGCTGCTCGGTGAAGTCGCAGTGCTCGACCATGCCCGACAGTTCGACGAGACGCCGCAGCGTGAGCTCGCCCCATCGGCCGCGCACCTCGGGCCGCCGCAGCGCGGTGGACAGGTTGCGCGTCTCGCGCTGCAGGATCGACTGCACGTTCATCAGCCCTTCGATCTGGCCCGCGAGTTTCCCGTGCGATTCCATGCGCAGCCGTTCGACTTCGAGCGCCTGTGCTTCCTGCTTCACCAGCGCCGCGCGAATCGGTTCGACCAGCTGCTTGATGGCTTCCTCTCGTTCCTTGAGCGATGCGTTCGCCTTGACCTGGTCATTGCCGAATACCTCGCGCGCGAGCTTCAGGAAGGTCTCGCTGTTGGCATTCAGCGCGGCGCGCGATGCGCTCTCGACCGCCGCGCGCACCTGCGCCTCGGCGGCCGACAGCAATTCGGCGGTTCGAGCGCGCTGTTCACTTTCCGACGTGAGCTTGGCGCGTGTCGACTCGAGTTCGACGCGCAAGGCTTCCGCGCGGCGCGCCGCGCGCAAGGTGCCGAAGAGGTAGCCGATGAGCGCCGCCGCCAGCGCGGCCACGATGCCGGATAGCAGCGCCGTGCTCACGACGCCTGGCCGTTGCCGGCGTTGCGCGCCACGGTGCTCGGCGCATCCAGCCAGTCGAGCAGGTCGAGCGGCGTGTCCAGCCAGCCATGCGAGAACCACTGGTCCGCGCGATCGTCCTCGCCCAGGTAACCGAAGCCGGCCACCAGGGCGAACATGCCCGCGGCCTGCGCCGCCTGCATGTCGCGTTCGGCGTCGCCCACGTACACGCATTCCTCGGGCTTGATGCCCATGGTCTCGGCGGCGTGCAGCAGCGGCAGCGGGTGCGGCTTGCGTTGCGGCAGCGTGTCGCCGCTGACCACGGCGCGCGCGCGGGTGTGCAGGCCGACTTCGACCAGCAACGGGTCGGTGAGCCAGCCGGGTTTGTTGGTGACGATGCCCCAGTGCAAACCACGGCGTTCGAGGTCGCGCAGCATTTCGTCACCGCCTTCGAACAGCGCGGTGTGCTTGGCGAGTTGCTTGCGATAGATGTCCAGCAGGCGCTGGCGCATGACTTCGTGCTCGGTGGCCGACAGTTCGCCGAAGGAAAGCTTCACCAGCGCATTCGCGCCATGCGAGACCTGGGCGCGGACTTTCTCGTAGGGCAATGGCGCGAGCTTTTCCTCGGCGCGCAGCGCGTTCAGCGCATTCATCATGTCGTGCGCGGTGTCGAGCAGCGTGCCATCGAGATCGAAGAGCACGCCGCGGATGGGAGCGTTGTTTTGCATGGTTTAAGCGCGACCTGCAGCGGCGCTTCTCGTGAGGTGCATGAGGTAGTTGACGGAAGGGTCGCGCGTCAGCGAGCACTGCTCGCGGATCGGGTCGTAGGCGAGGCCGGCGATGTCCACCACGTCGAGGCCGGCGGCACGCGCGAAACGCGCCACTTCGGACGGCTTCAGCAGCCGGTCGTACTCGTGTGTGCCGCGCGGCACGAGGCGCGCAAGGTATTCCGCGCCGACGATGGCCAGCACGAAGGACTTGAAATTGCGGTTGATCGTGGAGATGAACAATTGGCCGCCGGGGCGCGCCAGGCGTGCGAGTACCGCGAGCGTCACGGCCGGGTCGGGTACGTGCTCCAGCATCTCCATGCAGGTGACCACGTCGAATTTTCCGGCGTGGGCGTTGACCAGGCTTTCGGCCGAATCCACGCGGTAGTCGATCTGCAATCCCGAATCGAGCGCATGCATGCGCGCGGTGTCGATCATGCTCGAGGCGAGATCGATGGCGGTGACCTGCGCGCCGGCGCGCGCCAGCGATTCGGCCAGCAGGCCGCCACCGCAACCCACATCGAGCACGCGCGCGCCGCGCAGCGTGGCACGTTCTTCCACGTAACGCGCGCGTACGGGATTGAGCTTGTGCAGCGGTTTGAACTCGCCATCCACATCCCAGAAGCGATGCGCCGCCGCGTCGAATTTGGCGATTTCCGCGGCGTCGCTATTGGTCGACAAGTGGGTTGAATTGGTCGATTCCATGAGGGCCGGAAGTATAGCGGTGGATAGCCAGAAAAAGGATCAGAAACGGGTGGCAAAACAGCCATTTCCGAGTGTCCTGATGATAGAATTCCGCACCTTTTTTTGACCCCTCCATACATGAACGAAATAGCGCGCGAAATCCTGCCGGTGAACCTCGAAGACGAGATGCGGCAGTCGTATCTCGACTACGCCATGAGCGTCATCGTGGGCCGTGCGCTGCCCGATGTTCGAGACGGTTTGAAGCCCGTGCATCGCCGCATCCTGCACGCCATGCGCGAGCTGGGTAACGACTGGAACAAGTCATACAAGAAATCCGCGCGCGTCGTCGGCGACGTCATCGGTAAATACCACCCGCACGGCGACACCGCGGTGTACGACGCGCTGGTGCGCATGGCGCAGGACTTCTCCATGCGCTAC
>Ga0070665_100005230_pt1 | contig 13422 bp, 11 predicted proteins | sample KBSS13metaG_FD_65862 | JGI IMG/M metagenome (GOLD analysis project Ga0070665, IMG submission 65862) | Switchgrass rhizosphere microbial communities from Kellogg Biological Station, Michigan, USA - KBS S1-3 metaG | ecosystem: Host-associated > Plants > Roots > Rhizosphere > Soil ... | reverse complement strand
GAGCGTCCCACCCTGCGGAGGCGGCATGCCGAGCCCGCGCCAGAGCGCGTCGCCCGCGGCGTTCGACGCTGTTTCGGCGACGCGCGCGTTCAGCAGTCCCGATTCGCGCAGCAGGCCGCCCGTGGCCGCGGTGAAGCCCGGAAAATAGAAGTAACGCGTGAGCGGAAGCCGCGGCTGGGGCGAGGGCAGGCCGTGCGCCGACTCGACCCAGGGCTCTGCCGAGAGGTATTCGAGATTGATCCACAACGGCGCATGCGACGCGTCGGCCATGGCCGCCACGTAGTCGTCCGGCAGGCCGCAACCGAAACCTTCGACGACGACGTCGGCCAGCGCGAACCGGGCGAGTGGCGACGTCACGAGCGTGCGAACACGCACGCCGGCGCACCTCTGATCCGGGACATGCGCGTCGAGGCCGGGGGCAATGCGGGCGAGACTCGCGAGCGCGTCGATCCACAGGGTGACCGCCGCGCCGTGCTCGCTCACGAGCTGTCGCGCGAGGCGCCAGCAGACCCCGGCGTCGCCGTAGTTGTCGACGACCCTGCAGAAGATGTCGAAGCGTCGCGCGGGCACGTCTGGCACCGTCGTTCGTGGGTGAGCGATTGGACCATCCCGGCGCGGGCGTGTCGATGCCGCGCTTCGCGATCGGTGCGAGAATGGCGCGATGAATGATTCCAGCGCCACCGCAATCCCGCCTCGCACGATCGACGTCCTTTCCGACGTCGTCTGCCCCTGGTGCTACATCGGCAAACGCCAGCTCGAGTCCGCGCTGCCCGCGGCGGCGGATCGCGCACATGTCCGCTGGCATCCGTTCGAGCTCAATCCGGACCTGCCGCGCGAAGGCATCCCGCGTCGCCAGTACGTGGAGACCAAGTTTGGGGCCAGGGGCCGCGCCGACGAGGTCTACGCTCGGGTGCGCGCCGCCGGCGAAAATGTCGGACTGCGCCTCGATTTCGAGCGCATTGTCCGTCAGCCCAATACCTTCGACGCGCACCGCCTGATCGCGTGGGCGCAGTCCCGGAGCGACGCGACGATGGCCGACAGGTTGGTCGAAGCGCTGTTTCGTGCGTTTTTCGTCGACGGCCGCGATATCGGCCATCGCGACGAGCTCGCGGACATCGCCGCGGCATCGGGTTTCGAGCGGCTCGAAGCGCGTTCGATGCTCGACTCGGACGAGGCCGCCGCCGACGTGATGGAAATGCGCCGCCGCGTTCGCGAGATGGGCGTGGGCGGCGTGCCGTTTTTCATCTTCGACGGCAAGGTCGCCGTTTCGGGCGCGCAACCGCCCGACGTGCTGCAGGAAGCGATGGCGCAGGCCCGAGGCGCCTGACGACGACGCTCAGTCGCCGCGAATCGCGCGTCGCGCGAGCGCGCGCTGGCGCGCCACGATGTCGCGCACATCGGCGGTCGTCAGGCGGCCATCGCGCACCACGACCTTGCCGTCGATGACCGAGAGCGCCACGCGCTGCGGCGTACAAAAAACGAGCGCCGCCAGCGGATCGTGATCCGCGCCGCCGGCAAAATCGAGCGTGTTCAGGTCGAAGGCCGCGACGTCCGCCGCCATGCCGGGCGCGAGGACGCCGATGTCGTCGCGTCCCAGCACGGCGGCGCCGCCCCGGGTGGCGAGCGCCAGCGCCTCGCGCGCGGACATTGCCGCCGGACCGGAGGCCACGCGTTGCAGCAGCAACGCCTGCCGCGCTTCGGCGAGCAGGTGCGATCCGTCGTTGGACGCGCTGCCATCGACGCCCAGGCCCACGCTCACGCCGGCACGACCCATCGCGCGTACCGGCGCAATGCCGGAAGCGAGGCGCATGTTGGAGGTCGGGCAGTGGGCTACGCCGGTGCCTGAGCGCGCGAACAGGGCGATGCCGCCCGGATCGAGCTTCACGCAGTGGGCGTGCCACGCGTGCGGGCCCGTCCATCCCAGCGAGTCCGCGTATTCGGCGGGCGTCATGCCGAAGCGCTCGCGCGAGTACGCGACATCGTCGTCGTTCTCGGCGAGATGCGTGTGCAGACGCACGCCGTAACTTGCGGCAAGGTGCGCGGACTCGCGCATCAGGTCGCGCGATACTGAAAACGGCGAGCAGGGGGCGACCGCGATCCGCAGCATCGAGAATCGCGCCGAAGCGTGGTAGGTCTCGATCAGGCGGCGTGAATCGGCGAGGATCGCGTCTTCGCGCTCGACCAGCGCATCGGGCGGTAGTCCTCCCGCGGATTCGCCGACGCTCATCGAGCCGCGACACGCGTGAAACCGGATGCCGAGCTCGCGCGCAGCCTCTATCGTGTCGTCGAGCCGTCCGCCGTTCGGATACAGATAGAGGTGATCGCTCGAGGTCGTGCAGCCGGTCAGCATGAGCTCGGCCATGCCGGTTCGCGCGGACGCATGGAGCATCTCCGGCGTCATGCGACACCAGATCGGGTATAGCGTCCTGAGCCAGGCGAATAGGTCGGCGTCCTGCGCCGCGGGGACCGCGCGGGTCAACGTCTGGAACAGGTGGTGATGCGTGTTGACGAGTCCGGGCAGGACGACATGGTCCGAGACGTCGATCACCTCGTCCGCCGTGGCGGGCAGCGTGGCGGTCGGACCGACGGCGACAATGACGTTGCCGCGGATCAGGATGGCGCCGTCGGCGATCTCGGTGTCCGCGTCGTTCATCGTCGCGACGAGCGTGGCGTGGCGCAGCAGGAGCGTGCGATCGCTCATGGTGTAGCCATGCTCATTCGGAGGCCGGCAGCTCGCTCTCGTGCCAGCGGGCGAGGGCAAGCTTCGAGAGCGACACGGTGACCGCGAAGAGCAGCACGCCGGTCAGCGTGATCAGCACCAGTGCGGCGAACAGGCGAGGGATGTTGAGCTGGAAGCCCGCGAGCAGGATCTGGTAGGCGAGGCCTGCGCCGCTGCCGCCGGTACCCGCCACGAACTCGGCCACGACGGCGCCGATCAGCGCGAGGCCGCTCGCGATACGCAACCCGCCGAAGAAATACGGCAGCGCACTCGGTACTCGAAGCCTGAACAGGATCTGCAGCCGGCTCGCGCGGCTCATGCGAAACAGGTTGAGCAACCCGGCATCGACGCTGCGAAGCCCGAGCGTGGTGTTCGAGATGATCGGAAAGATCGCGACGACGACCGCGCAGATCACCAGCGCAACCTGCGTGTTCCTGACCCAGATGATGATGAGCGGCGCAATCGCCACGATGGGTGTGACCTGAAGCAGGACGGCGTACGGAAACAGGCTCATCTCGATCCAGCGGCTCTGGACGAACAGGAGCGCGGTCAGCGTGCCGAGCAGCGTGGCGACGGCGAGCGCCGCGAGCGCGATCGACAGCGTCACACCAAGCGATCGCAGCAGCAGCTCGTGATCCGTCACGAGCGTGCGCATGACGACGGCGGGCGACGGAACGAGGTAGACAGGAACGTCGTAGGCCGTTGTCGCGAGTTGCCACAGGCCGATCGCGATCGTCGCGACCGCGAGGGGAGCGACGATCCGCGCCCATCGCAGCCACGCGTCTTCTGGCGTCATCGCGACGACGCAACGGCGGCGGCGCCCGCATCGCGCACGTGCCGCGACAGCGTCGCTGCATACGCGGCGGCGGCGGTGGAGACGCGAAAGGCGTCGTCGCGCGGAAACGGCGCGTCGATCGCAATCTCGGCCAGCACGCGGCCGGGACGTGCGCCCATGACCGCGACGCGCGTCGACAGGAACACCGCCTCGGCGATGCTATGTGTCACGAAGACGACGGTCAGGCCATGCTCCCGCCACAGCGTCGACAAGTCGCCATCGAGCCGCTGCCGTGTGAATTCGTCGAGCGCGCCGAATGGCTCGTCCATCAGCAGGAGATCGGGCTCCGTCACAAGCGCCCGCGCGATCGAGACCCGCATCTGCATCCCGCCCGAGAGCTCGCGTGGAAAATGCCGCGCGAACTCGGAGAGGCCCACGCGCGCGAGCGCGGCGGTCGCGGCACTCTCCGCCGCAGCGCGTTCCACGTGCGCGAGATCGAGCGGCAGCCGCACGTTGCCGTTTACGCGAGACCACGGCATCAAGGTCGGCGACTGGAACACGAATGCGAGACGACGGCCTTCGCCTCCCGTCGCGTCGATGCCCCCGCCCCACCATTCGATCGTGCCCGACGATGGTGCAAGAAGTCCTGCGATCAGGTTGAGGAGCGTGGATTTGCCGCAACCCGAGGGACCGAGGAGCGTAAGGAACTCGCCTCGCCGGACGTCGAGATCGACCGGGGCGAGTGCGTGCGTGCCGTTCGCAAACGTCTTGTCGACGCCGTGCAGCGCGACAACCGGAACCGCCGTGGTCAGGGCAGGACCTTCACGTTGTTGACGATGTCGAGAACCCACGCCTTGCGGTAGTCGACGTTGGCATTCGCAAGACCGACGCTGTGCAGGAAATCGAGGGTGCTCTTCCACCGCACGTCGGTCATCGTGAGCAGGCCGCGCTGCGCAGCGTCGCCGCCGTTCACGATCGAGTATGCCTTCATCCTGGCCAGGCCGTAGGCCAGCAGATCGTCGCTCATTTCCGGATTCTCCTTGCGGATGAGCGCATTGCCGGGCGCGGGATTCGCGAAATAGCTCTTCCAGCCTTCGGCCGACGCAAGCACGAAACGGCGCAATACGTCGCTCCGTTTCGAGAGCGTGTCGCGGGTCACGACCAGCGCTTCGGAATACGGCGGATAGCCCTGGTCCGCAAGCAGGAAGACGACGGGTTTGACGCCCCCTTTCTCGATCGAGAACGGCTCCGAGGTGGCGAAGCCTTGCTGCGACAACGATGTGTCGGCGAGAAACGGCTGCACGCTGAATGCATAGGGGCGCTTCTGGTCATCGTTGAAGCCGAAGCGCTGCTTGAGCCAGGGCCAGAACGTGACGTTGCCGGCCGAGCTGATCGCGATGGGCTTGCCCTTGAGATCCGCAAGTCGCGCGACACCGGGATGGGCGATGATCACCGTCGGATTCTTCTGGAACGTCGCCGCGACGGCGACCACCGGCACTTGCTGCTCCACCGCCGATATCACCTGCAGCGCGTCGGCCATGACGATGTCGATCTGGCCTGCGGCAAGAAGTTGCAGGCCATTGATTTGCGGGCCGCCGGACTTGAGCGTCACGTCGAGCCCGTGCTTTTTGTAGAGGCCTTCCGCCTGCGCCTGGTAGAAACCGCCGTGCTCGGCTTGCGCGAGCCAGTCGGTGGAGAAGGTCACCTTGTCCTGCGCCACGACGGTGAAGGAAGCGCCGAGCGCGACGAGCGCGGTGAACCAGCGTCGGGTACTGCCAATCATCGTAACGCTCCGGAAGTGGGATGCCGGGTTTCGGCAGGTCCGATGCCGGCAGGCGTTCCCCGCTGTCCCTGACTTTCGAACGGGCGCCGCGCGCCTGCATCGCGGGTCACCGGAGGGCTGCCCGGTCGCGCCGAGAATAGCATCGTTTCGACCCGTGCCGCGGTCCCTGCGGCGACCCAAATTCGTGCGTGCGGCGGCGCTGAATCGCGATGCTCAACGACGCGCGCGAGGCGTAACATGCGACGTTTCGCGCGGTCGAACGCAGGCAGGCGCACGACGCCGATCAATCCAAGTGGAGGATTTCAGGTGGTCAAGCTCAACGTCAACAACAAGGTGTACACCGTCGAGGCGGAGCCCGACACGCCGCTCCTCTGGGTGATCCGCGAGCAGGTCGGGCTGACGGGGACCAAATACGGCTGCGGCGTGGCGCAATGCGGCGCGTGCTCGGTGCATTTCAATGGCCAGGTCGCGCGGTCGTGCTCGATACCACTCGGCTCCGTGAAGCCGACGGATCGCATCGTCACCATCGAAGGCCTGTCCGCGACGAGCTCGAATCCCGTGCAGCGCGCGTGGGCGGAAGTCGACGTCCCGCAATGCGGGTACTGCCAATCGGGCCAGATCATGGCCGCCGCGGCGCTGTTGCGCAAGACACCCAATCCCACGGACCAGGAAATCGACGAGGCGATGACGAACATCTGCCGTTGCGGCACGTATCAGCGCATCCGTACCGCCGTGCACGCGGCTGCAACGCTGGCGCAAGCCAGCGCCACGCAGAAGTCGAAGGCCTGAGGCGAGCGAGGAGACGACCATGAAAAAGCTGATTCGCCCCGGCGTTCGCAGCCCCGCCCGACGCAGGTTCATCGTAGGTTCCGCTGCCGCAGCCGGCGGCGGTCTCGCGCTCGGCTTCCACCTGCCCTTCGGCGAGGCGTTCGCGCAGCCGCGCACGAGCGCCGGCGCCGAGATCAACGCATGGGTGGTCATCCAGCCGGACGACACCTGCATCATCCGCATTGCGCGTTCGGAGATGGGGCAAGGCACACGTACAGGGCTTGCGCAGCTTGTCGCCGAAGAGCTCGAATGCGACTGGAAAAAGGTTGCGACGGACTCGATTACACCGGGCCAGAACCTTGCGCGCAAGCGCGCGTGGGGCGAGATGGGCACAGGCGGCAGCCGCGGCATCCGCACGTCGCAGGATTACGTGCGTCGCGGCGGCGCCGCCGCACGCATGATGCTGCTGCAGGCGGCCGCCGACCAGTGGAAGGTGCCGGTGGACGAGCTCACCGTCAGCAACGGCGTGATCGAGCATGCGGCGTCGAAGCGTCGCACGACGTACGGCAAGGTGGCCGCGGCCGCGGCGAAAGTCGCGCCGCCCGATCCGAAGGCCATCAAGCTCAAGGATCCCAAGACGTGGACGATCGCAGGCAAGCCGCTCAATCGACTCGATACTGCCGACAAGCTGAACGGCAGCAAGGTCTTCGCGATCGACGTCAAGCTGCCGGGCATGCTCTGCGCAGCGATCAAGTCGAGCCCGGTCTTCGGCGGCACGCTCGCGAGCTATGACGAAGCCAAGATCACCGGACGTCCCGGCGTGAAGCGCGTGCTGAAGGTCAACGACAATACGATCGCCGTGGTCGCCGACACGTTCTGGCACGCGAAGACCGCGCTCGACGCGCTGCCGATCGAGTGGAACGAAGGCGAGGGCGCTGCCCAGACGAGCGCGACCATTGCCGATCGTCTGCAGGAAGGCCTGACCGCCACCGCGACCAACGGCGGGCGCAGGAACGGCGATGCGCTTGCGGCCATCGACAAGGCCGCGAAGAAGGTAGAGGCCGTGTACAGCACGCCGTTCCTTGCGCACGCCACGATGGAACCGATGAACTGCACGGCACGGATCACCGCCGATCGTGCCGAGGCCTGGGTGGCGACGCAGAACTCCGAAGCGGCGCTGGCGGCGCTGTCCGAAGCGTCCGGCCTGCCGCTCGAGAAGTGCGAGATCTATCGGCATGACTTGGGCGGCGGATTCGGTCGCCGTGGCGGCGCGCAGGACTACGTGCGCCAGGCGGCGGCGATCGCGAAGCAAATGCCCGGCGTGCCGGTCAAGATGATCTGGACGCGCGAAGAGGACATGTCGCACGATTTTTACCGCCCCATCTCGCAGTGCCGGATGGTCGCGGGACTGGACGAGAGCGGTGCGCTGGTTGGCCTGCACGTGCGCGTGTCGGGGCAATCGATCAACGCGTTCTCGAATCCCGCGGGCGTGGTCGACGGCAAGGACATGCGCCAGCTGCAGGGCTACTACGAGGAGGCGGGCGACGCACAGCTGGGCTATACCGTGCCGAACCTCCTGATCGAATATGCGATGCGCAACTCGCACGTTCCGGTCGGCGCGTGGCGCGGCGTCAACACGAATCAGAACGCCGTCTACATGGAGTGCTTCATCGACGAAGCCGCACGCGCGGCCGGCCGCGATCCGCTCGATTTCAGGCGCGCGCTGATGAGCAAGCATCCCAAGCACCTCGCCGTGCTGAATGCGGCGGCGGAAAAGGCGGGCTGGGGAACACCGCTTCCGGCTGGCGTTCATCGCGGCATTGCGCAGTTCATGGGCTACGGCAGCTATTCGGCGGCGGTCGCCGAAGTGTCGGTCGATGCGCAGGGCAAGCTCGAGGTTCATCGCATGGTGCTCGCGCTCAACTGCGGGCATGCGGTCAATCCGGCGCAGATCGCCGCGCAGGTCGAAGGCTCGGTCGCCTACGGCCTTTCCGCGACGTATTACGGCGAATGCACGGTCGCGAACGGACGCATTGTCGAGCAGAACTTCGACACGTATCCGATTCTGCGGCTCGCCGAAATGCCCAAGGTCGAAACGGTGATCGTGCCGACGCACGATTTCTGGGGCGGCGTCGGCGAGCCGACGATCTGCGTGGTGGCGCCGTCGGTGTTGAACGCCGTCCACGCGGCGACGGGCAAGCCGGTGCGAAGCCTCCCGCTGAAGAACGTCAAGCTGGTATAGCGCACCTTCCGGAAGGCCGGAACCTGAGCGCAGCCCTGGCGCCCAGGGTCCGAACATGACGTCCGAAAACGGCGAGTATCGCCCTGACAGCCAGCGCATAATGCCGGCATGACACTCGATGCCGACAGCTGCTACCGTGCCCTTGCCACACGCGATGCGCGCTTCGATGGACGCTTTTTCGTCGGCGTCTCGTCGACGCGGATCTATTGCCGCCCGGTCTGCACCGTACGCGTTCCACGGCGTGAAAACTGCCACTTCTTTCCCAGTGCCGCGGCTGCGGAAATCGAGGGCTACCGACCCTGCCTGCGCTGTCGGCCGGAGCTCGCACCCGGTCTCGCGGGCGTGGACGCGCGTGCGCGGCTTGCGCAGGCGACCGTCGACCTGATCGAGAACGGCGCGCTCGACGACGGCGCAAGCCTCGAGTCGCTCGCAGCGCGCGTCGGGGTCACGAGCCGGCATTTGCGCCGCGTCTTCATGGCCGAGTTCGGCGTCGCGCCGGTGGACTACGCGCAGACGCAGCGGCTGCTGCTCGCGAAGCGCCTGCTGACCGACACGGCGCTGCCGGTGACGGACGTCGCGCTGTCGAGCGGATTCCGCAGCCTGCGGCGCTTCAATGCGTTGTTCAAGGCCCGTTATCGCATGGCGCCTTCACGCCTGCGCAAGGATGCGGCGCCGAAAGCGCTGCCGGACACGCTCGACTTCGAGCTTGCGTACCGGCCGCCTTATGCGTTCGACGCGATGCTGGATTTCCTGCGCGATCGGGCGATCGACGGCGTCGAGCAGGTTCTTGCGCAGGCGTACCGACGCACGCTGGCGATCGAGCATCGCGGCGAGACGCACGCCGGATGGATCGAAGTGCGCCGCACGCCGCGCCGCGCGGCGCTCGCGGTGTCGCTGTCGTCGTCGTTCGCGCAGGTCGTACCGTTCGCACTTGCGCGTGTGCGGCACGCGTTCGACCTGTCCTGCAATCCGCTCGAAATCGAGGCGGTGCTGGGATCGATGGCCACCACGCACCCCGGCCTTCGGGTGCCGGGGGCATTCGACGGATTCGAGCTCGCGGTGCGCGCCATCGTCGGCCAGCAGATCACGGTGCGAGCAGCGCGCACCGTGCTCGGCAGGATCGCGCGGGAGCTCGGCACGCCGCTCGCGACCGGCGACCGCGCGCTGCTGTTTCCCGTCGCGAGCGCCGTGGCCGCCGTGCCGCCGGACCGGATCGCCGCCGTCGGCATGCCGTTGTCCCGCGCGCGAACGATCGTGGCGCTGGCCCACGCCGTTGCGCACGAGGATCTGGCACTCGGGCCCGGCAGCGACGTCGAGGCGACCATCGCTCGCCTGGTCGAGATTCCGGGCATCGGCGCCTGGACCGCGCAATACATCGCGATGCGCGCACTGCGCTGGCCCGACGCATTTCCCGCCACCGATCTCGTGGTCCTGAAAGCCATGAACGAAACGCGCGCGCCCCGTGCGCTCGCCCGCAGCGAGGCATGGCGCCCATGGCGCGCCTATGCCGTGATGCACTTATGGAAGGGAGCCTCATGAACCTGACTTACCAGCGTATCCAAACTCCGTTCGGCGATCTCCTCGTTGTCGCGAGTGGCGACGCGCTCACCGGCGTGTACTTCGATCGGCAGAAATATTTTCCGGCGATCGGAGCCGACTGGCGCGAGGACGACCGCTCGCCATTGCTGCGTGCAGCCTGCGCACAACTCGATGACTATTTCGCCGGCGCGCTTGCCGAATTCGACCTGCCGCTCGCACCCGCGGGCACGCCGTTCCAGCGTGGGGTCTGGGCAGCGATCGCCACGGTTCCCATCGGCGAAACGATCAGCTACGGCACGCTTGCTGCGCGCGCCGGCGCGGCGGGAAGCGCGCGTGCGGCAGGCGCCGCGACCGGACGCAATCCGTTGTCCATCATCGTTCCCTGCCACCGCATCGTCGGCACGAACGGCGACCTGACGGGTTATGCCGGCGGCCTCGAGCGCAAGCGCGCGCTGCTCGATTTCGAACGCGCGCGGCGGGCACCATCGCAGCGAGCGGCGTGATGCGCCGGATCGACGTCGCGCGCCTGCTCGCGCTGGCGGTGATCTGGAGCCTGTCGTTCGTTTTCGTTCGCGTGCTCGTGCCGGTGCTCGGCCCGGTGTGGGTCGCGACCGGCCGTGTCCTGATTGCGGGCGTGGCGCTCGTCCTGTGGTTCGCCGTGATCGGCCTCGATGCGAACGTGCGGGCGCACTGGCGCGCGTACCTGACGGTTGGCATCGGCAACTCGGCGTTGCCGTTCCTTTTGTTCGCCTACGCCGCGCTGCATCTCCCGGCGTCGTACCTGGTCATCCTGAACGCCGCGGCGCCGCTCTTCTCCGCGGTCGCCTCGGCGATATGGCTTGGCGAGCGGTTGACCGCACTCAAGATCGCAGCACTCGTTTTGGGTGCGGCGGGCGTTGCGCTGGTGAGTCGCGCGGGGCCGCTGGTGCCCGATACCGCGTTCGCGCTCGCCGTCGCAGCCAGTCTCGGCGCTGCGCTCTCCTATGCGCTCGCAGGCGTATGGCTCAAAAAGTTCGGTGGCGCGCTCCGACCTGTCGCTATCGCAGGGTGGAGTCAGATGCTGGCGGGCATCGCCCTGTTGCCGATCGCGGCAGCGAGCCCGATCGCAGGTCCGGTGACGCTCGGCACCGTCGCCAACCTCCTGGCGCTTGCGCTCGTCTGCAGCGCAATCGCCTACCTGCTGTACTACCGCCTGATTGCCGACGTCGGGCCGACGCGCGCGATGACGGTGACGTTCCTGCTGCCGGCACTCGGCATGTGCTGGGGCGTCCTGTTCCTCGACGAAACGGTCACGCTGCCGATGATCGCTGGCGCCGTGCTGATCGTCGCCGGTACGGTTGCCGTGCTTCGCCCGTCGGAGAGACGCGTCGTCGGCCCGAACGCCGCCGGTGAGTCCACCACGACCAGCGCCGGCGGATGATGGTCGGAACGGGATCGACGCCGCTTCGCATTGCGCTTGGCGCTGCGCCGTGAATCGGCGATAGTCCGGCTCATGCCGATTGATCCCGAGCTCGCCGCGTACTACGAAAGGGTCGCGCGCGAGATTCCGCCGCCCTCCAATCCCGACGCGCACACGCGTCGCGCGCGCATGGAAGCGATTGCCGTGCGCTTTCCCGCCGCGCGGGACGACGTCGCGCGCGAGGATCGCATCATCGCGCTCGAGGGACGCGAGCTCCTCGTGCGGATCTATCGACCCGCCAAGGGGCCCCTGCCGGCACTCGTCTATTTTCACGGCGGGGGCTGGATCGCGGGCAGCGTGTTCACGCACGACGGTCTTTGCGCGGCGCTCGCACAGGACGCGGGCATCGTGGTCGTGAGCGTGCAGTACCGGCGGCCGCCGGAGAACGTGTTTCCCGCCCCCAATGACGACGCGTACGCGGCGTGCGCGTGGACGGCGGCGCTCGCAGCGGAGCTGGGCATCGATCCCGAACGGCTGGGAGTGGGCGGCGACAGCGCGGGTGCGCATCTCGCTGCGGGCGTCACGCTCGAAGCGCGCGAGCGGGGAGGACCGCGGATCGCGTTTCAGCTCCTGATCTATCCGGTTGCCGAGCCCGAGTTCGAGACGCGAAGCTATCGGGAGCATGCGTTGAGCCCTTCGCTGACGCGCGAGGACATGATCGAGTATTGGCGCTGGTACCTGCCCGACCCGTCGACGCGCGATCCGCGTGCGGTTCCGCCCCGTGCGGCATCCCATCGCGATCTGCCGCCTGCGCACGTCGTCGTCGCGGAGCTCGATCCGCTGCGCGACGAGGGGCGCCGCTATGCGGACCTGCTTGCCCGGGCGGGCGTGCCTGTGACGTGCGTCGAAGCGGCCGGATTGACGCATGGATTCGTTCGTGCCGCGCCTTACGTGCGCGCCGCGCGCGCGGCCCAGCTTGCATTCGGTCGCGCGACGGGCGCGGCGCTCGGCGCGGCACCGCCGTCGACGTGACGGCGACTACGGCATCCGAGGCCGCGCTCGCGCACCGTTTCGCGGCGCAGCGAGTCGCCTTCGACCGTGAGCGATACCCGTCGCTGGCCGCTCGGCGCGACCGCCTGCAGCGGTTGCTGCAGCTGGTCGAGCGCAACGAAAAGGCATTCTGCGACGCGGTCGATGCGGACTTCGGCCATCGCTCGACGCACGAGACGCGGCTCGCAGAGCTCTACGTCGTGACCTCCGAAATTCGTCACACCCTGCGTCATTTGCGGCACTGGATGCGGGCGCGACGCGTCGCAACGCCCCTCAAGCTGCTACCCGGGTCGGCGCGCGTGCTGCGCCAGCCGCTTGGCGTCGTGGGCGTCATCAGCCCGTGGAACTATCCGGTGCAGCTCGCATTGGCGCCGGTGGTCGGCGCGCTCGCGGCAGGCAACCGCGTGATGCTGAAGCCGTCGGAGCTCACGCCGGCAACATCAGGTCTCTTGCAAAGGCTTGCCGGTGTCGCCTTCGCTGACGACGAGTTGGCCATGGTCGTCGGCGATGCGCAGACCGGCGAGGCGTTCTCGCACCTTCCGTTCGACCATCTGTTTTTCACCGGGTCGACGGCCGTCGGCCGGAAGATCGCGCTCGCCGCAGCGGATCACCTGACCCCCGTGACGCTGGAGCTGGGCGGCAAATCGCCGGCGCTCTTCGACGTCGACGCCGACCTCGCGCTCGCCTTGCCGCGCCTGGCCGTAGGCAAGCTCCTGAATGCGGGGCAGACCTGCATCGCGCCGGACTATGCGCTGGTTCCCGCCGCGCAACTGGACCGCTTCGTGGCCGCGATGCAGGAAGCTGTGCTGCGCCTCTACCCGACGTTCGCCGACAACGACGACTACACGTCGATCGTGAACGACCGCCACTACGCACGCCTCACCGCACTCCTCGACGACGCGCGGACGAAGGGCGCACGCATCGTCCCTCTCGCGCCTCCTGGCGACGCGGCGAACGGCGTACGCAGGCTCGCCCCGGCGCTCGTTCTCGACGTGACGCCCGACATGGCGCTGATGCGCGAGGAGATATTCGGTCCGCTGCTGCCGGTGGAGACCTACGGCACGCTGGACGATGCGATCGCAAGGCTGAATGCGCGGCCGCACCCGCTCGCGTTCTACTACTTCGGCGCCGACCGTGCGCGCCGCGA
>Ga0070665_100005229_pt1 | contig 13423 bp, 10 predicted proteins | sample KBSS13metaG_FD_65862 | JGI IMG/M metagenome (GOLD analysis project Ga0070665, IMG submission 65862) | Switchgrass rhizosphere microbial communities from Kellogg Biological Station, Michigan, USA - KBS S1-3 metaG | ecosystem: Host-associated > Plants > Roots > Rhizosphere > Soil ... | reverse complement strand
CCACATGCGTGAGACGACCTTGATCATTGCGAATCGGCGTTAAATGCAATTCATTCCAGAAAGGCGATCCATCTTTACGGTAGTTGCGCACAAGCACATGGCATTCGCGCTGTTCGCGCAAGGCGCGGCGAATCTCCAATAAGCCTTTTTGATTGCGATCATTTCCATAAAGAAAGCGCGGATTTTGTCCCATAACTTCCGCCGCCGAATAGCCCGTCAAGCGTTCAAAGCGGGAGTTAACATAGACCAATGGCCAATCGGGCTGCGCGGCGTCGCAAATCATTAAGCCATTGGGTCCGGCGGCAAAGGCTTTTTCGCGCTCTCTAAAGGACGTTGTTAATTCTTGCGTTAATATTTGAGCGCGGCGACGCGCGGAGGTGTAGGCCCAAAAAAATCCAAAGCTCCCGAGGGACAACCCAACCCCTAGCGCCGTAACCGCCCATGAATGATTGTCCGACTGCGCTCCGCCGAATCCGGAAGACGCGGTAAAATTTAAGGCCCATGGACGTCCGGCCACATCAATGACTTTCATCAACGTCAGCGACGAATTTTCATTTTCATCCCACGAAGACAACGAGCCGGCGCTGTTGTAAAAGATCGCCTCTTTAGTACGTAAAGGTCCATCAAAAACTTGCAGCGAGAAGGGAGCACCCCCTTCGGGCAAAATTCCTTTGAGCAAATCTTCCTGGCGGAAACGTAAGAACGTCCATCCTTGAGGCGAGGCTTCACCCACTTTTTGCACGGGCCAAAATAAAAGAAAAGCGCGGTGCTCCGGATCATCCAGCAAAATCATTTTTCCCGTTAAGGCAGCCGCATGTCGCTCTTGGGCCCGTTCCGCTGCTGTGCGCGCCGTTAATTCCGAACCCAAGTCATAGCCCAATAAACCACGATTGTTTTCCGCCGGTTCTATTAAACGCACGATAAAATAATCGAAACGCTCGCCTTGAGGAGATAATGTCCATGCGGCGCCATTGTTATGCATGACTTGCAGAAAATGCCCCAACTCGGCTTGCGCGACATGCGCCGCAAAACCAATCCCATAAATATTGGCGAAGCGTTTGGACACATCCAAGGATGCGACATAGCGCTGCCACAATCCTGAATCGACACGTTGCGCGCCGACAAACTCGCCACATCCGCGCAGCAGATCTTCATATTGCTGCATATGCGCCGTCACCGTTTTCTGAATGCGCTCGGCTTCGTTTTCAAAAAAGCGTTCTGTATTGGCTTTACCGGCGAGACGTTGATCATGCGCGGCGATCAGACTAACAACAATAATAAGTCCGAGCGACACCCAAGCCAGGCGAGATAATAAGGCGGCCCGTTGCGTTGCGCCACGCACTTCCGCGCGCCAGGCCATATTAATTAACGCAATGGCGACGCCGGAAACGATAAGGGCGGCAACTACGGGCCAAAGAAAAGGGGGCCAACTCATGGAGTTCGTCTCTTTTGTATCACCCTAGAAGACTTCTTGCAAGCGCCCCAAATTTGATTTGATATGCATGTCATGAAATTAAAGAAGGTCCATATCGCGATGTTGCTCGTGATCATACCGGTTATTCTTGTGTTAGTTATTAAGAATTACACCGCTTACGGCCCGCTTTTAGCGACACCCACCGCCCGGCAAGAGGGCGATTCCCATGCCAAGGTCACGATTGTCGAATATTCCGATTTTCAATGTCCGATGTGCGCGCGTATCCAGCCTTTCACCAAAGAACTCTTACGTACCTATCAAGGAAAAGTTCGCCTCTATTTCAAATATTATCCGCTGACGATGATTCATAAGAACGCCATGACCGCCGCGCATGCCGCCGAATGTGCCGCGCGTCAAAATAAATTCTGGCCCTACGGTGAAAAATTATTTGAACGGCAAAAAGAATGGTCGCCACTGCTCGATGCCACCACGCATTATATGGCGATCGCCAAAGACGTGCAGTTGAATGAATCCTCCTTTCAAGCCTGCATGGCCGACGCCTCGGTGGACCTGCTCATCCAAAGCGATAGTCAAGAAGCGCAAGCGCGTGGGGTAAATGCCACGCCAACTCTTTTTGTGAATGACGAACGCCTGGTGGGCGGCGTTTTTGAATCCGAAGGCGCGCGCACGATTGAACGGGAGTTACGACGATGAGTACGTCAGTAAAGGGTGGAGGGAAAAGAGTAGAGGGTAATGCTAATCTACCCTCGACTCTCCACGCTTCACCCTCTGCTTATGCGCTACTGCTGGTGCGTCTGCTTATTGGCGGCGTTCTGCTTTATGCGGGATTCGCTAAGGCATTGGCGCCGGCGGCGGAATTTGCGGCGGCGATGGCGAACTATCACTTGTTTCCTTCGAGCGGGCTCCTACCGATGGCCTGGATTATTCCTTGGATTGAAATTTGGACGGGTTTATTTTTAATTGCCGGGCTTTACACACAAGCAGCAGCTGCTGTAGCGAGCGGCTTGTTTGTCAGCTTCTTAGCCGTCATGGCCTCGGCCCTATGGCGCCATATCGACCTGGCCAGCTGCGGCTGTTTTGGCGCCGAAACATTTTCTCCGCACACGACCTTTAAAATCGACATTGGCTTGCTGTTGTTGTCTTTGCTTCTCACCTATTGCTATCGCCGGACATGGCCCTTCACCGTCGATCACAAAGTCGATTAAATCAGAGGGATACGGCTGACTTCGGAGAGGGGCGGGGACGTGCGCAACCCGTATTGCGATAGATACCATCCCCAGATGACTTTCAATAATACTTTCGTCATGCAGGCGGCAGGAACGCCGAAAAGCAGGCCCCAGAAACCAAAGAGTTTGGCCCCAGCCATCAAGGAAAAGACGATCCAGACGGGATGCAAATGCACCGAATGACGCATGACGACGGGCTGAATAAACCAATCTTCGATGAAGCGCACCGCGATGCAGACCAATAAGACAGGAACAATGCGGCTGGGATCGCCCCATTGAAAGAGCGCGACGCCGCTGCCTAATATTACCCCGACGACAGGTCCGACATAGGGCACGACGTTGGCTAATCCAACGATGAGCGCGATCTGCAAGGCGTAATCCAAATGAATAAGGGAAAACCCAATGAAGGCTAGCATCCCGACGCAAAAAGCTTCGAGGCAAAGACCACGAACATATTTTCCCAAGGAGTTATCAATCTCCACTAAAATATTGAGCGCCATTTCGATATACCGCGAGGGAACCCAATGCAGCACCGTTTCGCGCAACGTATGACCTTCACGCATCAGAAAAAAGGCGATGAAGGGCACCAAAAAACCAATTTCAAAAATGGGCAATAATCCGCTGGCAAAAGACGGCATGCGCTCCACAATATCTTGCGGCCAGGAGCGGCCATGTTCCGTAATGCTTTCTAAGAGATGCGTATTAAGAATGAGAGGGCGAACCATCCAAGGCACATCGCGCGCGACAGCAGCGGACTGCTTCCATGCATTTAAATAATGTTCGGCTTTTTGCACATAAAGCGGCATCTGGACGGAAGCCTCTTGCGCTTCAGAAGAAATAATCGTCCCCCCATAATAAAGACCCGTCAGCAGCCCCACGACCAGAACCACATAGAGCAAAATCACGACGGGACCTCGGCGCACGCCACGCACTTCGAAAAAACGAATTACAGGGCTTAATAAATACGCTTGCGTCGCCGCCAAGACGAAGGGCAGCATAATGTCGTGCACACGATAAATAAAGTACCCCCCGACAAAAAACAGACCGATGGGAATTAATGTGCGTCCAGAGATTTTCATGGATTAAACGACGCTGCCGGCTTTAACGGTAGAGGCGAGCGACAGCGGTGAACGATCCGTCAAGGCGCGTAAACGCGCGGCCAAAAGCATCGCTAAATGCATCATTAAGGCCGAGCCGATATGCGGCACTTGCCGCACCATTTTTTCCAAATCGGCTTTATAAAGGAGAAAGACGCGCACCGGTTCCATGGCGGCGACGGTGGCCATACGCGGACGGTCATCAAGCAAGGACATTTCCCCAAAATAATCGCCGGCCTTTAACACGGCCACGCGGATGGGTTCACCATCTACGCCCCGACGTGAGACTTCCACATGCCCGCTTTCTAGAATAAACAGCGCGCGGCCGATATCGCCTTCTAAGAAAAGAATTTCCCCCGGCGCATAAAGTCGGGGAACTAAACATTGAAAGAGATGGCCGAATTCGTGGCGGGAAATCCCTTGAAAAAGGGTGACGCGCTGCAAAAATTTGCGTTTACGGTAGAACTCCGGATCCATCCAATATTCTTTAAAAAGGGTCCACATTCTAAAGCGAGTATGGATCGAACGCGACGGACAAACAAGGGGAATTATAAGACGGCTAGAGGGAAATTTTTTGACGAAAAAGCGGGCTAGGCGGCGGAGCGAATCGTTCGCGCCGATTTCCGCCCTTTTTGTTTTAGCTTAGAAAGTCCTTTATGAATGTCAGAGGCGGCTTTTTTACCTTCCTTGAGCGATGCCTTTTGCAGCGAGGCTAAAATGGCGCGTAATCGCGCAATGTCTTGCGCTTCGTCAGCGCCCCGCCGTGCATAGGCGTCAAATTGGTGATTGAAAAAATTGACAAATTCCGAATTTTTCTCTTTCCCGCCGTTATCAGGGATAGCGACCCGAGACCAAAATATATATTCAAACTGGTTGAGCATAATCAACATGGAGAGATAGGGTTCTTTAATTTGTTTCAAAAGTTCGGCACTCCATGTGGCGCCCGTATTGAAGCGCTTATAGACCTTCTCAAAAATCGCTTTGTCATTTGAACGAAGATTGCTAAACAGGTTATGAAATTGCGCCCGGGCCAAAACGAGAGGCAGTATTTTAGATTGGCGCGCGGCGCTTTCCGAAATTTCAAAATGACCGGCGCCATGAACCATCAATTCAAAATCCACATAGCCTTGATCGGATAAACCGGCCAACTTTTGATAAAGCGCAGGGTCCACCCTTTCTAAACGACGGAGAAATCCTTCGTAGCTATTCCGCGATTCCCAATTTCCGGATTTTTCTATATATATCGACTCTAGATGGGGTGGGAAGAGCGGCATGGTGGCTTCGCGTGCCGCTTTAACAATGGCGTCTGGAATCACGTATATGTAATCGTGTACGACCAGGCCAAAAGGCGATGGAATAAAGCGCAGGGCTCGGATATGGGCTGGCTTTTTTCCGATCAGTTCATTGAAGTCTTGATTCATCGTTCCAAAAGCTAACATCGAGCTCATGATGGAATCAATCGTAGAAGAAACTTCCTTATCCACCCCTGCCGGCGGAGTCAAATCCATAATGCGAAATTGCACCGCACCCGATGTATAGATTCTGTAAATACTGAAACTTCCAAAAGGGGTGCGAAAACCGACGGATTCAGAACTATAAAACAAAAGTGCCAAGTTTTCATCATAGACCGTCCAATACACCTTAGAAAGAAGGCCAGGCGCCGACCGGTAGGAGAAAATCGGCGTCTCATCGTTTCCCCCCAATCGCAACGTCACATTCATTTGGTCTATGTCCGTGGACACGCGTAAAGCATTAAGCAGCATGGCGACCATCGGTGTGCGAATTTCCTTAAACATCGCGCTTTTAGGCGTGTCTCTAAGCCAAGCAGAAAAATCACGAAAAAAAGCGGCGGTCTGCTGCGCACGGTCCGGCGTATTCACACGGTAATTCGGCGACTCTAACCGTTTTTCCTCTGCATCAGGGTTTAGATGAATTTCTGGCACATGCGGCGGCGGAAGGGGTATCGCAGGGGTACGTGTATAGGCCATAACGTGCATCGCCAGCACCATCAGCGCCGGCGCTAAAACAAGAGGAGACACAAAACGCGCTAAAGAGGGGCATACCGCTTCCTTAGAAAAGAATGAAGAAGAAGTACCATTTGTGCTGGGTATACAAATGGCGTGTTGGTTAAAAGGGGAAAAGACGGCCAAAACTGGATTGCTCAAAACGCAAGAAATAAGAGCAACCGCAATAATTTTTAAAAACTGTTTATGTAAATAAAGCACATCACATCCTAGCGCATGAGGCACGCAAAAACGGCTCAACAAAAGGCTCATTTTTTCGAGGACCAATGATTTGTTTCTCTGGGCCCTTCAACGTCAGATGAGGCGTGCCAGCGCTTACTTAATACCGATAATGGTCCGACTTATAAGGACCTTCGACGGGAACACCAATGTAGTCGGCTTGCTCTTTGGTGAGCTTCGTCAGTTTCACGCCAATTTTTTCGAGGTGTAAGCGCGCCACTTCTTCATCCAATTTTTTGGGGAGCACGAAAACGCCGGGTTTGTATTTATCTTTGTTGGCCCAGAGGTCCAGCTGTGCGAGGGTTTGATTAGAGAAACTGTTCGACATGACAAAGCTTGGATGACCGGTCGCGCAACCTAAATTCACCAAGCGGCCTTCCGCTAAGATAAAAAGGCTGTTGCCCGCGGGGAACGTATACATGTCCACTTGCGGTTTGATCTCGATTTTTTTGGCGTCCGATTCATTCAACTTATCCACCTGAATTTCACTATCAAAATGGCCGATGTTGCAGACAATCGCCTGATCTTTCATCTTGCGCATGTGCTCCAGTGTAATGACCGCTAAATTTCCTGTAGTCGTCACGTAAATATCGCCGCGCCCTAGCGTGTCTTCGATGGTCGTCACTTCAAAACCTTCCATCGCCGCTTGCAACGCATTAATTGGATCAATTTCCGTCACAATGACGCGTGCGCCCAGACCACGCAAAGAATGCGCCGAGCCTTTACCGACATCCCCATAACCACAGACCACGCAGACTTTGCCTGCGACCATCACATCGGTAGCGCGCTTAATGCCATCGGCGAGAGATTCGCGGCAGCCGTATAAATTGTCAAATTTCGATTTCGTGACGGAGTCATTCACATTGATCGCGGGGACCAGGAGCTTTTTTGCTTCATGCATTTTATAGAGACGATGCACGCCGGTGGTGGTTTCTTCCGAAACCCCGCGCCACTCTTTAACGACGTTGTGCCACCGTTTCGGACTGTCGGTGTGAATTTTTTTGAGCAAGTTCTTAATCACCTGTTCTTCTTTGTTGCCGGAAGACGTATTAACCCAGCCATCCCCGTTTTCCAATTCATATCCTTTATGAATAAGAAGTGTCGCGTCTCCGCCATCATCAACGATGAGCTGGGGTCCCAGGTTATCCGGATGGCTCAACGCTTGGTCCGTGCACCACCAATAGTCTTCTAACGACTCCCCTTTCCAGGCAAACACAGGAATCCCGGCGGCCGCGATCGCCGCGGCAGCATGATCTTGGGTGGAAAAAATATTGCAGCTAGCCCAGCGGACGCTGGCGCCTAAATCCACTAGGGTCTCAATCAAGACGGCGGTTTGGATCGTCATGTGGAGGGAGCCGGTAATGCGTACGCCGTTCAACGGTTTTGTGACGGCATATTTTTTACGGATGGCCATCAATCCCGGCATTTCTTTCTCGGCTACCGAGATTTCTTTACGGCCCCATTCGGCCAACTTCATGTCGGCCACTTTAAAATCTTTATTTTTCGTCAAGGTCGCTGTATTCACGTTTTTCTCCATGTGCGATTTAAGATTCCCCATTTTACCATTCAGAAACTCTATTCACACTCCTGACGGTATGGGGGGCCCAGACGAGCTAAGCACATTAATCACATTATAAATTGGGCCGTTTGCGTTTAAAAATGAGCCTCTAAACGCCATGCCGACGTAACATGCCTTCGCTACACTACAGGAGCCTGCATGAGCGGGAAAATCTATGTCTAAATTGATGATTCAATTCACTGCATTATTGTTGATTCCTATGCTCGTTGGTGGTGTCGCACTCGCCAATGCCTCACCTCAAACGACTTCTCTTGTAACTCGCGCGCCTGTGCAATCCTTTTTTCAAGAAGAAGCGCTGGTTTCCGCGGCGGTCGCCGGTACCCACTATTCCTTTAGCTCACTTAATGCGCCGCTTCAGAAATCGACTGGCACCCGATTTTGGAAAAGAACCGCGCCTCTGGTGCTCGTTGTAGCTGGGATCTTGGGTTCTCTCTTGCCATCGGCGATTTTAGCGCAGGACTCAGGCCTCATGGGGCGCCAAGTAAAATTTCAGCTTTCTCCCCTCGAAAAACAAATTATTCAAATGTACGTCGCCATGCGGAGAACGAATATCATGAGTGGGGATGTCGAGTTGGGAGCTATCCGAATCGATAAGGATGTGAATTATGAAGTTGATGTCACCGTTCTAACGACCAAGGAACATCTCATCGTCACTCTGGATCAAGCCCACACGTTCGTCCGCAGCGGCCAGGATGTGTATTACTTGAAACCTGTTGCTGTTGAGAATATTCCGTCCCGAATTCGACTCACCGCCATATTGCAATTGGCGATGATGCGCAGGGAAATGGCGGGAGATAATATTCGCATTCAAAGCGCGCACTTGGATTTCATGGGCAATTACGTCATCCAGGTTTCTGCCTGGGGAATACAAAAGGAAGTCATTGTCACAAAGGACGGCTCAAGGGTCACTGTAGACGGAGTCGAGCACATTTACTCTTTACCAGCCACTATACCTCCGGCGCCTGATCCCGCCCAAACGGGTGTGGATGACATCCTGATTCCGAAACGAGCGCGCGAGATCGGCGTCGCTATTATCCAGAAAATCGAGGGGCTCCCGGATCCCAAAGCGGTGAGGCTGCTTGAATCCAGTGCCATTCCTGACGCGCGCGGCACCATTGAGATCTACGCTTTATCCTATGCCATTCGCAAAGACGGCCGGCGAATTGTGCAGACGGTGCGTGTGGCAGCGGATTTGAAAAGCGTTCTTTATCGAGACGTCTCCTACCCAGTGAATGACAATTTTTCCACTCCGGCGCCTTCTCCTATGGCGGCACCTGCCACGACTCCCCCCTCGTCGGCTCGTCCCGCTTCCCCTCCGTCGCCCCCACCGGCGCCCCATAAAAAAACGTTTTGGAACAACACCATTAACGTTCTAGCGCTTACGGGCTTCTTCGGGATATTGTTTGGAATTTGGAATGGCCTCAGAGCATGGCGACAGCGCCGGGCCTTAAAGCTTCCTGTGCGGGAAGCGATTGTTCCTCCTAGCCAACCGATGACACCCGCCGTGATTCCTCCTAGCCAATCAATGGAATCCGTCGTGATCGAGGAGGACATCGAAAAGAGCGCGGATCACAATGCCGTCACGCACACCGGTATTAATATCGCGGTTTATGGCCGGGCCTATTCCTCATGGCTTTTGGGAAAAAGCGCCCACATGGATGATCTCCCGGATGAGGACGTCGCCCAAGTGGCGAAGGATTTTGAGAAAACCGGAACCATCATTGTGTCTGATTGGGGAAGCAGCACCAAGTCGCTCGCAGAAATTCGCGCGCGCGTGGAGCGCGACATCCATATGGAAACACAAGCGTCTAAAGCGCGAGCATGGCTTCACATTGAAAAGACAGGTGGCATTTATTCGGTGCACTCCGATCTGCGCGGGGTTCTGCTCCACCCGCAGGACAATTTGACGAATGCCAAAGAAATTCAGAAACGCCTGGCGCAAGCGTTGAACGTTCTATTAAATCCGCGCTCGGACTCCGCGCTCGATTTTGACATCATTCGCTATTTCGAGGAGAACAACGGAGAAAGACTGCGGCAGTATGTCGATGGCGACTTTTGGCATGACATGATCCAAGAATTGGGTGGAAAGAAAAAAAACCATACACCGGATATAACGCGGCTACTACACCACTATTTAACGCGCATCTGGCTGTTTGAAAAATCCCCCACACCGGCACTGGCGCTTAAGGCGTTGTACCAACTCGGAAGCCTGCATTATAAGTATGGAAAAGGCGTGGAGGTGGGCGGGGTGAAGCTGGCCAGCGGCGTGGATGAAAAATTGTATGCCGATGAAGAAACCGCGATTACAAAAATGAATTCAAACGACTATAAGTTTCTTGTCCCTCCGCCCAACCAGTTGACGGGTGTCGATGAATTTATTCGCGGGGTGTTGAGCGAAGGACTAACGCCTTTGGATGACGGAAAGCGCCCTTTTTATATCTATCCTAAAATCTGGCAAGGGCTAGAGAACCATTGGACCATTCTTGTGGGTCGCGACGGACGGCTTGAACCCTACTACACCAGCAATACGTATAGTGAAGTCGCCGGTCAAAGACAATGGCAGCGGCATGAAGGGGTTATGGCTTATTTCGATTGGCTGAAACGGCTCCTCTTTACTTGGTATATGAAACCCAATGCCGAACATGCCCACGAACTTCCGGCAGACGTGTCCAACGCCATTAACGCGGCGCTTGCGGAAGCCATCGCGAGGGGTTGGCTCGTACCGCCGGCGGTTGATCAAACACCGGACATGGATGCCTTGGGGCTACTCTTCGTCAAAATAGGAGCGGCCTTCGGCTTGAGCGGAGAAGCTCTTTCTTTAGATGAGTGGGAACGTCCGCGCAATGGAAATCCGCGGAAATTCCATTTCTACATCCCGCGTTATGAGGGGTGGGTTGGGGAAGCACTGAAAATAATCCGAGCGGAACCGAAGGATAATGCGGATGTTCACAAGGAATGGCAGAAATTTTTCCAATACTCCAGCGAAGCCTATTCGCGTTCTCAGGTGAAAGCCAAAAAATTAACCGCGTGGGAAAAAATAAAAAATGCCTGGCCCGGCCTTGATTCCACCCCTCCTGTCACCGCCACCCCATCCCACCACGTTCGCACTTCGATATAGGGCAGCTCAATTCAGGGGACGTAGGTGCGATCTTGCGTTCAGGTCCACTGTCGGTGGAAATAAAGCAATATCGCACCTATGTCCCCTGATACCCAAACTCTCTTAAAGGCGGTGCACTCGGGAGCCATTGAAAGCTAGTAATATTTAATATATTCTTATTAAGAATTATTAAGGAGGCCCTATGCATTCCCCGATCAGTATCAGTCTGCCCGCCCGCGTGAACCAATCGCTCAATGAAATTGTCAAAGAAGCCCATATTTCGCGCAGCGCCTTGATCGTGGCAGCGCTCGAGGATTATCTGTTCAAATATCGATTTAACAAAGTCCGCGAACGATTGGTTTTAAAAGCACGTGCCAAGCGTATCTATACGGAGGACGATCTCGACCGGCGGCTGGTGTGATCATTGTCTTCGATACGAACGTCTTGCTTTCCGCCTTTCTGACCGCGGGACCCTCTCGGGACGTTTTTGAATTCGCTGCCCGCAAACACCAGGTTGTTTTGTCCCCCTACATTTTGGGTGAAGTAAAAGAGAAGTTGCTGGAAAAGCTCGGATTTTCAAAGGCGGATTATCAGCAAATTGAAAAGGTGCTTTTGTCCACCGTGATTATTCGCGAGGAACAAAAAGGGCAGATTGCCCATTTTTCCGATAAAGATGACTTGCCTATCTTGGATCTTTGCGTCACAGTCAAGGCCGACCTCCTCGTCACGCGCGATAAAAAAATACTCGCATTGGGCGAAATCAAATTCACGCGCGTCATTCACCCCAGTGCCTATTGGGATATCGAACGAAGGAATCAGGCATGAATGGGGCTCTAAGATGGCCGAGGCAGCGTCGGAGTAGGAACGCTGAAAGGACCGTTGCCGACTTTCCCTCTTCCATAATTTATTAATAACATCTATATGTTATTTAAATTGATTATATAACATATAGATGTTATATTTAACTTGTGATTTTTAAACGTTCTCTTAATCTGTCCACCCTCAAACGTTCTGCCTTTTTATTCGGACCCCGCATGACTGGGAAAACCTATTTGTTGGACCATAGTTTTCGAAACCATATCGGTGGTCAAGAATTTTCAGAAGAAGCGCTCAAAGAGATCAAATCGTCGCCTGAAGCGATGAGACAGCTCGCCGCTATGAAACCTCGGGTGATGAAATTTGATCTTTTGGTTCCCGAAACAGAACTCCGGTTAAAACAATCGCCTCAATTATTTTGGGAGGCATTAGCCGCGCTTCGAAAAGGGGCTTTGATCATTATCGATGAAGTGCAACGCGTGCCGAAACTTCTCGATTATGTTCAAAAGGGAATCGAAGAAAAGAATTTAATTTTTATCCTGTCGGGTTCTAGTGCCCGTAAGCTTAAACACGGTGGCGCGAATCTTTTGGGAGGGCGAGCAAAAGATCTCAAGCTGCATCCCCTCACTCACGAAGAATTGGCCGGTCATTTTGATATCCATCAGGCCTGCCAATTCGGAACTCTACCAAAGGTATGCCAAATGCTTGTCGAAAAGGATATCGACGAAGCCAAATCACTTTTGCGCTCCTATGCAACGACCTACATTAAAGAAGAAATTCAAGCAGAAGCGTTAACGCGCAATCTGGGAGCCTTCCTACGTTTCCTACCCGTCGCAGTTCAGGGAAATGCTCAAGTGATTGAATTCGCTAACATTTCGCAGGAATGTGCGGTCCCCGCCAGTACGGTGAAGCTCTATTATTCGATCTTAGAAGAAACGTTATTGGGAGACTTCCTATGGCCTTGGGATCGGAGCGAGCGGAAAAAGGCACGGCCGAAATTCTATTTCTTCGATTGCGGCGTGGTGCGCGCGATCCAGAATCGACTGAATGATCCGCCTACAAGTGATGAAATAGGGTTTCTATTTGAAACATGGTTTGTACGGGAGATCAGACGATTGAGGGATTATGAAAATAAGAATCACGAGTTTTCATTTTGGCGCGAAGGAAATCACGAAATCGATCTTTTAATCACAGGAGGGCACGGCCCTCTCATCGCATTTGTGTGCAAGTCGGGCCGTGAAACCATAAAAGAAATCACAGTCGAAGCCTTTCGCAAACGATTTCCACGGGTGCCTTTAATCGTCGTTTCCTTGCAAGACAAAGTGGCACGACGCCTTCCCTCGGGTGTTGAGGTTTTGCCTTGGCGCGCCGCTCTCTCCCGGTATAAGGAACTTACCTAAGATCTCAGAAGGCTCATACGGAGCCGTGCTCTGCCTATACTGCCTCAAGGAAGAAGTTCTAAAAACGGGCGATTCAAGCCCCCTAACTGAATTTATAACGTGTTGTTGTAGAATACGAAAGATGCAACCGCCGACGCCTCCAACTACACCCAAAGCCAACGCAGAACCCTTGGACATCATCGAATATGGCGCGACGAAAGATGGAAAGCCGCAGTCCATCAATCGCCGCTGTTATTTTCAATTACTTGCGTTCACCGGTTGCACCGAGACCCAAAGCATCACGGACGCTGTGGCTGCCAGTGACTTCGAAGCAGTGGTCTACCACGATGTCAACGATCCGCGGGGAATCGGGCTCCTGTTTATGAACGAAGACCCCGCCTTCTTCGCTAAAGACGTACGCGCCTTTCTCAATCGTCCCCCCTTTGCGACGCTGACTTTGAAGCCGGCGATGACGCTGCTCGGTCGTACGTATGCCTTGGGTCGCGAATTGGATTTAGAAGATTGGATGCTGCGTAAATTTCGGCGCAACG
>Ga0070665_100005227_pt1 | contig 13430 bp, 15 predicted proteins | sample KBSS13metaG_FD_65862 | JGI IMG/M metagenome (GOLD analysis project Ga0070665, IMG submission 65862) | Switchgrass rhizosphere microbial communities from Kellogg Biological Station, Michigan, USA - KBS S1-3 metaG | ecosystem: Host-associated > Plants > Roots > Rhizosphere > Soil ... | reverse complement strand
TGCTGCTCGCTCGCCGACGTCCAACGGGAGAACAGGTCCCAGTCCGGTGTCGCGTGGATGAGGTACAGCTCCGCCTGGTGTTGACTGGCCAGCCGGGCGGCCCGATCCGCCGCCGCGCGGCTGCCCGGGGAGAAATCCGTCGCCACCAGGATACGGTGGAGAAAACCCATGAGAGCGTACCTGCTTGCACCTGTCTGATGAGGGTAGCTTGAGGGTGCCCGTGGCCCGCTGCATCGTGGTAAATGCCTAGCAGGTCGCGGCGCGGGACTGCGCCCTTCGAGGACATACGCATAACCCGCACTGCCCGGGGACTGCCGCGCTGCGATAGCCTTCCATCGGACTTTCGTCTTGTCCGCTGAAGGCTCGCAGTGAGGACCGATGTAGTGAAACGCCTGCTATCCGGCCCCTGGCACGGATTACGCTTGTTCAGCCTGATCGCGGGAGTCGCGGTTTTCCTGCTGGCGACGCTGGTTCTGACCGTCGGTTGGGAATTCGGAGTGTCCGCGGTGCGTAAACCCTTGGCCGCCTTTACTCCCATGAAACCCAATACCGCACTCGGTATCGGCGCCCTGGGGTTGGCCCTGGCCCTGTCGCGGCTGGGGGGGCCGATCCGGTTGCTGAGCGGGGTGTTCACCACGATAGCGGCGTTGATTGGAGCACTCACGCTGGCTGAATATGCGCTCAATTGGGATGCGGGCATTGATGAGCTCTTGTTTCGCGACTCGACGGGCTCACCTTCGCAGCCTGCGGGGCGCCCATCGAGCCTGACTGCCGTGTTGTTGGTTTTATTGGGCATGGGGGTGACTGGCTCGGAGGTGCCCGGCTGGCGCCATGTAAAGACCGCGTGCTCGTTGACAGCGTTGCTGATCACCTGGACCTTGTTGAATGGATACCTGTTCGCACACGCCACACCACGCGGCGTTCTGCCTATCGGGTCCGTGGCGGTGCACACGGCCGCCGCGCTTTTTGTGATTGCCCTTGGCGCCGTTGCTTCACAGCCGAACTCGTGGCCGGTTTGCACGGTCTTTGCGAACAATGTGGGGGGTACCGTGTGTCGTTGGCTGCTGCCTGCCGCGGTAGCGGCACCTCCGCTGTTGGGATGGCTGGTTTGCGACCCCACCATTCTGGAAGAGCCTCGCGCCGCATTCAGTTGGGCTTTGTATTCCGTGTTTTCTTCAGCGGGGTCGGTGGCACTGATTCTCGTTCTGGCGCACCGGATCGAACTGCTGGACGCGGAGCGTACTGCGGCCACCGTGATGTCTCGCCACGACGGGCTCACCGGTCTGGCCAATCGTCGGGCGTTCGATGCTTTTCTGATCGAGGCTTTCAACCGAGGGCGGCGCTACCAGCGGCCGCTTTCGCTGTTGACGATCGATGTCGACGAGTTCAAGTCCTACAACGACACTTTCGGACATCCGGCAGGTGACGGGGTCTTGACCGCGGTGGCCGCCGTATTCTCGAGCGTCGCGAGGGAAACCGACCTGGTGGCCCGTATTGGCGGTGAGGAGTTTGCAATCGTGCTTCCCGAGACACTTGAAACCGGCGCTCGCGCCCTGGCCGAGCGAATTCGTGAGCAAGTAGCCCAAACCTGCCTGCATCGATGCGTCACTGTCAGCATCGGCGTTGCAACCCTCTCGAGCGCGACCGCGACGGCGGCTGCACTGCTCGAGCAGAGTGACAAGGCGCTATATTCAGCCAAGCGGGCGGGTCGCAACCGCGTCGTCGCCTGGGCGAAATCAGCATGATCTCCCAATTCCTGCAAGAGCCGCGGGTAGCGTATTTCTCGATGGAGATCGCTCTGCGTAGCGAAATTCCAACCTACGCCGGAGGGCTCGGCGTGCTCGCCGGGGATACCCTGCGCTCGGCGGCCGATCTGGGCCTGCCGATGGTCGCGGTAACGCTGGTCAGCCGCGCCGGCTACTTCCGCCAGCACTTTGACGCCGAGGGTCGCCAGGTCGAGCAGCCCGCCAACTGGGACCCCTCACGCTGGGCCCAACGGCTGGATGCCAAAGTCGCCGTACGGATCGAGGACCGCCCGGTGTGGATCGGGTGTTGGCTGTACACCGTGGAAAGTCATTTGGGCGGTCGCGCGCCCGTCATTCTTCTCGACACCGATCTGCCCGAGAACGAGCCGCCCGACCGGGAGATTACGCATTACCTTTACGGGGGGGATGAGGCCTATCGCCTGAAGCAGGAAATGGTTTTGGGCATGGGTGGCTTACGCATCCTGCGCGCGTTGGGCTTTGAGATCGACGCCTTCCATATGAACGAGGGGCACTCGGCCCTGCTCGGAATCGAGCTGTTGCGACGCTATGAATACCCTCCGGGCGATGTGCGCGAAGGTGACTCGCCTTACGATCTGCCACGGGTCCGCGAGTTGTGTCGGTTCACGACCCACACCCCGGTTGATGCGGGTCACGATCGCTTCTCTTACGAGCTCGTCGAGCGCCTGTTCTCGAGCTCGACCTATGCCCAGAGTCCCTCTGCACGGGCGGGCCCGATCGATTTCGCTGCCCTGAAGAGCCTGGCCGGTGCGGACCGGCTCAACATGACCCGCCTCGCCTTGAACCTCAGCGATTTCGTGAATGGAGTCGCGAAGCGACACGCGGAGATCTCGGCAAAGCTCTATCCGGGCTATCGGGTTCGCGCCATTACAAACGGGGTTCATCCGTACACCTGGGCCGCTCCCGGCTTTCGTTCCCTCTATGACCGTTACGTTCCCGGCTGGTGTCACGAGCCTGAGCTGCTGTCGCGTGCCGACTCGATTCCCGATGCGTCGATTCTGGAGGCGCACCGGCCAGCCAAACAAGCACTCTTGGGCAAAGTGCGCGAGCTCACGGGAGCGGCGCTGGAGACCCAGGTCGCAACCCTGGGATTCGCACGCCGGATGACGGCCTACAAGCGCCCAGATCTTCTGTTCGAGGATCTGGATCGGTTACGGCGTATCGCTCGCGAGCACCCGATTCAGATCGTTCTGGCCGGCAAAGCGCACCCCCACGACGAGGAGGGCCGAGGTCTGATCGCCCGACTGCATCAACACGCGCGCGCTCTTACCGGAACGGTACAGGTCATCTACCTGCCCGATTACGATATGGGGCTGGCGCAATTGCTCGTCGCTGGCTGTGACATCTGGGTCAACACGCCGCTCCCCCCGTTGGAGGCCTCCGGAACGAGCGGTATGAAAGCCGCCTTCAATGGCGTACCCAGCCTGTCGGTTCCGGACGGTTGGTGGCTCGAGGGCTGCATCGAAGGCGTGACCGGCTGGAGTGTGAACGATGCGCATGGGCTCTACGAAAAGCTCGAGCACGTCGTGCTGCCCTTGTTCTACGGCGACCGGGCGGCCTGGGCGCAAATCATGAAGGCGTCGATCGCCAAGAACGCCGCCTACTTCAACAGCCACCGCATGATGCGTCGCTACGCAACCGAAGCGTATCTGCGCTAACGGCCGTCCTTGCGGACGAGATTCTCCTCTCGCATCATCCGACGAACGCGACGCCTCGCAGATCCGTATCATCCCTGATGCGCGCGCGTAGCCTGAGCTGGTATTTCTTGTATGAACAGCTCAGGAGACCCTCATGACGATTGGAACGATCTGCTCCCGGGACCTCTGTGTCACCAGGCGAGGTGCGGCTTTGACGGCCGCTGTGGAAAGCATGAGCAAGCGCCACGTCGGGGCGATTGTGGTGGTGGAGGAGAGCGTCACCGGGCCGAAGCCCATTGGGATCATCACCGACCGCGACGTCGTCTGCGGCCAGGTGAACCCCCCGCGGGACCTGTTTTGCCTGTCGGTGGAGGATGTCATGACGTCCGACGTCTTCACATTGGAAGAGAGTTGCGAAATCCCCGAAGCGGTCGCTCGCATGAGCGAGCGTGGCGTGCGGCGCGCCCCGGTCGTGGATCGCCATGGGAGCCTCGTGGGAATCATCTCGACCGACGATCTGCTACCGCGCCTGGCGGCGACGCTCGGCTCGTTGGCCGAGCTCATGCGCGTCCAACCCGCTCACGAGAGGTAACATCCGCCAGCTCGAAGCGGACGGCGCGGCTTACTCCTGCCGCGCCGCGTTGAATCCCGCAACGACATCGAACAATTCGCCATCGATCGAGCTCTGCCGCAGCCGGTTGAGCGAGGTGTGCAACTTTGCGGAGACCTCGTCGATGTTCTTCTCGGCCCGCTGCATGGCCTCTAGTCGACTGGCGTTCTCACTCGCCAGTGACTCCGCGCAGGCCTTGAACAGGCCGATGAACAAATGCTCATGGACCAGCGCGGGCAGGCTCGAAGCGCCGCCCCCAAGCACTTCAGCGAGCGCTTTCCCGGGCCACTCGATGCTCCTGATCCTGTTGCGCCACGCCGCGTCCAACGGCAGCAGCCGCTGCCCGTAAGGCTCATAACGCGGTGCAGCCCGCGGTTGGTTGTGGAAGACGTAGACAGGACAGGGACGACCGGCCGTGTAGCCTTCGATCTCGAGCTGGATGTCGCTCACCAGGGAAGTGATCGCGGCCACCGAGTTGGGCACCGCGAACTGCCGCCGGATGGGCAGATCGCGGGCTTCCAGGTGCGGAGCCACCCGCTCGCCCACGATCCACAACAGCTTCGGTCCGGGGATCTGTCGTAGGGTGTGCAATGCGAGCTCTGCAAGGACCTCGTTGAACCGTCCCACGAGCCCTTGATCGGAGCCGAAGATCAGAGCGGTCGCCGGACCGTCACGACTCGCGATCGGTTGCGTCGCGGTCTCCACGACGCCGGGCTCGCCAGCCCCTCCCAGGCACAGGCTCAAACCCAGCTCGACACAGCGCGCATAGTCGCCCAGTGCCGCTACGGCCGCTTCATATTGAGCGATCGAAGTGGCCGCCACCGCTTTCATGGCACGCACGACCGACCCGAGCTGGCGGGCTCCATTCAACTTGTGGCGCAGACTGACCAGCGTGTCACTCATGTCTTCAAGGGATCCAGCGCCGCTGCCACCGCGCGAGTGAGGTTAGTCCTATCGCTCGACGACGTGCTCCTGGACGTGATGTAACGCTGGCGAACGTCTTCCGGAAGCGATGCAACAGCGGCGCGTAGCGCTTTCTCCACAGACTCCATCCGCTCGAGCGGAATGCTATCCAACTGCCCACTCGTCAAGGTCTCGAGGAGGGCGATCTGCTCCAGTACCGGCACGGCCCGGAACTGCGGCTGTTTGAGACAGGCACGGATGCGCTCACCGTGTTGGATGACCTTGCGGGTATGCTCATCCAGGCGCGTACCGAAACGCGAGAAAGCCTCTAACTCCTCGAATTGCGCGTAACCGAGCTTCAAGGCACCGGCAACGGCCCGGTAGGGTGCGAGCTGCGCGGCGCCGCCTACCCGGGAAACCGATTTGCCGACATCGATGGCCGGCAACACGCCGAGCTCGAACAGGGTAGGCGAGAGGTAAAGCTGCCCGTCCGTGATGGAAATCAGGTTGGTAGGAATGTAGGCCGCGATGTCCTGTGCCTCGGTCTCGATGATAGGCAGCGCAGTCAGCGACCCGCCGCCCAGCTCGGCACGTAAGTGAGTGGATCGTTCCAGCAGCCGTGAGTGGATGTAGAAAATGTCTCCCGGAAAGGCCTCCCGCCCGGGTGGCCTGCGCAACAGCAGGGAGATTTCACGATAAGCCCGGGCGTGCTGTGTAAGATCATCGTAGACGACCAACACGTCACGCCCGGCTTCCATGAAGTACTCCCCGATACTGGTAGCCGCGTAGGGCGCGATATAGTTGAGTCCCGGGGCGTCACTTCCCTCACTCACCATGACAATCGTGTGGGACAGAGCGCCGTGCGAGCGCAGGTCGGCGACTGCCTTGGCCACCGCCGCCGCGCGTTGCCCGATAGCAACGTAGATGCAGACCACGTTCTCGGCACGCTGATTAACGATCGTATCGATGGCGATCGCGGTCTTGCCGGTCTGCCGGTCGCCGAGGATCAATTCGCGTTGGCCACGGCCGATGGGGACAAGAGCGTCGATGACCTTGATGCCCGTCTGCAAGGGCGCCGTCACCGGAGCCCGATCCATGATGGGTCTGGCTTCGCGCTCGATCGGGAGTCGTCGTGTGAAGGCCAGGGGCTCCCCACCGTCCAGGGGTCTGCCGAGCGGGTCTATGACGCGCCCGAGCAAGCTCTCTCCAACTCCTACATCCATGACGCGACCGGTGCGGGTGACTTCGTCGCCGGCGTGCAGATGAGCGTAGTCCCCGAGCAGCACGACGCCGATTTCGTCCTCATCGACATTGAATGCGATACCGAAAAGCTCGCCCGGGAATTGCACCAGTTCCTCGAGCCCGACCCCGCGCAAACCGGACACCTGGGCAATGCCGGTCGACACTGCCGTGATGGTTCCAACCTCTCGCGGGATGAGCCTGGGTGTGTATGTCTCCCGAACATGCCGTAGCCCTTCGAAAGCCCGCCCGAGGTCGGCCAACAAGCTCGTGTTAGCCATGTGACGCTTCCAGGGAGCGCGTACCCGCTGCCGGCGAGGGCTCAACCAGGGCGAGCACGTGTCGGGTAATTGAATCTAGATAATCCGCTACGCTCCACGCCAGCTTCACTCCGCCTACGCTGAGATCGATACCGCAGACCAGGTCCGGTGTGCTCTCGAATCGGATTGCAATACTCGCTCCCAGCGACTCGTTCACGGCTGTCTTGATAGCGGCCCGTTGCGGGAGTGACAGATCGAAGGCGCTGCGTACGACACCCGTCCGTACGAAGCCCGCGTCGGCGCCTTCAATCCTTTCCGGTCCCGGCGCCATCGATGGCTCAGCCGGGGCTTGCGGCTCTTTCGGCAAGTGTCGCAAGTTCTCGATGAAGACCGCGACCATCCGATCCTCGACGCTGACATCGGCAAGGTCCGTTAGAGTTTTGCGCGTCAGTGCGATCACCTCCGCCTGGGTCTGCGTCACCAGTCGTCGGCCGAGTTCCTCACGCTCCTTGCCCACGACTTCGAGGAGCCTCGCTCGCAGCGCCTGCGATTCTTTGCGCGCGGCTTCCAGCAATGCTTGCCGCTCGGCGGCAGCCTCAGCGTTGGCCGAGCGCAATATCCCCTCGCGGTTCCGCTCCAAAGCCTCGCTGCGGCGTTGATAGTCCTCTCTCTCGGTCTGCGCTTGTGCTTCCCTTTGTGTCGCGCTCTGCAACTGCGCGGCTACCTTCTTCTCGCGCGCGTCGATCGCCGCGAGGACGGGCCGGTAAAGGAAGCGCTTCAACAACCAGACCAGGATCAGGAAGTTGATCGCTTGCGCGCTGACGGTGAACCAATCGATGAGCATCGGTCACTTCCCTGTCACCGTGCTGATGACGTGATTCCAGAAAGGATTGGCGAAGAGCAGGATCATCGACACCACGAAGCAGTAAATTGCCATCGATTCGATCATGGCGAGGCCTACGAACAGGGTTCGGGCGATCGTCGGTGCGGCATCGGGCTGTTGAGCGATCGAGCTCAAGGCGGTCGCGACCGCGCGACCCTGACTCATGGCCGGCCCGAAACATCCCGCGCCGATGGTGACACCGGCGGTGACGGTCGAGGCGGCGGCAATGAGTGTCATGCTATCCATACGGAAATCCTCGTATCGTGTTTGGAGCTAAGCGGCGGCGTCTCCGGTGGCGGCCGCGATATAGACCGTCGCCAGGACGCAAAAGATATAGGCCTGCACCATGCCGGTGAGCAGACCGAGCGCGCTCATGGCAACCGGGAAGATGAAGGGCGTGATCGTCAACAGAATCACAATGATCATGCTGCCGCTCATCATGTTGCCGAACAGGCGGATCGCCAGTGCCAGCGTGCGCGACAGTTCGCTGATGAGGTTGAAGGGCAACATCAGGAGAGTCGGCTCCCGATAGGAGCGCAGATAGCGGCGCCACCCGCGCCGCCCGATCCCGAACAGGGGTACCGCGACGAAAACGCACATGGCAAGAGCAGTCGTCGTCGAAAGTGACCCTGTAGGCGGCTCGTAAAAGGGAATTATCGTGAGGAGATTTGCCGTAGCAATGAACAGGAAGAGGGTGCCGATGAAGGGAAGATAGTGCTGCGGCACGGCCAACCCGACCTCCTTGATCTGCTCGTCGATCCCGGTAATCAGGATTTCCAGGGCCGCCTGCCAACGCGAAGTGACAATATCGCCGGAAAGCCGACGCGTGATCAACCACGCACCCAGGCTCAACAGCAACATGATCCCCCACGTCGTGAGGATGGTGACGTTGAGCTTGAAGAATCCATGCTGCCAGAGCACGAGTTGGTCGGATGTGAGTCGCATGCCGGTGTCCTTGGCTCAGGTAGTCCGGCGCACGATGCGACTTACCGCGATCCGGGCAATCAGCAGTCCGAGCAGACACGCCAGCACCTGCGACCAGCCGCCGCCTCGTGCGAGGAAGTAGAAGCTGGCGAAGACTGCGGCCATGCGTCCCAGCGCGCTGAGCCCGAACCAGAGGCCCGGCGTGCTCGAGGTCAGTCCGCGCCGCACGGTCCACCATAGACCGCCGAAGAAGACCGCGCCCAGCACCAGGCCAAGAGCCAGCGCCGTGACGAGTGGGGCGATCTCTGCACTCGCGCCCGCCGGCTCCAATGGGCCGAGCACGCTGGCGGAGCCCAGCAGATCCATCAATCCGAGGTTCTTCAAGAGTCCTCCCCGTCCCGGTGGATTTCCTGCTGTTGCCGGGTCAACCAGCACCACGCATTGAGGCACCCCAGGCACAAGCCGACGAACAACAGTGACAGCGTCCAGGAGTGAGCTCCCGGATGGTGCTTGTCCAACCACACCCCCAGAAATGTGCCCAGGAGTGTGGGTACCCCGACAGACCAGCCGACGAGTCCCAACATGCCGAGCCCCGACCACACCTGCGAGCGCGTCCGCAATGCTCGCAGCTTGCGCCTCTCCTGCGCTGCAACGGTCCGACTGAACGCGTCCTGCGTCGGGGAGCGCTTTGGGGACTCAGGGTCAGCCATGATGCAACTCGAGGAAGCGGCGGATGAGCCCACTTTCCAATTGGGCGAGTGTCGTGCGGATCGACTTCTCCTGCTCGCTCAGGTTGAGAAACTCGTGCTCGACGGCCTGTCGCAGGCCACCCAGGTCGGCGCCGGCAATCGCATGACGCACACAAACGAGCACATCGGGTCCGGTCTTCACCAGCACACCGCCGTCGATCGCGATGTGAACCTCGCCGGCCGAGGTGCTGTAACTCAACAATCCGGGGACGAGCACGGCGGCGCAGTCGAGCCGGTGGGGCAGCAGCCCGAAAGACCCCGCGGGGGTCATTGCTACCACGCGTGCCACATCCCCGACCCGGGCAAAGACCCCATACGGCAGAAGTATCCTAAGCTGCATGGGACGCCCGCTCGACTTCGTCTATCGTCCCGATCATGTAGAGCGCCGTCTCCGGGACATCGTTGAGCTCGTCATGGAGAATGCGCTCGCAACCATTCAGGGCGTCCTCGAGGCTCACGGCCTTGCCGGGCAAGCCACTGAACTGCTTTGTCGCAAAGAACGGCTGCGTCAAAAACCGTTCGAGCCGCCGGGCGCGGCTCACGATGTTGCGATCCTCCTGCGAAAGTTGCTCCAGGCCCAGCATGGCGATGATGTCCTTGAGCTCCTCGTACTGCGCGAAGGTGCGCCGGATTTGCTGTGCAAGCTGGTAGTGCCGCTCGCCGGCAATGCCGGGCGTGAGCATCTTCGAGCCCGATTGCAGTGGGTCGACGGCTGGAAAGAGCCCTGCACTGGCACGCTGCCGCGAGAGCACGACGGTTGCGGAGAGGTGCGAAAACGTGTGAACCGCGGAAGGGTCCGTGAAATCGTCAGCCGGCACATACACAGCCTGGATGGACGTGATCGCGCCGCTTTTGGTGTTGGCGATTCGCTCCTCGAGAGCCGCGAGCTCGGTCGCAAGGGTGGGTTGGTACCCGAGTCGCGAAGGCATCCGTCCCATCAGCCCGGAGACCTCCGAGCCCGCTTGAATGAAGCGGAAAATGTTGTCGATCAGCAGTAGGACGTCGCGATGCTCGTCATCCCTGAAATACTCCGCCATGGTGAGTGCCGTATGACCCACCCGGAAGCGGCTGCCGGGCAGCTCGTTCATCTGTCCGAACACCATGACCATGTTGGGCAACACTCCGGCGGCGTGCATCTCGCGATACAACTCCTCGCCCTCGCGGCAGCGCTCGCCAATGCCACAGAACAGGCTGACGCCGTGGTGGCGGGCCACCATGTTGTGGATCATTTCGGTGAGCAGCACGGTCTTGCCGACGCCAGCCCCACCGAACAGGCCCGCCTTGCCGCCGCGCTCGAGCGGCATGAGCACATCGATTGCCTTGATCCCTGTCTCGAAAATCTCCGACTGGGTGGCGCGCTCCGTGAGCGGAGGCGGAGCGCGGTGGATCGACCGAAGCTCCACATTCTCGAGAGCAACTCCGCGATCGATGGCGTGACCGAACACGTCGAACATCCGCGAACGGATCGCTTTGCCCACCGGCACTTTGAGCGGCCCACCGGTATCATCGACGCGTGCCCCGCGCGAGAGGCCTTGCGGAGGTGTCATCGCTATGCCCCGAACACGGTTGCCGTCCAACTGAGACCAGACCTCGATGAGAACCTGCCCACGATCACCCGCGCGCAGCAGGTTGTTCACCGACGGCAAGGCACCATCGAAGTGCATATCGACGACGCTGCCCCGCACCGATACGACGGTTCCATGAGCAGGTGGGGAAGCGGTTCCATTCATGACGACCAAGGTATCCCCGCACCCCCTCGGGCGGCGTCGGGGTTTGTACGTAATTGCTGACGTTCATTGCGGATTTAACGCGTAGCGCTTCGGGGGCGATCATCTTCGCCGCCACCCCCAAAGGTCCTCATCATGATCAAGACCGTCTTAATCCCTGCAAGCGGATCGGACACCGACACGCGTGTGTTTGCCACGGCGCTCGCCGTCGCCAAGCCTTCTGGTGCACACCTGCGCTTCTTTCACTTGCACCTCTCTCCTGGAGAAGCCGCAGTGCACGCGCCGCACGTGGAGTTCGCGATCGGCGACGCTTTGGCCAGTGCTCTCGAGACCCTGCGCCAGCGGGGGGACGCTTTGTCCGCGAATGCTTTCGAGCACTGTCGCGACTTTTGCGAGATCCAGGACGTGCGCCTGCACCGTGACCCGGGAGAGTCTGGCACCGTTTCGGCGAGTTGGACCGAGGAAACCCGCGGAGCCATGAGCCGCCTGATGTTCCATGCCCGACACAGCGATGTCGTGGTGTTAGGACGTCCTCGGAACCGCGACTACATGCCGCTCGGGCTGATTGAGGCCCTTCTCATGGGCTCTGGCCGCCCGATCATCCTGGCCCCCGAAGGTCCGGCTCCGGAGGCGATCAAGACTGTCGTCGTAGGCTGGAAGGAAGCGCCCGAGGCATCGCGCGCCCTCGCAGCGGCGATTCCCCTGTTGGAACAGGCCGAGCGGGTCGTATTACTGGCGATCGCAGAGGAGGGCGCCGCCTCGAAGGAAGCGCTCGACGACCTCGCGCGCCAACTGGCTTGGCACGGCATTTCCCCCGAAGTCCACATCACCTCCGATTCCGCCCCAGCCCGCAATCAACTCCAGCGTGTTGCCGCCCAACTGCAGGCGGACCTCCTCGTAGTCGGTGGCTTCGGCCACGGCCAGTTCCGCGAGCGCATGTTCGGCGGCGTCACCCAGGCTCTCCTCGACGAGGCCAAGATCCCGGTTTTCATGGCGCACTGAATCAGCCTGGTCACCCGGCTGGCGCACAACGATCCGCCGCTTTCCGGCAAAAATCTCAGCGTGCTCCGGCTACTTTGCTCAGTTTCGCGACGGCGCCAGGCCGCCATCGGCCAAAGCGGACATTCGAGTATCTGGCTCAGAAGGCTATATCGCCGAGGACAATCCTCCTATCGCTTGGACTGCCGTGCGCCCGAGTCACGGCTCGGCTGCACTCGCTGGCGAAGCAAGCTCTCAGCCGGAATCCCAAATTTGGTGTGCAAGCCTTCGATCATTCGTAGCGTCAACGCGCGCCGTCGGCTAAGAACTTCGTATATGCGGTTCTTGCGCCCAATGACAGGCTCCAGATCCTTGACAGTCAGACCTGACTGCTCCATTCGGAATTTGATGGCGTCAACGGCGTCAGGAAGATCCATTGGGAAATGTGCGCGTTCGTACGCCTCGACCAGCGTCGTCAATACGTCCAGGCGGTCCCCTTCCGGTGAATTGGCCTTCGCTGTCATCAAGCACTCAATTTCCTTGAGTGCCGTGCGGTAATCCGCCTTGGTCCTGATTGGTTTGATATCCATTGAATGCCTCTCAAATCGTCTGCGCGTCGATGGCGTCATATTGCTTGTGCGTTCCGATGAAGCGGACGTACACGACTTTGTATGGGTAGTTGATCCAAACCACGATGCGGTACTTATTTCCGGCGATGTTGAACACCACGCGGCCGTCTTGAAGAATGCTCGCACTCCCGAACTGTGCTTTCACGTCGCTTGGTTTCGACCAGTCGGCTTTCAACGCGTCCCGGTACCAGGCGAGCGTTGGGCCTTCGGCGTCCCGATATTCAGGGCGACCGGTCCAGAATTCCTTTAGTGTAGAAACCGCAATCACCCGCATCGTTCAAGTATAGTCCCAAATTGGGACTTAGAGCAAGTGGTAAGTTCTAACGCTGCGAATACTCTTGTACTGCCTGTTCTGGGAATTATTTACAAATCGCCCGATGTGCCGCACAGCGAGTCGCCAACCTATCGCCCCATGCTCGTCGGCGAGGATTTTCTCTACCGCAGCGGCGTGATCGTCGATGTGCCGGCTTCCGGCCTCAGCCCCCAGCCAGCCTACAAATGAGCCCGGCGAGAAACGCCGACACCTTCGAACTTCACCGGTCAGCTGCAGAAATCGATGTCCGGTGACTAACTCGACGGTCGCGCAGGCCGCCGATTCGCGGACACACCTCTGCGGTGCCTCGTGACGGGCTTCGTGGTGTCGGCTGCCTCGAGCAATTGCCGAAACCCGTGCTCCAACAGTTCGACGGCCTTCCCCAAGGCACCCAGTTGCTCGGCCCGGACTATCGCGACGGCCGGGTGCAGGTGAAACGAGGGGGGACGCAAGACTTTCACAGTGTCGATAGAATGATTCCTGGCAAGAAAGCGAGCAGGCAGCAGCCCGACACCATAACCGGACTGAACGAACGCCAGTTGCAAATGCATGTTGTGGACTTCAGCTGCAATCGTTGGGGTGAAGCCGTCACGCTCCATCCGATCGAGGAGTCTTGCCCGAAGCGGGCACCCGGGCGGATTGAGCACCCAGGGTGCTCTGCCCAAGCTTTTCCAATCGCCGTCAAAGTTAGCTGCGGCGCCTTGAACAATTTCCATGCGGTCGCTGGCGATGATGTTCGTCAGAAGAGGTGGAGGCGCGGTTTTACCTTCGGGCAATAGCACGACTGCAACGTC
>Ga0070665_100005226_pt1 | contig 13430 bp, 9 predicted proteins | sample KBSS13metaG_FD_65862 | JGI IMG/M metagenome (GOLD analysis project Ga0070665, IMG submission 65862) | Switchgrass rhizosphere microbial communities from Kellogg Biological Station, Michigan, USA - KBS S1-3 metaG | ecosystem: Host-associated > Plants > Roots > Rhizosphere > Soil ... | reverse complement strand
AAGCCGATGGCGCAAATTCTGTGCGCAAGAGGCTGACCAATGAAGCTGAAGAATCTGAAAGAGGAGCTCAATCGTGCCTGGAACCAATATTGCTGACCTACCTGCTGCAGTAGACACTCCGCACCGTGCCCGTTCAGATGTTGTGTGTGCTCCGGAGTTGGGGCGTAGCTATCCTTTGGGAGCGACGGTCAGCAGTGCCGGCGTGAACTTCAATTTGTATTCACGGGATGCCTCGGGCGTTGACCTGCTGCTTTTCGCCAATGAAGACGACGCTAGACCCACAGTGATCACACTCGATCCATACAACAACCGCACTTACCATTATTGGCATGTCTTCGTTCCAGGCGTTCAAGCCGGGCAGATTTATGGGTATAGCGTTCATGGCGCGTTTGATCCGAATCAAGGTATGCGGTTTGATCCCTCCAAGCTCCTGCTCGATCCATACGGTCGTTGTGTGGTTGTGCCGAAAGGCTACTCACGCGAAGCAGCCGCGAGTAACGCCAATACCATTGCCACAGCGATGAAGAGCGTGGTTGTGGATCCAAGCTCCTATGATTGGGATGGAGATAGGCCGCTTCACCGGCCATCCTCCCAGTCCATCATTTACGAAATGCATGTTAAGGGTTTTACACAGCATTTCAGCTCGGGTGCTGCGGCGGAAACGCGCGGCACTTTTCGCGGACTCATCGAGAAGATTCCATACCTGCAGGATTTAGGGATCTCGGCTATCGAACTGCTCCCGGTATTCCAGTTCGATCCGCATGACTGCCCGAAAGGTCTCGTCAACTACTGGGGCTACGCGCCGATATCTTTTTTCGCGCCGCACCAGTCCTATAGCTCTCGACATGATCCACTGGGTCCCGTCACTGAATTTCGTGATCTGGTCAAAGCGATGCACCGTGCGAAGATCGAAGTGATTCTCGACGTGGTGTTCAACCATACCAGCGAAGGGTCCGGCGAAGGGCCAACAGTGTGTTTCCGCGGGATCGACAACAACGCGTACTACATTCTCGAACAGGATCGTTCGCGATACGCCAACTACAGCGGTACCGGTAATACGCTCAATGCCAATCACCCGATAGTGCGCCGCATGATCCTGGACAGCCTCCGTTACTGGGTGGAGGAGATGCATGTCGATGGTTTTCGTTTCGACCTTGCGTCCATCCTTGCACGTGATTCGTCCGGCCGCGTGCTGTCCACTCCTCCCGTGCTTTGGGATATCGAATCGGACCCGACGCTTGCCGGAACGAAGCTGATTGCTGAAGCGTGGGATGCTGCCGGGCTGTACCAGGTCGGCAGCTTCATTGGTGATAGCTGGAAGGAATGGAATGGACGTTTTCGCGATGACGTGCGGGACTTCCTGAGGGGCGAGCACGGATCAGTGTGCCGCTTCGCTGACCGGCTGCTTGGCAGCCCGGAGGTTTATGGGCACGAGCAACGCGAGGCGGAACAGAGCGTGAATTTTGTAACCTGTCACGACGGATTTACCCTCAATGATCTGGTTTCGTATAACCAGAAGCACAACGGAGCCAACGGTGAAGAGAACCGCGATGGCATGAACGACAATCGAAGCTGGAACTGCGGTGTCGAGGGCCCCACCGATGATCCGGCCATTGAAAAACTCCGAAACCGTCAAGTGAAGAATTTCCTTACGGTCACGATGCTCTCTCTTGGTCTGCCGATGTTCGTTATGGGCGATGAGGTTCGGCGAACGCAGCTCGGTAACAACAACGCTTACTGCCACGACAACGAAGCCAATTGGTTCGATTGGTCTCTGCTCTCGAAACACGCTGATTTATATCGGTTTGTGAAAACTCTCATCTCGAGGCGGCGGCTGCGCGGCGGTGATTCGGAATTCCAAGGGATGACTTTAACTGAAATCATCAGCAAGGGTCTCAAAGGCTGGCATGGAGTCAAGCTTAACCAACCGGACTGGGACGATGATTCGCATAGCATCGCTTTGAGCGTCCGGTTAGCCAACGATATTTTGCATGTCTATCTCATCTTCAATGCCTATTGGGAACCTCTTAACTTCGAACTTCCAGTCATGGAAACCGGGCAGCGGGACCCATGGAGACGATGGATTGACACATCTCTTGAGAGCCCCGATGACATAGTCGAATGGCAAGAAGCTCCTTCTGTAGCGGGGTACACGTATCAAGTCGGACCGCGATCGGTAACTGTGCTCTGGGCGACTGGAAAATAGGTGACGCTCAGTGGAAGTGAGGTGCGCGGGATCGGCTCTCCCTCGCCGTCTCGTCAGGCAACTGTTTTTCCGGCGGGAACAACTCTCGTCGTCGAGTTGCACGATTCTACCGATTGGATGATGCCCTGAACACGTTCGGCGTTTCGATTGACAAACGCCGGTGAATCGTCACGGCAGTGGTCGCTGGCCTAGAGCCTATCCAGGTCCAGAAGCTCTGGTTCCGAATCAAAAGGCTTTGAGGCCCTCGGCCTGAAACAGCGCGCAGGCACGCTCGACAGCCTGTTGGCCTGGTGGCTGAACATCAGTGAGAGTGTAATTGAGCTTGAGTTCTTTCCACTTGAACCGGCCCATTTGATGGAACGGCAGGACGTCGACTCGTTCTACGTTTCCCAAGCTGGCGGCGAATCTTGCAATCTGAGTAATGTTTTCAGTGTCGTCGGTCAGACCCGGGACCAATACGAAGCGTACCCAAACAGGTCTTCTACGGTCGGCCAGCCGTCGCGCGAAATCCAGAACGGGGCGAACATCCATACCGGTAAGATGACCATGGCGTTCTGGATCCCAAGTCTTGATATCCAACAAGACAAGATCGATTTGCTCCAGTTCTGCATCGGTCAGGCGGCTACCAAGGGCTCCGTTGGTGTCCAACGCGGTGTGTATCCCCATTGCCTTCGCAGCGGTAAACAGCTTGACGGCAAATCGGTCTTGCATGAGAGGTTCCCCACCGCTCAGCGTAAATCCGCCTGACATGACCTTGAGTCCATGACGATACTTGCGTAGTTCCTCCGTTGCCCGAGCTAGCGTAACGGGGATGCCGTTGCTCATCGTCCATGTGTCGGGATTATGGCAGTACAAGCATCGAAACTGACAACCTGTCGTCCATCCCACAACCCGTACACCTGGCCCATCGACAGTCGATCCAGTGGTGAAGGAATGAAGGAAGCCCATATCTCCCGTAGCGAGTGCGGTCCTTACGTCCGAATCGGGCACGCCTACGCCGAGGTTCACCCGTAGCTCAAACGGGCTCTTTGCCTCCACAGGAACGGCTTGCTGCTCTTCACTCATACAGTCGCCTGAGCTCCGTGGAAGGTACGGCTGATCACATCCATCTGTTGCTCACGAGTCAGCCGCACGAAGTTGACGGCATATCCCGAGACACGAATCGTCAAATGCGGGTACTTTTCCGGATGATCCATCGCATCCAGAAGCGTGTCACGATTCAAGACATTCACGTTCATGTGATAGCCGGTAGCGCCGAAAAATGCATCGAGCATGCTTCGCAAATTGGTGACGCGATCATCCGCAACCCTCCCCAGCCCCTCGGGAACTAAGCTAGCGGTCAAGGAAATACCATCGGCGGCATCGCGGAACGGAATCTTGGCGACCGATGCGGCCGAAGCGTGGATGCCGTGCGTGTCACGTCCATGCATCGGATTAGCGCCCGGCGCGAACGGCTCACCCTGGCGTCTTCCATCGGGAGTATTGCCGGTGCCTTTGCCATACACCACATTCGATGTGATCGTCAGAACCGATTGAGTGTGAAGAGCTCTGCGATATGTGGGGTATTTCCTCAGCTTACTCATGAATGTGCTCACAACCCAGGAAGCGAGATGGTCCACCCGATTGTCGTTATTGCCGAAGGCGGGAAAATCACCCTTGGTTTCATAGTCGACTACGAGTCCTGTTTCATCGCGAATCGCCCGAACCTTCGCATAGTGAATTGCTGAGAGGCTGTCAGCAACTACAGACATTCCCGCCATCCCGAAAGCCATCGTTCGCAAAGGCGAATAGTCGTGAAGCGCCATTTCAATGCGTTCATAAGCATATTTATCGTGCATGTAGTGGATAATGTTCATCGCGTTAACGTAGACGCCAGCGAGCCACTCCATCATCTTTTCGAACTTTTCGATCACGTCATCGAATTCAAGGTACTCGCCCTTGACCGCGGCCACTGCCGGTCCCACCTGCTCCCCTGTGATTTCATCTCTGCCGCCATTGATGGCATACAGCAGGCACTTCGCGAGATTGGCTCGCGCGCCGAAAAACTGCATCTGTTTGCCCATAAGCATCGGTGACACGCAGCAGGCAATGGCTCCGTCATCTCCCAAGGAACTGCGCATGATCTCGTCGCTTTCGAATTGAATGGAGCTCGTGTCGATTGCCACCTTCGCGGCGAAACTGCGAAACCCCTCAGGCAGACGCGGAGAATACCAGATAGTCAGATTTGGCTCGGGTGCAGGGCCGAGGTTGTACAGCGTCTGAAGAAACCGAAAACTTGTCTTCGTTACAAGTGGTCGCCCGTCGTCTCCTGTACCGGCAATGGACTCGGTGACCCACGTTGGATCTCCGGCAAACAATTCATCGTATTCCGGTGTTCGAAGAAAACGAACGATGCGTAGTTTGATGACGAAGTCATCGATGATCTCCTGAGCCACTTGCTCAGTGATCGCACCAGATGCCAGGTCCCGTTCGAAGTAGATATCAAGGAACGTCGAGGTTCGGCCGAGAGACATGGCAGCTCCATTTTGTTCCTTAACTGCCGCCAGATATCCGAAGTACAGCCACTGCACGGCTTCACGTGCATTGCGCGCCGGTTCCGAGATGTCAAACCCGTAACTTGACGCCATCTGCTTCAGTTCGTTAAGGGCGCGAATCTGCTCGCTGAGCTCCTCGCGGTCTCGAATGATGTCGTCGGTTGACATGGTGGAATCGAGATTGCGCTTCTCCCCTTGCTTCTGATTGATGAGCCGGGAAACGCCATAGAGAGCCACTCGGCGGTAGTCGCCGATGATGCGTCCGCGTCCGTAAGCGTCTGGCAAACCAGTGAGGATGTGAGAACTGCGGCATCGTCTCACGTCTGCGGTGTAGGCATCGAATACTCCATCATTGTGGGTCTTTCGGTACTTCGAGAAAGTTTCGACAACCTGCGGATCAGGGGAGTACCCGTATGCCTTTAAGGCGCTGAGCACCATGCGGAGGCCTCCGTTCGGCATAATGGCGCGTTTCAATGGGGCGTCGGTCTGCAGACCGACGATCAACTCATTATTCCGATCGATGAAACCTGGATCATGGGCAGTGATGGAGCTTGGAATTTGAGAAATGTCGAGCACGCCTTTCTTGCGTTCTTCCACGAACAGGTCGTTCAAGTGGCCCCATAACTCTTTTGTTCGCCCGGTTGCGGGCGCAAGAAAAGCCTCATCTCCCTCGTATGGCACGTAATTCTGCTGAATGAAATCACGAACATTGATCTCTTTTTGCCACAGGCCCGGCGTGAATCCATGCCACGGAGAGGCCGCTGCTTCTGGCGCGATCTGAGTTGAGGTTGCCGTCGTCATTGCATTTCTCCTGTCTATGCCTGTTATGAAACAGGGTGCGTCAAGCCAAGTAGCGAACCGGTGTGGCGCGCGATCATGAGTTCTTCGTTGGTGGGAATCACCCAAGTCGAAATCCTGCTATCTTGCGTAGAGATCCGCGGTCCTCCACTGGCGTTCGATTTTACGTCCAATTCAATTCCCAGCCAGGAAGAGGCATTGCAGATTCGCTCACGGATGACAGGCGAATTTTCTCCAATACCCGCGGTGAATACGAGTCCATCGATGCCGCCCAGAACCGCAGTCAATGCGCCGATCTCTTTGGCCGCGCGGTAGACGAAATAATCCACCGCCAAACGGGCGTCAGAATCCTCTCTGGAAAGTAGATCGCGCATGTCATTGCTAAAGCCAGAGATTCCCAATAAACCCGATTGCTTGTAGAGAAGGGTCTCCACTTGCTTAGCAGTGAGTCCAAGGCTTTGAAAGAGATATAAAACTACGCCTGGATCAAGCGAGCCTGGCCTCGTTCCCATGCAGAGTCCGTCCAGGGCGGTAAAGCCCAGGCTGTTGTCTACGCTTTTTCCATCTTTCAAAGCACATAGACTGGCGCCGCTTCCGAGATGGGCGATGATAACCCGTCCTTTGGCAATCCTGGGAGCCACATCCGGCAAAACAGAAGCGACGTACTCATACGACAAGCCGTGGAAACCATATCGTTGGAGTCCCGATTCGCGAACTGTTTTTGGAAGAGGTACGAGTTTTGACACCGACGAATGACCAGCATGGAAACCCGTATCAAAGCAGGCGACCTGCGGCACATCAGGCAGTCGCTCGAAGACGGCCTCAATCGCCGCGAGATTGTAGGGCTGGTGCAGTGGGGCCAGAGGAACCAGATCGTATAACTCTGCCAGGATCTGTCTCGTCAACCGCACTGGTTGTCCATATCGCACACCCCCGTGAACGACGCGGTGGCCGACACCTAGTACTCGTGCACCGCCCCACTTCGACCGAAGCCACGACGCCAGGGCGTCAATAGCAGCGTGTCCGTCGCTGACCGCTGCATCCAGAGCGCTGTCAGCGAGGATCCCGCCCTGAGTGTCCTTTACGGAAAGCCTTGGTGAAGTCCCGATACCCTCGATCTGCCCGCGCGCCGCGATCTGCCAAACTTTCCCGCCGGGCTGTCGGAAGACGCAAAACTTCAGGCTCGATGATCCCGCATTGAGCACAAGTGCATAGTCGTCCATATGTGTGCCCTCTATGCCCTCTCTCGGCGCGCATGCGCGGCCAGCATAGCGACGGCACAACTGGCGATCCTGGACCTTACGCTGTCGGCCCGGCTGGTAAGGATAATCGGCACTCTCGCTCCCAGCACCAGGCCGGCACTGTCGGCATTGGCCAGAAAACTCAGTTGTTTCGCAAGCATGTTCCCGGATTCGAGATCGGGCGCCAGCAGGATGTCCGGATCACCAGCGACATCCGAGTGAATGCCCTTGGTTACTGCCGCCTCTTTGCTGATCGCGTTGTCAAACGCAAGCGGTCCGTCGAGTATGGCGCCCTTGATCTGTCCACGGTCTGCCATCTTGCACAAGGCAGCGGCGTCTATGGTGGCTGGCATCTTTGAGGTCACGGTTTCTACTGCGGCCAGGATTGCGACCTTAGGCTTTTTGATACCGAGCGAGTGGACGATATCGATCGCGTTCTGGCAGATGTCCACCTTGTCTTCCAGGGTTGGAGAGATATTGATGGCGCCGTCCGTTACCAAAAACACTTTGTGATAGGTGGGAACATCCATGACAAATACGTGACTGATCCGTCGTGCGGTGCGCAGCCCTCTATCGCGGGCAACTACGGCTGCCATCAATTCGTCGGTGTGGAGGCTACCCTTCATGAGAAGTTCTGCCCGCGCCTCACGTACTAGTTCGACTGCTTTTTGCGCCGCCGCGTGGCTGTGGGGGGCGTCCACGATTTCAAATCCGTTGAGCTCGATCCCTGCAGACTTCGCAGTTGCTGCTAGCTTGTCGTGGGGCCCGACCAAGATTGGGAGGATGAGGCCTAGCTTCGCTGCCTCGACCGCACCTGACAACGCGGATGCCTCGCAGGGATGGGCCACAGCTGTCGGAACTGGCTTCAGGTTCTTGCACTTCACCAACATTTGTTCATATTTTCCAGTCCCAGTATGTCGACTCACTTGTAGCTCCTATACCGCGCGTGCGGGCAACGCTCTGGATCGGGGGCCCGTTTCTTTCAAAAATAGGCAGAGGATGATCGCGAGAAGGACACCGACTAACATCGGCGCAAAGGCAGTCTGGTAATGTTTGTGCTCCATCGGACCGCCTCCGCCGGAAACATACTGCAGAATCCATCCAAAAAACGGCCCCAGCAGGGCACTGAATGTAAAGTTCAGAAAGTTCACTACTCCAGTTGCAGTTCCGCCGAATTGCGGAGGATTAGCTTCTTTAATAACCGTATAAGGCAACATCGCAGCTCCCGACGCCAGTCCGGCCACGAGCCCGATCACGTAAGGAGGGAAGATACCTGTACGTCCAAAAAGTATCCAGGCCAAGCAAGCCATAAGCGCGATCCCGCCACCAATGATCACTGGCTTTCGTCGTCCGAGCCGGTCGGAAAGGAAACCGAGCAATGGACAGCCGATGATCCATCCGAACGGAACCGCCGCGGAGCGCATGACCGCCGATCCATAGTCCAGGCCATGTGCCTCTTGAAGATAACGAACACCCCAAACCATGTCGAAGATCGTCGTCGGGATGAAGAGCAACCCTGCAATGAGACCGCATAGTATCGACTGCGGATTTCCGAAAACGATACGGAAGGGCCCGGTTATGCTGCTCAAGCCACCATCCCGTCGCTCGGTGCGTTTTTCTTTGGGTAAGAAGGCGAAGAGCAGAAGCCCCATCACTAGACCGACAATGCCCATCCCAATCCAAAAGCGGTTCCACGCAAGACCGCGGCTGATCATCGGTCCCACCACAAACTGGCCGGCCGATCCTCCCGCCATTCCAAACATCTGTGTGGCGCCGACTAGGGTGGCAGCCCGGCGAGCCGAAAAATTGCTCGTGGCAATGTAGATGGCTCCCACGAGTGCAAAGACCCCTCCGGCTCCCTGAAGCAATCTTCCTGCACTCGCCACGTCGCTCCGGCCGGTAGCGAACAACACCGCCCCCACACCGACCACTGCGGCAGCCGCCGGAACAACTCTCCGCGGTCCGAGTCTGTCCATCGCGACACCGGCGACCAGGCTGAACGGTGAATAGCCGTAATAGAACAGACCCACCAGCGAGGCTACGCCGAGTGCGCTGACGCCAAAGGCTTGTGACAATTGCGGCAACATGACGGAAGGTGCCGAGCGAAGCGCGTATTGATAGAAGTAATAGATCGCCGTCAGCACCCACGCAACGCCAGCCACCTTAAGACTCTTATCGGTCTCGGGACCGCTCTCCGAATGTGCAGTTCGTTGCGACATGTACGTTCTCTAGGCTTGGCTTTCCTGTTCGTGGCCTGCATGGCAGAGTACGCCCTCGTGTGTCTCACCCGCGATGCCAACATTGCCGGGAATTTTGTGTGCAATATCGGACGCGACTGAGGAGGCGATTGCTTCGCTACTCTGGGGTTGGTTCGCAGCATGTGCTTCTACAGCTGCGTTGAAGGAGATTGCAATGCGAGGTCTTTCTCCGGCGTAAGGGTGAACCCAGTGATAGAGCCAGCTTGGGAATACGACAAGCAATCCCGCTTGTGGCCGAACTCGAAATGGCTCTCCGTATAGATCTCCCGGCGAACTCACAGCCTCCGCTCCGACACGCGGGTCGAGAAATTCCAGTACGCCGCCAAGCGGCCGATCCTGATTCTCAGTCCCGGCATCAGCGTAATAGACTCCCGACCACGCGCTGTCGGGATGCGAATGGGGCGCATGGTATGCACCGGCGCGACAAATTGTTGCCCATGCCGAAATGGATGCTGTTCCAACGAAATTATCCCGGCCTGTCGTTAGACAGATCATTCTGCGCAGTGCCCACGTAATCCATGAGCTCAGCGCGGCAACATTGACGTCTGAGCGATGAAGGAAATCACCGCGAGAGTGCCAACCTCCGATATTGCTTCGGCCGACGCTTGGATATTCCGATTCCTCCGCCAGAATCAGGGATCGCAGCCCCTGATTCATGGCTTCAGAGTCGGGCAGTTGCACACGACCGATATACGTCGGGAATGCCTGTATAACGTTGAGCTCCATGGTCAGGCCCAGTCAGCAGAGAGTTACGGAGAGCGCAAGTCCGGCTTCACTCGTTTCTTTGTACTTACTATTCATGTCCTTGGCGGTCTGAGCCATCGCGGTGATCGTGTCGTCCAAATTGACCCGATGCCGGCTGGCGATCTCATTGGTGGCGATTACATAAGCGGTCCATGCCTTGACCGCACCGAATGCGCATCGCTCGATGCACGGAACCTGAACAAATCCGGCCACCGGATCGCAGGTCATTCCCAGGTGATGCTCCAGTGCGGACTCCGCGGCGTTCTCGACGATTAGGGAATCCGCGTCGTGTGCAGTTGCGACCAATGCCGCCGCCATCGCCGATGCCACACCGATTTCCGCCTGGCAGCCGCCCTCGGCAGCAGATAGCGTTGCATTGTGCTTGCACAGGTAACCAATTGCTGCAGCAGCAAGCATGCCCTGTCGAATCTTCTCTGGTGGAAGTTTGCGACCGCCTTCGCCCAGAGCATAGACCACTGCCGGCATGACCCCGGCGGAGCCGCCTGTCGGCGCTGTGATAACAAGGTGGCCCCGCCCGTTCTCTTCGGAGCCCGCCAGAGCGTATGCCGAAACGGCGCCAATTACGCGTTCCGTCTGGTATTGATCATCCATGGAGCGTTTGTAGACTGTTGCCGCCTTGCTGTGCAGCTTGATGGGACCGGGTAGCACACTGTCTTCCGGTGCGGCAAGTCCTGACTTCACAGTGGCGATCATCGCGTTGGTGATTTTGTCGATGAAGGCATAGACCTCCGCCTCACTTCTCCCCGGTATCGCCATCTCATTGGCGAGAATCACTTGTGCAATCGTCAGATTGTTTTGATCCGCATGCTGGCGCAGCTCCTTCATTGTCGAAAACGGATACTTTGGCGGATTCTTCTTCGGAGGCGTGTAACCTTTCCACTCGATGAATCCGCCGCCCACTGAGTAGTATTCCTGCTCGAGCAGCACGGTATTCCCGGCCATTAGCTTGCACGTCATTGTGTTTGGGTGAGGGAAGTCACCTTTGACGGCGTCGAAGACAATGTCGTTGAGCGTTACATTCACAGTCTTTGCGCCGAGCTTGACCGGGAAAGACTGGTCGGGTTTGTCGCGCAAGCTGTCCAAAAATGCGGGATCGACGGTTGCCGGTTCCATCCCGATCAACCCCGCGAGGCAAGCTCGCTCGGTACCGTGTCCCTTGCCTGTGGCGCTGAGGCTGCCGAATAAATTAACCTTGAGCGCGGTCGCTTTGGCGAGTTGGTCCGCCGGCAGCTTTGTACAGCGCTGGTAGAAGTCGTAGGTAATGCGCATCGGGCCGATCGTGTGAGAACTCGATGGCCCCGGCCCAACCTTGTAGAATTCGTCCAGCGTCGTCATCACGGGTCCTTTTTGTTCCTTGACGACGTTCAAGCTGGGAGAGAGCTCCACGTTACCTGGTCCTCCCGCCACCCCCTTCGGCTCTGCACTCGCTGGTATTGCCTTGTTCTGCTGGGCGGGGACTCGGTGCCCTGTGATTACCGACATGGCTCCGACCAATGCAGATCGCATCAAAAATGCACGGCGATCCAGACCCGACGGAACTTCCTGCGTGATCAGGTTCTCGAGAGAAGAAGTGAGTGGGTCGTTCCCCTCGGCTTCGGAGAATGGATTGTCCGACTTGTTTGACATGTTGAATACCTTCCTTTCTAGCTTTTGCTCAGCCGGTGGCCGGTATTCCCTAGATCAATCAGCTAGCAAGCGCGGAAGCTCTAACTGGTCGGATTTGGCAGCGCTGGGCTTCCGTTTCCCTGTGCAACCGTGAGAGGCCCGTCTTCCATGCTCTTCCATTACGTCGATGCAACTCTTAACCAAACGCAGGACGAGTTGCTTGGCATTCTCAACTTAAAGAAAAAACATCTCTTATCGCTGCATCGGTTGGAAACTATCACTTGTGCTAGTCCCTCCCCAGGCTAGCGATCCCGAGTTGATAGGCTGAACGACGTCAGCTTGCTCTCCATTCTTTCAATCTCTCCTATTGGTCCTTCGCACCTATGGACCGGGAATTCCGGCTGAGGCTGGCTGGATCTCAGAAGGTCCAGGTGGCGTAGCTTTCTCTTCGCGGCCCCACGGCGATCAGACAGCATCTAGAGATGGGGAGCAAGGTGAAATTGAGCCCCAGTATGACCACGTAACCAACGATCAGCCAAGCCAGGCGGAGCGGTCCCAAGTTGCGACACAACAGGAGCGCCGCGGCGGAGACGATGGATATGCAAGCGGTGAGTTGTACCCTAGGGGGCTTCCGTGACGGCTACGCGGGGAGATGCCCAGAGTAAGGTCGGTGGCGGCGATGCATGCGGCTTGAACCGCCGGCGCTATAGAAATGAACGGAAGACTTGCGTCAGTAAACGGTAACCAGAGCCAGACGGCACAGAACGCCAGTCCAGAGAATCCCTGGAAGCCGATGAACCAACGGGCGTAGAGTTACCGCGCAGCGCGTGGAAGCAATTCGTGCGCGTGCGTTGGGTGATCTGAGTATTTTTGTCCGCTCTCAGCGAGCCCAAAATCGGGGCACTCATTGAAATGGGCCCGCAATTCCGGTAGTTCCTCGCGACAAAAAACTTCGGTTCCGTGTTCGTTTCCGAACACATGCTCTCAAATCCGAACGATATCGATAACCTGAAATCCGGTCGATTGGAACGAGGCTTTTCATTTGCGCGTATTAGCAGCAGGGCGGTTTGGCTTCTTACGTGCCCTCCTCGACTTGTCGGGATGTGAGGATACCTATGCAAACACTCCTTATGGATCTCAAATTCGCGCTGCGTCAAGTGCGAAAATCATTGGGTTTTGCCGTTACTGCCGTCCTCATGCTTGCCTTCGGTATCGGTGCCACCACGGCGATTTTCTCGATCGTTGAAGGCGTGCTTCTGCGTCCCCTACCGTTCCCCGATTCTGACCGCCTCATGGTGCTCTCGGACCACCTCCAGGGAATCAAGATCGCAAGCGGCGGCGACGAAGTCGGGGTCACCGTGCCCGACATCATCGCCTACTCCCGCGACACCCACTCCTTCACCGCACTTGGCGGATACCAGGGTGCTGCCTTTGAGCTCTCCGGTACTCGCGAACCGGCGCAAGTCAACGCCTCCCGCCTCACTGCCGGCATCTTTTCCGCCCTCGGCGTCGCTCCCCAACTTGGCCGCTACTTCAGCGCAGACGAAGACCAGCATCACCAGCAGGTGGCTGTTCTCAGCTACGCGACATGGCGCGCCCGGTTCCACTCCGACCCGCAAGTCATCGGCACCAAGATCCTTCTCGATCGTAAGCCGTACATCGTCATCGGCGTTATGCCGCGCGGCTTCGAGTTTCCCCTGATTCCCGGCCAGCTCAACCGCTCGGAACTGTGGGTTCCCATGAGCTTCACGCCCGATGAGCTTTCGCCGAGAAGCGCCAGCAACTGGAGCTATCAGATGATCGGGCGCCTCAAGCCAGGCGTCTCGCCCGAGCAGGCACAGACTGATGCCAATCGCGTTGCGCGGGAGATCATGGCCGGGTACCCCGCTGAAATCGCCAACCTCCACATCAACTCCCTCGTCCGTCCACTGCAGAACGACGCGGTGCAGCAGTCGCGTTCTCTGCTCCGCACGCTGTTCCTGGCCGTCGCCGTCGTGCTTCTGATTGCCTGCTTCAATCTCGC
>Ga0070665_100005224_pt1 | contig 13434 bp, 17 predicted proteins | sample KBSS13metaG_FD_65862 | JGI IMG/M metagenome (GOLD analysis project Ga0070665, IMG submission 65862) | Switchgrass rhizosphere microbial communities from Kellogg Biological Station, Michigan, USA - KBS S1-3 metaG | ecosystem: Host-associated > Plants > Roots > Rhizosphere > Soil ... | reverse complement strand
CTCGGCGTGAAGAAGTTCGGCAGCGAAACCGTTCGCGCCGGCAACATCATCGTGCGCCAACGCGGCACCAAGTGGCACCCGGGCGACAACGTCGGCCTGGGCAAGGACCATACGCTTTTTGCACTTACCGACGGCTTGGTCTCGTTCCGAGACGGCAAGCTGGGTCGCAAGTACGTGCACGTCATGCCGGCGATTACGGAAAGCGCGAAATAGGAGCGGTTATAAAGGGACCGCTTCCACAAGGGGGCGGCCCGGACGAGATCTAGAAGACCAGATCGAGACCAAAAGGGAGAAGAGGGAAGCCCCCTCTCCTCCCTTCTTTCGTTTTGGAAGGGCCCCAATCTTCTCCCGAAACTGTCACCGGACACCGCTAGGCGCCCGGCTCGAGGAGAAGATGAGATGTTCGCGAGAACGCCAAGATTGCTGCTGAGGCCGGGTTTCCCGGAGGATGCGCCGGCGCTTGCCAGCGCGATTGCCGACAAGGCGATCGTGACGAACATGGCCGGCCCGCCATGGCCGTTTCGCGTCCGCGATGCCGAGGCCTATCTCGCGCGCAGTCGCGATCCTCTCCTTCCCTGCTTGATGATCATGCTCCGGACCAATGGCGCGCCCGAGCTGATCGGCGAATGCGGTCTGGCGCGGCGCCCGTCGGGCTCGGTCGAGCTCGGCTACTGGATTGCTCGCGACCACTGGGGCCAGGGCTATGCGACCGAAGCCTGCCTGGCGCTCGTGGACATCGCGCGGACGCTACGGCTTCCGGCGATCGAAGGCTCGCACTTCCTTGATAATCCGGCTTCGGCGCGCGTGCTCGAGAAGCTCGGCTTCACCCCGCGCGGCGTGATAGCTCCGCGGATGAGCTGCGCGCGCGGCGAGCAAGTGCCGGCGCGGCTTATGCAGCTCCGGCTCGACGGGTCCGGTGCCGGCGAAGATGCCGACGAGGCGCTCGCGGCCTAGGCAGCGTCGTGCATGATCACGCCTAGCGTATGGCGGCTGCCCGAGCACAGCTCGCTCACGCCGTGGCGCATCGAGACGCGGTAGGTGCCGCGCGCGCCCTGGACTGGGCGGTGATTGACGGCGAAGATCACCGCCTCGCCGGCCTTGAGCGGCACGACCTCGACGCGTGACTGCATGCGCGGGCGTTGCTCGGTCAGGACGAACTCGCCGCCGCTGAAATCGCGCCCCGGTTCGGACAGCAGGAACGCCGCCTGGAGCGGGAACACCCACTCGCCGTAAAGGTCCTGGTGGAGGCAATTATAGTCGCCGGGTCCGTAGCGCAGCAGGAGCGGCGTCGGGCGCTTTTGCCCAGCCGAATGACAACCTTCGAGGAACTCACGATAGGTCGCGGGAAAGGGCTCGCCTTGGCCCATTGTCTCTCGCCACCGGTTGGCGATCGGCAGCAGCGCGCCATACAGCCGCTCGCGCAGCCGGCCGATCATTTCGGGCAGCGGGTAGGCGAAATAGCGATATTCGCCGCGCCCATAGCCGTGCCGCGCCATCACGACCGTGCTGCGAAAGCGCACGTCCTGGTCGTAAGCAGCGATCAGTTCGCGCCGCTCGTCGTCGGTCAAAAGCGGTCCAGTCGTCGCCCAGCCGCGCTTATCGAGTGACGCGGAGACAGCGTTCCAGTCGACAGCGTCAATTTGTGAATCGATCGTCATGGGCTTGGTGTAGCAGTGCACACTGCATCGCGCCTCCCGCCGCTTGCGCCCGAACTTTAGGCCGCGCGGCGCACCTTCCGTTTGGTCCCGGTGTCCGTTGGCGCGCTTTCCTCATAGTCGCTGAACAGCGCGCGGTCGTCTTCGTCCCAAGGGTGGAAGCCCGGCAGGAAATAGCGCAGCCATGCGCCCGCAATCTTGCGGAACATGCCGGGCCGGACCCAGGCGTACCACAGCAGCCGCCGCCATGCCTCGAAGCCGGTTACGCCGTCCTGACGCATCAGCTCAAGCGCGCCCGCGGTCCGGTCGACCAGGAAATTGCGGGTGACGTATAGCATCACCTTGGCCTTGACCTTCCAGCGCTTGAAGCGCGGCCAGCCACGGGTGGCGTGCAGCCAGGTGTCATAGGCGACGCCCTTGTGCTCGATCTCCTCGACCGCGTGCCAGCGCCACAGGTCGGCGGCGACCTTGTCTGCGCCAGCAAGATGACGCGGGTCGGCCAGCAATTGGTGTGCCAGGATCGCGGTGAAATGCTCAAGCGCCATGGTCGCGGCCAAGCTCACGATGGGCAACTTTCCGCGCGTCACCGCGAGCCTCTTCTCGACCTGCGCCTCGAGCTTCGAGAGGTCGTATCCGCCGGCCGCTGCGCGCTTGTTGAACGCGTCATGCTCGCGGCTGTGGATCGCCTCCTGCGTGGTGAACGCCTTGATCTCTTCCGCTAGGCGCGGCGGCGTCCCTTCGCGGAACTTGCGTACGCTTTCGACGAAGAAGGCCTCGCCCACCGGGAAGGTCGTGGATAACGCATTGTAAATTGCAGTCGCTTCCACGCGCCCGCCGTGCCAAAGTCGCCGATGCGACACGTCGCGCCCGAAGCGGCGGTCGCGGGGGGTAATGCTAAGGTCCGACGGTGTTGGCAGAATCGTCGCGGTCATGAAGCCAAGGTAGATTAACTTACACAAGTGTCAATAAGACGTACACGACTGACCCCTGAGGAAAGCCGGTCCGCCGCGCTCAAGGCGGCGCGCGAGCTGTTGCTCGCCGAAGGACCGTCGGCCGTTACCCTCAAGGCCGTCTCGGCAAAGATCGGCCGCACCCACGCCAACCTCCTCCACCACTTTGGCTCGGCCGCGGGACTCCAGGGCGAGCTTGCGCGCTCGATCGCGGATTCCGTCAGCTCGAGCATCGCTGAGTCCGTGCAGCGGGCCCGCGCTGGCGAAAGCGATGCGCGCGACATCATCGACCGCACCTTCGACGCCTTCGGCAAGGAGGGAGCTGGTGCGCTCGCCGCGTGGATGATCCTCACCGGTAACCGCGATGCGCTGAACCCGATTCTCGATTCGATTCGTCGCCTCGTCTCTGAGCTTACCGTGGGGCATGAGGAGCATCACGTCGCAGAGAGCACGCTTGCCCTGGTGCTGAACGCACTCGGCGATTCGCTGCTCGGTACGCCGATTGCCGACGCGCTGGGCCTGCCGCGCGATTCCGCCCGCGCGCTCGCCGCCGACCGCCTCCGCCAGCGTCTCCATATCGACCATCCCCATGGCTAGGAGGGAGGCGCACGCGGGGCCGAAGGGTCTTCGCGCGCGGTTCCATCATGCTGCCCACCAATGGAGTTCCGGGCTCGGGCCTGGGATCGTCACCGGCGCCGCCGACGACGATCCGAGCGGTATCGCCACTTACTCTCAGGCGGGCGCACAGTTCGGGTACGGCCTGCTGTGGACGATGCTGCTCACCTACCCGCTAATGTCAGCGGTGCAGCTGGTGAGCGCGCATATTGGCCGCGTCACGGGCACGGGGCTGGCGAGCAATCTCGGCCGCGCTTTCCCCAAGAAGATCGTTGGCCTGCTGATCGGCATCCTGCTCGTCGCCAACATCATCAACATCGGCGCCGACCTGTCGGCGATGGCAGCCGCGACCCAGCTCGTCATCGGCGGCGGCGACCACCTGTTCGTGTCTTTGTTCGCGATCCTCTGCGTCGTGCTGCAGCTGTTCGTGCCCTATCGCCGCTACACCGAGATACTGAAGTGGCTAACCTTGAGCCTGTTCGCTTATGTCGGCGTCGTCTTGCTGGTGGACATCCGCTGGGATGAAGCTGTGATCGGCATGATCTGGCCGCACGATCTGGGCAAAGCAGCGATGCTGACCATCGTCGCCGTCTTCGGCACGACGATCAGCCCCTACCTGTTCTTCTGGCAAAGTTCGCAGGAAGCGGAGGAAGTGGCGGTCTCGCCCAAGGCCAGGCCCCTGAAGCAAACGCCGCGCGCTGCCCCGAGGGAGTTCAAGCGGATCCGCGCCGACACGCTGCTCGGCATGGCCTTCTCCAACCTCATCGCGCTCGCGATCATGCTCGCGACCGCGGCCACACTTCATAACCAGGGGGTCACCCAGATCGAGAGCGCGGCGCAGGCTGCCGAGGCGCTGCGGCCGGTTGCTGGCCAATTCGCCTTCGCCTTGTTCGCGATAGGCATCATCGGCACCGGCCTCCTTGCCGTACCGGTGCTAGCGGGCTCTGCGGCCTTCGCCGTCGCCGAGATTTTTGGGTGGAAAGAAGGGCTCGAATATCAGCCGCAACAGGCCGCGGGTTTCTATTCGATTATCGTCGCCGCGACCTTCATGGGCATATTGATCGACTGGTCCCAGCTCGATCCTATCCGCGCATTGTTTTGGAGCGCGGTCTTAAACGGCATTTCTGCTGTACCGATCATGGTCGCGATGATGATCGTCGCCTCGCGCCCCGAGATCATGGGGCGGTTCACCGAGCGACCCGCTTTAATAATCTTCGGCTGGGCCGCGACTGCGGTCATGGCCGCGGCCTCGGTCATCACGCTTGTGCAGATGGCCGTCGGCTAGCCGACACTGGCACCTTCTCGTTCCGCGCTCGTTACGGACGCATGCGCAAGTTCTTTTCAAACGTCGCAGGCAAGACCGCGGTATGGATGGGTCAGCCCGGCGCCTTCATCGGCGCGACCTTGGCGTGCATCATCTGGGCAGTATCTGGTCCGATCTTCCATTATTCGGACACGTGGCAGCTGGTCATCAACACGGCGACTACAGTGCTGACCTTCCTTGCCGTGTTCCTGATCCAGAACAGCCAGAACCGCGATGGCGCTGCGATCCAGGCCAAGCTCGACGAGCTCCTGCGCGCGGTCGACAAGGCGCGCGAGCAGTTCATCGGGATCGAGCATCTGACGGACCAGCAGATCGAGCTCGTCCGTGCCGCGCTCGAACGCAAGGCCAAGCAGATGAAGGAAGAAGGCAAGCAACAGACCGCCGACGACACCGTCGACCGGCTTCTGGACCGTTTCTAATTTTCTCTCTCTAGCCGCGGGGCAGCACGCTTGAGTTCCGCGTCGGCTTCATCGATCGCACGCAACAATTCATTGAAGCTCGGCGCTTCCTCGACCGGCCAGATACGGTCGAACGTTGGTCCCAGCACCGTCAGATCGCGCTGGGTCAGCAGTCCCACGGCTACGATGCGCTCTTGCATAACTGAGCCTCCGTAAGCCTGATTTGAGTTACTAACGCCCTCCGACGGCTGTGGTGCCTAGCGTTTCGCTAGAGAATCGGTTTCAATGGGAAGCCCCATGCCGACGATCCTCCCGCAATGGCAGCAACTGGCGCTCTACGCGATCGCGGCCGCGATCCTGATCATGCTCCTTCAGCGCATTCCGGTCATTGGCCGCTTCATCCGCCTGGCTTTCTCGCTCGGCCTGCTCGCTTTCTTCATCTTCATCCTGCTTCAGCAAGCGCCCTACCAACCCGAGCTCGCGCGCTTTACCCAGAAGCTCGGCCTCGACGATCAGCGCGTGGTCGGCAAGGAACTGCGCGTGAGCATGGCCGGCGACGGCCATTTCTGGGTGCTTGCGTCAATCAATGGCGTGAAGACGCGGATGCTCATCGACAGCGGGGCCACCGTCACTGCAATCTCTGAAGACACGGCGCGCGCGGCGCGAATCGACACGGGCCGCGGGCTGACGCCGATCGTGCTGCGCACCGCGAACGGCATGACACCAGCCGAGACCGGCAGCATCGACGAGCTTCGCGCCGGCAACATCGTCGCCCGCAACCTCCGGGTCGTAACCGCGCCCGGCATGGGCGGGCTCGACGTGCTTGGGATGAATTTCCTGTCGCAGCTTCAATCGTGGCGGGTCGAAGGCAAGACCCTGATCCTGGTCCCGCACCACCCGCAAACTAATTCCGCTTAAGTAACTTGCGTCTACCCCGTGGGCGTGCGAGCCTTTGACCTTCGGTCGCGGAGTATCGCGAACCGATGCGTACAGCTCGGGGGACGCTGTGCATGATCGACGGGGCTGACGGGCGCATGGGGCGCGCCCGATGATCTTCAATTCGCTCACATTCGTGGTGTTTTTCGCCATCGTCATGGCGCTTCACCACGCACGGTTCTTCTCGTGGCATCAGAAGAAGATCAATCTGCTCATCGCCTCCTACCTGTTCTACGCGGCGTGGAATCCGCCGTTCGTGGTGCTGCTGTGGATCTCGACGGTCGTCGACTGGTGGGCGGCGCAATGGATGGTCCGCGCCAAGGCCGAGCGCACCCGCAAGCTGTGGATGGTGACCAGCGTTGTCGTGAACATCGGCATGCTCGCCTACTTCAAATATGGCGGCTTCCTGCTCGACAATTTCGTCTCGCTCGCCGCTTCTGTGGGCGTTCAGTATCAGCCGCCGAAGTGGGATATCGTCCTCCCCGTCGGCATCAGCTTCTACACGTTCGCGACCCTCTCCTACACGCTCGACGTCTATCTCCGCCGCGCGAAGCCGGCAGCGCACTTCCTCGACTATGCCCTGTTCGTCACCTTCTTTCCGCACCTCGTCGCCGGTCCGATCATGCGCCCCACCGAACTGGTGCCGCAGTTCGCCGAGCCGCGCCGGGCAACCGCGCACCAGATTCACTTCGGGCTCGCGCTGATCATCCTTGGGCTGTTCCAGAAGGTGGTGCTCGCCGACGGCTTCCTCTCGCCGGTGGTCGAGAAAGTCTACGACGCGCACGAGGGCGTCCCGCAGATGCTCGACGCGTGGGTGGCGACGCTCGCCTTCAGCGGCCAGATCTTCTGCGATTTCGCCGGCTATTCCTCGACCGCGATCGGGGTCGCGATGTGCCTCGGCTTCGCGATGCCCGACAATTTCCGCTTCCCCTATGCCGCGGTCGGCTTCTCGGACTTCTGGCGACGGTGGCACATCACCCTGTCGAGCTGGCTTCGCGACTATCTCTACATTCCGCTCGGCGGTAATCGCCACGGTCCCGCGCGAACCTACACCGCGCTGATGGGCACGATGCTGCTCGGCGGCCTCTGGCACGGCGCCGCCTGGACGTTCGTCGTGTGGGGCGGGCTTCACGGCACTTATCTCGCGGTCGAACGCTGGCTGCGGGCGCGGTTTGCCGGCTGGACGCCAGGGCCGGCCGCGATCGTCGGCCTCGGCCTCCTGACCTACTTCCTGGTCAACATCACCTGGGTTTTCTTCCGCGCCAAGACATTCACCGGCGCGGCGACGATGCTGAAGTCGATGGCCGGGGTCGCGGTTAATCCAGTGCCGATGCTGGCGCTGCTGCCGATGCTCTTCGCGATCGTGATCGTCGGCGGAATCGTCGGCACCCACTGGGCGATGCGCAAGCAGACGCTCGAGATCGCGGTCGAGCGCACGCCTGCCTGGCTGGTCGGTGGAATCCTCGCGCTCATGTCGGTCGCGATCGTCGCGGAACAGGGGAAAGGCAGTGCCTTCATCTACTTCCAGTTCTAAGCGGCGCCGCGCGCCGGCCCCCAAGGGCATCGTCACGCGCGAGGGCGCACTTCCCGCGGGGCTGAGGCTGACCGCGTCGGATCGCCCTGGCCAGGCGCAGCCGGTGCCGACGCGCGACATCCCGAAGCAACCTTGGGGCAAGATCATGATCGCCGTCGCGGCGACATTGCTGGCCGGCGTCGCGGCGCTTGAAGTGAACGCGCGCACGCGCCTCGGACTTCACGCGGGCGATCTCGACAATAGCGAGGTCGCCTGGGTCGAAGAGCGCGCCCGGTCAGAAAATGCGCCCGCCGCCATCGTCGGCGATTCCCGCATCCTGTTCGACACCAATCTCGACCGCTTCCAGGCGCTGACCGGCGTGCGCCCCGTCCAGCTCGCTATCCACGGCACCAGCGCACTGACCTTGCTTGAGGATGTCGCCAACAACGAGCATTTCAACGGCCTGCTGATCGTGGGGCTCGCCGACACGATGTTCTTCCAGCCGTTCGACGGATACGGCGGCTATGTTAAGCGCAGGAACGACTTCACGACGCCGTCGGGCCGCATCGGCATAGAGATTGATCACATGCTGCAGCGGCGCCTCGCCTTCCTCGATTCGAACTACCGGCTGAGCGTCCTCGCCCACCGCCTCGACGACGATTACCGGCCCGGCGTCGAGGGGCCGAAGGACGATATCTGGAAGGTCCAGGAAGTCGGCGAGCAGCGCCAGACCTGGCTTTGGGATCGGGTCGAATATGATCCCTGGATCCAGGCGCGGTCGCGCTGGGCGTGGAAGGGCTTCAAGGAGAAGTTTCCGTTCACGCCGCAACTGATCGCCAAGGGCCAGGCGCGGGCCAAGGCAGCGGTCGACAAGATCCGCGCTCGCGGTGGCGATGTGGTCTTCGTCCGCCCGCCCTCGGCGCCGCAACTCCGCGTCAATGAGGAAGCGCAGGTGCCCAAGGCGAAGGGCTGGGAAGTGCTGCTCAGCAACACGCACAGTGTCGGGGTGCACTTCGACGATTTGCCCGCCTCGGTGCAGAACCTGACCCTGCCCGAATATTCGCACCTCAACCGCCGCTGCGCGATCGTCTTCACCGACGCCTACGTGCGCCGGCTTACCGAGCTCACGCCGCGCCTGAAGCTGCGGGCGGACGCTCCGCCACCGCTTAGCCGGGCTGATTGCGTGCCGGGCGCGCGCGTCGCCTCGGCTCAGTAGGTCCCAATTTCCTCAAGCGGGCTGAGCTCGCGAGGCCGCGCCGATTGCTCCTCGAGCTCCTGCCACAGGAGGTCGATCAGCCCGGACAATTCGCGGATGTGCGGTACCTGGTGCCGCTGCACGTAGCGATACTTCTCGGTAAGCAACGATACTTCGGCCAGGATCAGGCGGACGATCTCGCCATGCTCGTCGAGGGATCCGATACCTTCGAGCGCCTCAAGCTCTTTGGCCCGCAGCAGGCCGTCGCTGTCGCCAATCATTGGATCGCACCAAGCAAGGCCGGGCCGGCGAACCAATATACCGCGGCGGCCGCCGCCGCGAACAGGACGAACAGCGCCGCCACCCACCAGATGGCGCGGCGCGGGCGTTCCTCTTCTTCAAAAACGAAATCGTCCCAGGCCTGCTCTGCGACCGGCGCGATCGCTTCCGGCTCGGGTGGCTTGGGCAGCAGTCGGGGTTCGGGGCGGATGACTTCGGCGGCAAGGGTCAGCTTCTCGCGATTAAGGGCGGCTCGCTCCATTTCAAGTTCGGGCGAAGACACGTCGACCAGATAATCCTGCAGGCGCCGGTCGAGCGCGACCAGTTCGTCGACCGCTTCGAGCGCCACGCGGCGATCTTTCCGCTCCATCGCCAGCTGCAGACGGATTACCTTAAGCGTGCTGGCGCGAACGAGCATCAGCCCTTCGGCAAGCGCATCGCTGTCGATGACGGCCGGCGCATCGCCGCTGCGTTTCAACTGGCTTTCTGCGTTCATCTCCCCCGCCCGACTCGTCTCCAACTCGGAGCGTAAGCCGTGAAGCGGGCCAAATGATCCGCAAAGTGAACGATTTACGGCTGGCCGTTACGGCAGCGCGACAATGCGCAGCGGTTATCGCGAGCTAGGCGCGACGGCTGAACGTCGGCGGCCGCTGCCGCCACTCCGGGCGCTCTGCGACGACCAGCTCGACGATCCGGCGCGCCGTGTCGCGCTCATCGACGCGTTGCAGCTCGTACAGGTGGTCCGCGCGAAGGCCGCTCGCGGGCCGGCCGCGCACCACAGTCGGGGTGATGCGCACGACGTCGATCGATGTTCCCTTGGCCTGCACCGCGAGGGCGTCCGACAACCGGTCGAACGCGGGGACAGAGCTTGCATAGGGAAACATGTTGTCCGCTTCACGAAAACCGCCGCACGCGGCGATGTTGATCACCAGCCGCCGGCCGTTGCCGCGCCGAAGCAACGGCATCATCGCCTTCGTCATCCGGGTCATGGCCAACGCCCTGACGTAACCGCGGCCGGCCGCGTTGATCAGCACATCGAGACCCGCATAGCGCTCGGCGATCTCAGCGGCGAACACGGCGACGCTAGCGTCGGCGATGGCGTCGCAGTAGCGCGAGAAAGCATTGAACTGCAGCGCTGCATGCGTCAGCGCATTGCCGTCATGATCGCACAAAATCAGCTCGGCCCCACGCGCGGCAAAGGCTTCGGCGCAGGCCAGCCCGACGCCGCTTCCGGCCCCCACCACCAGCACTCGAAGATTCGAGTCGCCCCCCGCGCCGGTCACCGAATCGGGTCCCACGCGAAAGCCAGCAATATCAATGGCTTTCGCGGCCCGCCGACGGCGAACCGCACATTGGTTATAGACATTCGGAAATGCACTCTGTTAATGCAACACATGTTGCGTTAGACGGGGAGTGTCGTGGAGTCAACAGTTCGTAACCGTCCTGTCACGAAACGCCCCGGCGGCCGCACCGCCGAGGTCACCGCGCGCGTTCACAAGGCGATCATGGACTTGGTCGTGGAAGGCGGCGTCCAAGCCTGCACATTTTCCGCTGTCGCCGAACGCGCGGGTGTCGAGCGCTCGACGCTCTACCGCCGTTTTCCCGACCGCTGGGATGCGATCATCGATACCTGGATGGATCTCGGCGCGGCCGAAGTCATGCCCGATCTGGGCGGGACTTTCGCCGGCGACCTGCTGTCGATTCTGAAAAAGCTCAGGGACACGCTGCAAACGCCGCTTGGCCCCGCCCTGCTCAGCGTTGCGGCCGAGCTCAGCACCCGCGACCCGAGCGAGTTCACGCATGCCTTCTTCGACCGCCGGATGGCGCAGCTCGCGCCGATGTTCGACGCCGCCATCGCACGCGGAGAGCTGGAGCCGGACGTGGATCGCGAAGTCCTATTCACCCTCGCAGCCGGGCCGATTTATTTCCGCATGTTTATCGCGGTCCGTGCCGTAGAGGACGACTTCCTCGAAACCGTCGTCGATGGCGTCTGCCGACTGCACTGCCGATCCCAAAAGACGCCAAAGGTTTCATCACGCGAGCGCTTGGCCTAACCGGCGCACACCATGCATTTTCTCGACCAGGCCAAGATCTATGTGAAGTCCGGCGCGGGCGGCCCCGGCGCGGTGTCGTTCCGGCGCGAGAAGTTCGTCGAGTTCGGGGGCCCCGATGGCGGCGACGGCGGCAAGGGCGGCGATGTCGTGTTCGAGGCGGTGGCAGGCCTCAATACTTTGATCGACTTTCGCTATACCCAGCATTTCCGCGCCCCGCGCGGCAAGGGCGGCGCTGGCTCCAATCGCACGGGCGCGGGCGGCGGCGATCTCGTGATCCAGGTCCCGGTCGGCACCCAGATCCTGGCCGATGACGACGATCGCACCCTGATTGCCGACCTGACCAAGGTCGGGGAACGCGTGGCGCTTCTGAAGGGCGGGCTCGGCGGGCGCGGCAACGCCAGCTACAAAAGCTCGACCAACCGCGCCCCGCGCCAGCACCAGACCGGCGAGGATGGCGAGGAAATGTGGCTGTGGCTGCGCCTAAAGCTCCTCGCTGACGTCGGGCTCGTCGGCCTGCCCAATGCCGGTAAGTCGACCTTCCTCAATTCCGTTAGTAACGCTGCGGCCAAGGTCGGTGACTATCCTTTCACCACGCTTCGTCCGCAGCTTGGCGTGGTCCGCTATAAAGGCCGCGAATTCGTGCTCGCCGATATTCCTGGCCTGATCGAGGGCGCTGCCGAAGGCGCGGGCATCGGTGACCGTTTTCTCGGCCATGTCGAACGCACCCGCGCCCTCCTCCACCTGATCGACGGGTCGGTAGACGATCCGGTCGACAGCTGGCGCATCGTCCGTGGTGAGCTCGACAGCTACGGCGCCGGGCTCGACGGCAAGGTCGAGCTGATCGCGCTGACCAAGGCCGACCTGCTCGATGACAAGAAGCGCGCGAAGATCGTCAAAGCGCTCGAAAAGGCCACCGGCGCCAGGGTCTTCCCGATCTCCGCCCCGCTCCAGGAGGGCATGGAGCCGCTGCTGGATGCAGTGATTGAGCGTCTGGGCGATGCCGCGCGCGAAGCGCCTGAGGCCGAGTCCGAACGGAGTTGGTCTCCTCTATGAGGCTCGCCATCACCGGCGGTACGGGTTTCGTCGGCGCGCATCTCATCGATGTCGCGATCGCCGCCGGCCACCAGGTGAAGGCGCTGACCCGGCGTGAGCAAGCCCCGCGCGATGGCGTGGAATGGATTTCCGGCGACCTCCATGATCGCGATGCGCTGGAACGGCTGGTCGGCGACGCCGACGCCGTGATCCACGTCGCCGGTGTCATCACCGCCGCCAGTGCAGCCGCATTTGAGCTCGGCAATGTCGCCGGCACCTTGGCGATGCTTGCGGCGGCGACCGCGGGCGGGGTGCATCGTTTCGTCCATGTCTCCTCGCTTGCGGCGCGCGAGCCCAAGCTGTCGCTCTATGGCGCGTCCAAGCACAAGGCCGAGGCGCTGGTGCACGGCTCCGGCCTCGATTGGGTCATCGTCCGCCCGCCGGCGGTGTACGGGCCGGGCGACAAGGAGACCCTGGAGCTGTTCCGCATGGCCAAACTCGGGTTGATGCTGATGCCGCCCAAAGGCCGCGTCTCGGTGATCCATGTCGACGACCTCGCTCGGCTGCTGCTCGCGTTCGCCGCGCCGACCGCTCCCTCGAACCTCTTGATTGAGGAGGACGACGGAAGACCCAACGGCTGGACTCACCGCGAGTTCGCGACTGCATTGGGCAAGGCGGTTGGCACCAAACCTGCGATCGTTTCTTCGCCGGGGATCGTGCTTCGCCTCGCCGCCCGCGCGGACCAGCTCGTGCGAGGGCCGCGCGCCAAGCTTACCGTCGATCGGGCCGCTTATTTCTCCCATCGCAATTGGGTAATCGAGCCCAAGCGCGCCTGCCCCGCCGATCTTTGGCAGCCTCAAATCGCGACCGACGAGGGCCTTGCTCAAACCGCCGACTGGTACCGCGCCCAAGGCTGGCTCTAAACCGCCGCATTCGCGCCCCATTGCGTTGCTTAAGACCGGGCTCAGCACTAACGGAAAAGTCATGTCCGACCGCACCCAGACCTATGCCAAAGTCATCGAGATGATCGAGCCATTCAACAAGAAGGGCGTCGCCGTCACGGAAGGCACGCGCTTCGCGCAGGACCTCGAGTGGGACAGCCTGACCGTCCTCGATTTCGTGGCCAACGTCGAAGACGAGTTCGACGTCATCATCACCATGAACATGCAGGCGGAAATCGAGACCGTCGGCCAACTGGTCGATGCGCTTGAAAGGCTTACCGCAAGCCGTGGCTGACCTCTTTTCCAAGTTCGACGACGTCATCGCGCTCCGCCAGGGCCTGCTCGACAGCGGCCGCACCGACCCGTTCGGGCTGGTCATGGAAAAGGTCGAAAGCCCGACCGTCGCCATCTGTAACGGCAAGCGCACCATCTTGCTCGGCACCTACAACTATATGAGAATGACGTTTGACCCCGACGTCGTTGCCGCGGGTAAGAAGGCCCTCGACGAATTCGGGTCAGGCACGACCGGAAGCCGCGTGCTC
>Ga0070665_100005222_pt1 | contig 13436 bp, 14 predicted proteins | sample KBSS13metaG_FD_65862 | JGI IMG/M metagenome (GOLD analysis project Ga0070665, IMG submission 65862) | Switchgrass rhizosphere microbial communities from Kellogg Biological Station, Michigan, USA - KBS S1-3 metaG | ecosystem: Host-associated > Plants > Roots > Rhizosphere > Soil ... | reverse complement strand
GTCGATCTCGCCGGCAGGGTCGCCAATGCCTTCGGCGCCGGCGTGCGCGAGACGGTCGTGCAGGCGGTCTCCGACGTCGATCTCGACGTCGCCGAGGGCGAGGTGGTCGGGCTGGTGGGAGAATCGGGCTGCGGCAAGAGCACGCTCGGCCGCATCGTCGCCGGCATCCTGCCGCAGACCGCCGGCGCCATGCTGTGGCGCGGCCGGGATGTCGCCGCGCTGTCCGGCACCGACCGGCAGGCCTGGCAGCTCGCCGTGCAGATGATCTTCCAGGACCCGTTCGCCTCGCTCAATCCGCGCCTGCGCGTGTCGGAGATCGTCGGCGAGGCACCGCGGGTGCACGGGCTGGTCGCGCGCAATCGCCAGGCCGACTACGTCGCCGAGACGCTGCTGCAGGTCGGCCTCGATCCGGCCTACGCCAGCCGCTACCCGCACCAGTTCTCGGGCGGCCAGCGCCAGCGGGTCGGCATCGCCCGCGCGCTGGCGGTGAAGCCCGCCTTCATCGTCTGCGACGAGGCGGTGGCCGCCCTCGACGTCTCGATCCAGGCGCAGGTGCTGAACCTGTTCATGGAACTGCGCGAGCGGCTCGGCCTCACCTACCTGTTCATCAGCCACAATCTCGCGGTCGTCGAGCATCTCTCGGACCGGGTGGCGATCATGTATCTCGGCCGCATCGTCGAGATCGCCCCGGCCGACGAGCTGTTTGCCCGGCCCAACCATCCCTACACCCAGGCGCTGCTGGCCGAGGTCCCCAAGCTCGAAGCCACGCAGCGCACCTACAAGCCGATCGCCGGCGAGCTGCCCTCCCCGCTCGATCCGCCGCCGGGCTGCGCCTTCCACCCGCGCTGCCCGCACGCCTTCGCCCGCTGCAAGATCGAGCGGCCCGCGATCAAGGAAGTCGCGCCCGGGCACACGAGCGCCTGCCACCTGAACGACCGATAGAGCGTCTTATGATGGGGCGCGCCACTTCAATGGCGCGTCAACGCTCATGAGAAGGCGCGCTACTGGAGTGGCGCGCACCCAGCGGAAGACACGAATTCGCCGCGACCGGCGGAAAGAGGTAGGGTGAGCCACGGTCCATACAGGGTCGAGGGGAACTTCAATGACCTACAGACTCTGGTGGACCGTCGGCTACGTCTGCACCACCGAGAAGGAATTCAGGGCCGCCAAGCACCGGCTCCTGCCGGCGGCATACGAGGCGCTCGATGATGCCTTACGCCGGGCCAACCAGGTTTTTCGCGCTGGTGGCGTCGCCTGGCTGATCGAAGGCGACGACAAGACCCGCCTGGATCGCCGCGCGATCGAATCGACGCTTGCCAAGCGCTCGGCCGAGCTGGCCGTACAGCCCGTCGGCCGCTGACGGCGACCCGCCGGCCGCTGACGGCCGGCGGATGACAGCGATCATCCGACGCGCTAATCCAGCGCCGCGATGATCCTTTTTCCTGCGATCGACCTCAAGGATGGCAAGTGCGTGCGCTTGCTGCGTGGCGACATGGCGCGCGCCACCGTGTTCAACGACAGTCCCGCCACGCAGGCCAAGGCGTTCGCGCACGCCGGCTGCGAGTGGCTCCACCTGGTCGACCTCAACGGCGCGGTCGAGGGCCACCCGGTCAATCGTGCCGCCGTGGTCGAGATCCTGGAGGCGGTCGAGGTGCCGACCCAGCTCGGCGGCGGCATCCGCACCATCGAGAGCATCGCCCAGTGGTTCGACGCCGGGGTGAAGCGCGTCATCCTGGGCACCGTCGCGGTCAAGGAGCCCGGGCTGGTCAAGGCTGCCTGCAAGCAGTGGCCGGGGCAGATCGCGGTCGGCATCGATGCGCGGGACGGCATCGTCGCGGTCGACGGCTGGACCCGGCAGAGCACGGTGCGGGCGCTCGACCTGGCGCTGCGCTTCGAGGATGCCGGCGTAGCGGCCATCATCTACACCGACATCGACCGCGACGGCGCGATGGGCGGGGTCAATATCGACGCCACCATCACGCTCGCCCAGCACCTGACCACGCCGGTCATCGCCTCGGGCGGCGTCAGCTCGCTCGACGACCTGCGTGAGCTGAAGCCCACCGAGGAGCACGGCATCATCGGCGCGATCGTCGGCCGCGCCCTTTATGACGGCCGCGTGACGGTGCCGGATGCGATCCGCGTGCTGAAGGGCGAGTGACGTCATGCTCAAGGTCCGCATCATCCCCTGCCTCGACGTCAAGGACGGCCGCGTGGTGAAGGGCGTGCAGTTCGTCGACCTGCGCGATGCCGGCGACCCGGTCGAGCAGGCGCGGGTCTATGACGCCGCCGGCGCCGACGAGCTCACCTTCCTCGACATCACCGCCAGCCACGAGAATCGCGACACCATCCTCGATGTCGTCGGCCGCACCGCCGAGCAGTGCTTCATGCCGCTGACGGTCGGCGGCGGCGTGCGCACGATCGAGGACATCCGCCGCCTGCTGCTGGCCGGCGCCGACAAGGTCGCGATCAACTCGGCGGCCGTGACCCGGCCGGAATTCGTGCGGGAAGCGGCCGAAAAATACGGCGACCAGTGCATCGTGGTGTCGATCGATGCGCGCCAGGCCGCGCCGGGCAAGTGGGAGGTCTTCACCCACGGCGGCCGCAAGGGCACCGGGCTCGACGCGATCGACTGGGCGCGGCGCATGACCGATCACGGCGCGGGCGAGATCCTGATCACCTCGATGGACAATGACGGCACGAAGTCGGGCTTCGATCTCGCACTCACGCGGGCGGTGTCGGACGCGGTGACGGTGCCGGTCGTGGCCTCGGGCGGCGTCGGCACGCTCGACGACCTGGTCGATGGTGTCGCAAAGGGCGGCGCCTCGGCGGTGCTCGCCGCATCGATCTTCCATTTCGGTGAGTTCACCATCGCGCAAGCCAAGGAACATCTGGCGCGAGCGGGCGTTCCAGTTCGGGAAATCTCGCGTATTGCGTGATTTTGGCGTAGAGTGACTCTCGACGCCCATTCAAGAGGCGCTCCAGAGTATCCCCTCGATGGCCAAGAAGAAAAAAGCTAGCAAGAACGCGTTCAGGAAGCGTGGAGAGAAGGGTAGCGTCGCCGAAGGGCACGTGCTCGACCGGCTGTACGAGGTGATCGACAGCCGCAAGGGCGCCGACCCCGACACCTCCTATACCGCCCGCCTGTTCAGCCGTGGCCGCCAGCAGATCGCCAAGAAGCTGGGCGAAGAGGCCGTCGAGGCATTGATCGAAGGCATCCGCGGCGACAAGCCCAAGCTGGTGGGCGAGAGTGCGGACATGCTCTATCATCTGCTGACGCTCTGGGCGTCGGTCGGCGTCGAACCGAATGCCGTGTGGGCGGAACTGGCGCGGCGCGAAGGCCTGTCGGGCATTGCGGAGAAGGCGGCGCGGAAGCAGAAATAGCGGTCATGCCGCCCCATCTGCCGCCTTACGACCGGACCAACATCTTCGCCAAGATCCTGCGCGGCGAAGCGCCCTGCACCAAGGTCTACGAGGACGAGTTCGCCCTCGCCTTCGACAACATCCATCCGGCAGCGCCGGTGCATGTGCTGGTGGTCCCGAAGGGCGACTACGTCTCCAACGCCGATTTCTGCGCTTCTGCGCCGGCCGAGTTGATCGCGGGCTTCTGGCGCGCCGTCGGCAAGACGGCGGCCGTGCTCGGCCTCGACGAGCCGGGTTACCGGCTGGTCGCCAATCATGGACCGGATGCCAATCAGGTCGTCTTTCATTTTCACATCCACATCATCGGCGGCCGGCATATGCGCGGCGTCAGCGGCGGCGCGCCCAGGCCCGGCGACGGAACATGAAGCGACGCGCGCTGCTGGCGGGTGCGGCCATGCTCGCCGCGTCGGCGGCCGCCGCGCAGAAATATCCGATGGGCACGAAGCAGCGATTGCTGCGCTTCCCCGGCGTGGGCGGCGCGGAGCTCAATGGCACGTTGCTGTTGCCGCTGGTCAGCGAGCTGCAGCGGGTGCCGGGCGTCGTGCTGATCGGCGGCAGCGGACCGACCGACCGCGACGGCAACAATTCCCTCCTGCCGCTGCGCATCGACCTTCTCAAGCAGATCGCCGAGCTGCTGGCGAAGAACGGCATCGCCTCGCTGCGCTACGACAAGCGCGGCGTCGCGGCGTCGGCCAGGCAGGCGCCGGCCGGCCTGGATGCCCAGGAGCGCTTCTACGCCTGGGACAACTATGTCGGCGACGCGATGGCTGCCCACGCCGAACTGCTTCGGCACGACGAGATCAAGGCCTACGCGACCGCCCTGCTGGGGCACAGCGAGGGCGGGCTGATCGCCCTCGCTGCCGCGGCCGCCATGGGCAAGCGTGCACCCTATGCTCTGGTGCTGGCGGGCACGCCCGGCCGGCCGCTGATCGACATCGTACGGACGCAGATCTCCCGCACGGGCCCGCAATACAGCGCCGTGGCCGAGCGCATCATGAAGGCCATCCTCGATACCGGCCACGTCCCGGCCGACACGCCGGCCGAGCTGCAGCTCATCTTCCCGTCCTATGCCGGCCTGTTCTTCCGCGGCATCCTGACCTTCGACCCCGCGCAGACGGCGGCGAACCTCGACGCCGCCTGCCTGCTGCTGCACGGCGGCGCCGACGCGCAGGTCGTGCCGATGGACGACATCCAGCCGCTGATCGATGCGCTGGCCCGGCGCGACAGGGCGGGTGAGGCGATCGTCTTCCCGGCGGTGAGCCACAATCTCAAGCCGGTCACCAACACCGCCGACCCCGGCTTCGCCGGGCCGCTGGCGCCTGCCGTGGCCGACAAGCTCGCGAGCTGGCTGCGGTTCGTGCTGGGCGCTTGATCACACCCGGCGGGCGGCCGATCATTCCGACCTGGAACGGAGGAAACCATGGCTGTGACCGTGCGTCCGCTGACCGCGGCGGTTGGCGTGGAAGTGATCGGCGTCGATCTCAGGAAGATGACCGAGGCGGAGTTCGCCGCCGTGGAACGCGCCTGGCACCAGCACTCGGTGATCCTCCTGCGCGGCCAGCAGCTCGGCGACGACGACCTGCTGGCCTTCAGCCGGCGCTTCGGCGAGCTCGATCCGCCGCCCAACCAGGAACGCGGCCGGATCAGCCCGCTCGGCTATCCCGAGGTCTATGTCGTGTCCAACGTGCTCGACAAGAACGGCGATCCGATCGGCGCGCTCGGCGCCGGCGAGGCGGTGTGGCACACCGACATGAGCTATCTCGACGCGCCGCCCGATGCCTCGATGCTCTATGCGCTCGAGATTCCGCCCTCCGGCGGCAACACCTGGTTCTGCGGCATGCAGGCCGCTTGCGACGCGCTGCCGGCCGACCTGCGCCGGCGCCTCGGCAGCCGCCGGGTCAAGCATGACGGCACCTACAATTCGGGCGGCTACCTGCGCAAGGGCGTGACGCCGACCGACGATCCAATGGCGGCGCCGGGCGCCTGGCACCCGGCGATCCTGAAGCATCCGGCAAACGGCCGGCCGACGCTCTATCTCGGGCGGCGGCGCAATTCCTACATCGAGGGCCTGTCGCGCGAGGAGTCCGACGCGTTGCTCGAGGCGCTCTGGACGCACTGCACGCAACCGCAGTTCCTCTACGAGCACGTCTGGCGGCTCGGCGACCTCGTGATGTGGGACAACCGGTCGACCATGCATCGCCGCGACCCGTTCGACGGCGAGGCGCGCCGCATCATGCATCGTACCCAGATCAGGGGCAGCGGCGCGCCGATCGCCTACGCCGCGTAATACCGCCGCTTCCTCCGCGGCCACAGAACCAGGGAAACGCCATGAGACGCCAGAAGAAGTTCTATGCCTGGGGCTATGCCGACGAAGACCTGTCGGCCGACGAGATCAAGCCGTGGGAGGCCGAGCTCGCCGAGCGCTATCAGCTCCCCGGCTTCGATGTCACGCCGCCGCCAAGACCGGAGGAGATCACCCTGCGCAAGCCGCGGGTCGACGTGCCGTCGGCGCTGCAGTCGATGGTGCAGACTGATCACCTGACGCGGCTGGAGCATTCCTACGGCAAGGCAGGCTTCGACACCTGGCGCATGTTCATGCGCTCGGTCCCCAATCCGCCCGACGCGGTCGCCTTTCCGGAGACCGAAGAGGACATCGTCCGGGTGCTGGAATGGTGCGATTCCATCGGCGCCAAGGCGATTCCCTACGGGGGCGGCTCGTCGGTCGTGAAAGGCATCGAGCCGCAGGCCTCGTTCGACAAGGTCGTCACGATCTCGACCCGCCACATGGACAAGATCCTCGAAGTCGACGACGTGAGCCAGGCGGCGCGCATCCAGGGCGGCATCTACGGCCCCGCGATCGAGGACGCGTTGCGCAAGACGCCGCTCACCATGCGCCACTACATGCAGGCCTATCGCTGCTCGACCCTGGGCGGCTGGATCGCGACGCGCTCGGGCGGCCACTACGCCACGCTCTACACCCATATCGACGACTTCGTCGAAAGCACGCGGGTGGTGACGCCGGCCGGCACTCTGGAGAGCCGCCGCCTGCCGGGCTCGGGCGCGGGCCCCAGCCCCGACCGCCTGTTCCTCGGTTCCGAGGGCATCCTCGGCATCATCACCGAAGCCTGGGTGCGGCTGCGCATGAAGCCGACGTTCCGGTCCTCGGCCTCGGTGCGCTTCAAGGATTTCTTCGCCGGCGCCGAAGCGGTGCGCGGCATCACCCAGGCCGGCCTCTATCCCGCGAACTGCCGCCTGCTGGAGGCGCGCGAGGCACTGCCGGGCATTCCTTGGACCAACGAGGAGGCCGTGCTCGTGCTGGCCTTCGAATCGGCCGACCATCCGCTCGACGCCTGGATGAAGCGCGCGCTGGAGATCTGCGCCGATCATGGCGGCGTGGCCGACCAGTCCGATCCCGACGACGAGAACGCGCATCGCTCGGGCGCGGCCGGCGCCTGGCGCAACCGCTTCATCCGCGCGCCGCACTACGGCGAGCATGCCGTGGCGCGCGGCATCCTGTCCTCGACCTTCGAGACGGCGATGACCTGGGAGCGCGTGCCCGATTTCCACGCGAAGATCACGAAGATCACCAGGGACACGATCAAGCGGGTGACCGGACGCGAGGGCACCGTCACCTGCCGCTTCACGCACGTCTATCCCGACGGGCCGTGCCTCTATTTCACCTTCGGCGGCATGGTCGACAAGGCGAAGGGGCTGGAGCAGTTCATGGAGGTGCTGTCGACCTGCACCGCCGCGACCGTCGAGCATGGCGGCACGACCACGCATCATCACGCCGTCGGCCGCTTCCATCGGCCGTTCTACGACAAACAGCGGCCCGAGCTGTTCGCCAAGGCGCTGCGCGGCGCCAAACGCGAGCTCGATCCCAGGGGCATGATGAATCCCGGCGTGCTGATCGATCCATAAACGGGACTTTCGAACACCTTCCGTCGCCCCGAGCGTAGCCGAGGGGCCTTGCCTCCACAGGCAACGATCTTGCCGAAGGAGAGAAGGTCTCTCCGCTCCGCCGTGCTTCGCACGGCTTCGGTCGAGACGACGGAACGATTGCGCTATGCTCCCCCGATGAAATGTGACCGCGTGTGGCGCGGGGCGCGGCTCGCCACCATGGCGGCGGCGCAACCGGGCCTGGGGATCGTCGAGAACGGCCTGGTCGCGGCCAGGGACGGCCGCATCGTCTATGCCGGCGCGGCGCCCGACGCGCCAGCCCTCGACGCGGCCGAGACCATCGAGTGCGAGGGCCGTTGGATCACGCCGGGCCTGGTCGATTGCCACACCCACATCGTTTACGGCGGCAACCGCGCGCACGAGTTCGAGCTCAGGCTGGCCGGCGCGACCTACGACGAGATCTCGCGGGCCGGCGGCGGCATCGTCTCCACCATGCGGGCGACGCGCAGCGAGAGCGAGGACACGCTGCTCGACGCCGCAAGAAAGCGCGTCGAGACGCTGATGCGCGACGGCGTCACCACGCTCGAGATCAAGTCGGGCTACGGCCTCGATCTCGACAGCGAGATGAAGTCGCTTCGGGTCGCGCGCCGGCTGGGCGACGTGCTGCCGTTGTCGGTCGTCACGACCTTCCTCGGCGCGCATGCGCTGCCGCCCGAGGCCAACGGCGACAAAGACGCCTACGTCGCGCAGGTCTGCGAGCAACAGTTGCCGGCAGTGGCGAAGGCAGGACTCGCCGACGCCGTCGACGCCTTCTGCGAATCGATCGCCTTCTCGCCCGAGCAGACCGCGCGCGTCTTCGAGGCAGCACGCCGCTTCGGCCTGCCGGTGAAGCTGCATGCCGAGCAGCTCACGACGCTGGGCGGCGCCGCATTGGCCGCGCGCTTCGGCGCCCTCTCGGCCGATCACCTGGAACATGCCGACGAGGCCAGCATCCAGGCGATGGCACAGGCCGGCACGGTCGCCGTGCTGCTGCCCGGCGCCTTCTACTTCCTGCGTGAGACGCAGAAGCCGCCGGTCGATCTCCTGCGCAAGCATGGCGTGCCGATCGCCATCTCCAGCGATTCCAATCCCGGTACCTCGCCGCTGACCTCGTTGCTGCTGACCATGAACATGGCGGCGACCTTCTTCCGGCTGACCGTGGACGAATGCCTGCTCGGGGTAACGCGCCAGGCAGCGCGCGCGCTGGGCCGCCTCGACCAGGTCGGCACGCTCGAAGCCGGCAAATCCTGCGACCTGGCGATCTGGGACATCGAGCGGCCGGCCGAGCTGGTCTACCGCATCGGCTTCACACCGCTCCACGCGCGAATCTGGAGAGGCCAGTGATTCCCGGCGCGATGACCTTGCGCGGCTGGCGCGACATCTATCGCGGTGCCGTCCCGACGCTCGATCCGGCCAGCCATCCGATCATCGAGCGATCCGCCGCGGCCGTCGCCGCCATCATCGCCCGGGGCGCGCCGGTCTACGGCATCAACACCGGCTTCGGAAAGCTCGCCAACGTCCACTTCCCGCCGGCCGACCTCGCCACGCTCCAGCGCAACATCGTGCTGTCGCATTCGGCCGGCGCCGGCGCGCCGATGCCGGTGCCGGTCGCGCGGCTGATGATGGCGCTCAAGCTCGCCAGCCTGTCGCAGGGCGCCTCGGGCGTGCGGCTCGAGACGGTACGGCTGCTCGAAGCGTTGCTCGCAAAGGGGCTGACGCCCGTTGTCCCATGTCAGGGCTCGGTCGGCGCGTCGGGCGACCTGGCTCCGCTCGCTCATATGTCGGCGACGTTGATCGGCGTCGGCGAGATGATCGTCGACGGCAGAACTGTGCCCACCGCCAAGGCTCTTGCCGACGCCGGCCTGCAGCCGCTGTCGCTGAGGGCCAAGGAAGGGCTGGCGCTGCTGAACGGCACGCAGTTCTCGACTGCCTATGCGCTGGCCGCGCTGTTCGAGACCGAGACGCTGTTCCAGTCGGCGCTGGTCACGGGTGCCCTGTCGACCGATGCCGCGCGCGGCTCCGACGCGCCGTTCGACCCGCGCATCCACCAATTGCGCCGCCATCGCGGCCAGATCGATACGGCCGAAGCGTTGCGCGGCCTGATGCACGGCTCGGCGATCCGCGCCTCGCACCTCGTCGGCGACGAGCGGGTGCAGGATCCCTATTGCCTGCGCTGCCAGCCGCAGGTCATGGGCGCCGTGCTCGATCTTCTGCGCCAGGCCGCGACGACGCTCGAAACCGAGGCCAACGGCGTCACCGACAATCCACTGGTCTTCCCCGACACAGGCGAAGCGCTGTCCGGCGGCAACTTCCACGCCGAACCGGTCGCCTTCGCCGCCGACACGATCGCGCTGGCACTTTGCGAGATCGGCTCGCTGGCCGAGCGGCGCATCGCCATGCTGGTCGATCCGGCGCTCAGCGGCCTGCCGGCCTTCCGATTCCGACCTCGGCCAACCAGGAGGATCATGTCTCGATGGCCGCCCATGGTGCGCGCCGCCTGATGGACATGGCCGACAATGCCGGCACGGTGATCGCCATCGAATTGCTCGCCGCCGCGCAAGGCTGCGACTTCCACCGCCCGCTCGCTTCCAGCCCGCCGCTCGAAGCCGTGCGCACGCTGTTGCGCCGCGAGGTGCCCCACCTCGACGAAGACCGTGCCCTGCATCCCGACCAGCAAGCCGCGGCCAGGCTGATCCGGGGCCGCGCCGTCGTCGAAGCCGCCGGCCTCGACCGCCTGCCCGCTCTTTGCATCTGACGAGGACCCCATGAGCCGCATCGACAACGACCGGCAGATCCGCGCACCGCACGGGACGACTTTGTCCGCCAGGAGCTGGCTTACCGAAGCGCCCCTGCGCATGCTGATGAACAACCTCGACCCCGACGTCGCGGAGAAGCCGAGCGAGCTGGTGGTCTATGGCGGCGTCGGCCGCGCGGCGCGCGACTGGCAGAGCTTCGACCGGATCGTGGCCTCGCTGCGCAGCCTCGACGATGACCAGACGCTGCTGGTCCAGTCGGGCAAGCCGGTCGGCATCTTCCGCACCCATCCCGACGCGCCGCGCGTGCTGATCGCCAACTCCAACCTCGTGCCGCACTGGGCGACGCTGGAGCATTTCAACGAGCTCGACCGCAAGGGGCTGATGATGTTCGGCCAGATGACGGCGGGCTCGTGGATCTACATCGGCAGCCAGGGCATCGTGCAGGGCACCTACGAGACCTTCGTCGAGATGGGCCGCCAGCACTACGGCGGCAGCCTCGCCGGCCGCTGGATCCTGACCGCCGGTTTGGGCGGCATGGGCGGCGCGCAGCCGTTGGCGGCCACGATGGCCGGTGCCTCGTGCCTCGCCATCGAATGCCGGCCGAGCAGCATCGACTTCCGCTTGCGCACCGGCTATGTCGACTGCCAGGCGAAGGACCTCGACGACGCGCTGGCGATCATCCGGCGCTCGACGGCGGAGAAGAAGCCTACCTCGGTCGCCCTGCTCGGCAACGCGGCCGAGATCCTGCCCGAGCTGCTGCGCCGCGGCGTGCGGCCCGATTGCGTCACCGACCAGACGTCGGCGCACGATCCCGGCAACGGCTACCTGCCGGCCGGCTGGAGCCTCGCCGACTGGGAGGACCGACGCAGCCGCGACCCGTCAGGCGTCGCGAAGGCCGCGAAGAAGTCGATGGCCGCGCATGTCCGCGCCATGCTCGAATTCCACAAGCTCGGCGTGCCGACGGTCGATTATGGCAACAACATCCGCCAGATGGCGCTCGAGGAAGGCGTGACCGACGCCTTCGCCTTCCCAGGCTTCGTGCCGGCCTATGTGCGGCCGCTGTTCTGCCGCGGCATCGGGCCGTTCCGCTGGGCCGCCCTGTCGGGCGATCCTGAGGACATCTATCGCACCGACGAGAAGGTGAAGGAGCTGCTGCCCGACAACAAGCACCTGCACAACTGGCTCGACATGGCCCGGAAGCGGATCAAGTTCCAGGGCCTGCCGGCACGGATCTGCTGGGTCGGCCTCGGCGATCGCGACCGCCTCGGGCTCGCCTTCAACGAGATGGTGGCCACGGGCGAGCTCAAGGCGCCGATCGTGATCGGCCGCGATCATCTCGATTCGGGCTCAGTCGCCAGTCCCAACCGCGAGACCGAGTCGATGAAAGACGGCACCGACGCGGTGTCCGACTGGCCGATGCTCAACGCGCTGCTGAACTGCGCCTCGGGCGCCACCTGGGTGTCGCTGCATCACGGCGGCGGCGTCGGCATCGGCTTCTCGCAGCACGCCGGCATGGTGATCGTGTGCGACGGCACGCCGGAAGCGGCCAAGCGCATCGCGCGCGTGCTGTGGAACGACCCGGCGACCGGCGTCATGCGCCACGCCGATGCGGGCTACGAGACGGCGATCGAGTGTGCGAAGGAGAAGGGGCTGAAGCTTCCCAGTCTTTGACTCATTATGCTGCCGCAGCCGCGAGCGACTCGGCGCGGATCTCCTCGGTGAGGCGCGCTTTGAGCGCGACGAACGCGGGCGAGGTCTTGATCGTGTAGTGGCGCGGATACGGCAGCTCGACCGGGACCTCGCTCTTGATGCGGCCCGGCCGGCGCGTGAAGACGACGATGCGGCTCGCCATGAAGATCGCTTCCTCGATGTCGTGCGTCACGAACATCACCGTCTTGCGTTCGCGCTCCCAGATGCCGAGCAGCAGCTCCTGCATCAGCACGCGGGTCTGGTTGTCGAGCGCGCCGAACGGCTCGTCGAGCAGCAGGATCTTGGGATCATTGGCCAGCGCGCGGGCGATCGCCACTCGCTGCTGCATGCCGCCGCTGAGCTGCTTGGGGAAGTGGTCCTCGAAGCCGCGCAGGCCGATCTCGCCGATGAAGCGCTCGCTGATCTCGCGCTGCCGCACCGCCGGCATGCCCTTCTGGCGCAACCCGAAGCAGATGTTCTGGCGCACGTTCAGCCACGGAAACAGCGTGTAGCTCTGGAACACCACGCCGCGATCAGCGCCTGGCCCGGCGACCGGCGCGCCATCGAGCAGGATCTCGCCCGTGGTCGGCTCCTCCAGCCCGGCGACCAGCCGCAGCAAGGTCGATTTCCCGCAGCCCGACAGGCCGAGGATGGTGATGAAGGCATTGTCCTCGACCTCGAGGCCGACCGGCAGCAACGCCTGCGTCGGCGCGCCGCCGTTCACGCCGGCGAACGTCTTGCCGACGCCCCGGATCGAAAGCCGGCTCACTACAGATAGCTCCAGGCGAAGAGCTTGCGGTTGGCCTGCTTGAACAGCAGGTCGGTGGCGAGGCCCACCAGCCCGATCACGACAATGCCCGAGATGATGTTCTCGGTCGCCATCAGCGCCTGGCTGTCGGTGATCATGTGGCCGATGCCCGACGAGGCACCGATCAGCTCAGCGACGATGATGTAGGTCCAGCCGAGCCCCAGCACCTGGCGCAGCGCCTCGGCGATCTCCGGCGCCGCTCCCGGCAACAGCACGTGGCGGACGATACCGCCCTGGGTCGAGCCCAGCGTGTAGGCCGCCTCGACGAGATCGCGGCGCGTGCCGGCGACGATCACGGTGATCATGAGCGTGAGCTGGAAGAAGCAACCGAGGAAGATCACCGCGAGCTTCTGGCTCTCGCCGATGCCGACCCACAGGATCAGCAGCGGCACGAAGGCCGAGGCCGGCAGGTAGCGCGCGAAGGAGACGAACGGCTCGAAGAAGGCCTCGACCGGCTTCCAGGCGCCCATGGCGATGCCGAGCGGCACGGCGATCACGGCGGCGAGCAGGAAACCGCCGACCACGCGCCAGATCGTCATGCCGACGTCGTGGCCGAAATCGAACTTCGCGAAGAGCTGCCACGCCGCCACCAGCGTCTGCGGCGGCGAGGCAAGGAACTGCGGCGGCACCGCGCCCGAGGCCGTGAGCATCCACCACACCGCCACGAACACGACGAAGAAGGCGATGCCCAGCCCGATGCGTTGCCCGCGCGGAACGGGGACGAACAGGCGGACTCCTCTCACTTCAGGAAACTCGTATCGTACAGGCTGTCGAGGTTGGACGGCACCTGCTTGATCACGCCGATCTCGAGCAGCAGGGCGGCG
>Ga0070665_100005221_pt1 | contig 13438 bp, 9 predicted proteins | sample KBSS13metaG_FD_65862 | JGI IMG/M metagenome (GOLD analysis project Ga0070665, IMG submission 65862) | Switchgrass rhizosphere microbial communities from Kellogg Biological Station, Michigan, USA - KBS S1-3 metaG | ecosystem: Host-associated > Plants > Roots > Rhizosphere > Soil ... | reverse complement strand
GATCGTCTACTCGTGATCAACCTGGGCGTGGATCTCGAGCTGAACCCGGCACCTGAACCGCTGCTGGCCGCCCCATGGGGAAAGCGTTGGTCGGAACTCTGGTCATCAGACGACGTGCGCTATGGCGGCTGCGGTACAGCGCCGCTGGACAGCGCTGAGAATTGGAAGATACCGGGACGAGCAGCGGTCGTACTTCACCCGATTTGACGTTCTTAGAAAAAACTGGATGAACACCTTACTGACACACAATGCCGGCGAACCTCTGAAGGAGGAAGAGCGGCAGCGGCTGCTTGAGAGCGAGTGGCTGGTGACGAACGGCCTGGGCGGCTATGCTTCCGGGACCGTAAGCGGTGCGTTGACCCGCGTCTTTCACGGCTATCTCATCGCCGCGCTGCCTACGCCTTTGGGCCGGACGATGATGTTGAATGACATTCTCGAATTGGTAGTTCTAAACGATGAGCGTGTGCTACCGCTAAACGGCCTGCAAACGGACGAAGGCGAGTATAAAGACAACCTGCAACATCTGACGAGCTTCCGGTTGGAATCGGGACTCCCCGTCTGGACCTTCGAAATCGAAGGAACAACGATCGAGAAGCGAGTGATGCTCCCGCATCGGCAGAATACCGTATATATCAACTACCGCCTGGTGGGCGGTCCGGCGGTACACCTGCAATTACGTCCGGCCGTCAACATGCGCGGCCACGAAGCGTCTGTCGATTCTCCAGTTGAACCCTATACGTTTACGGTGCGGGGCCACAATTACGAACTGAAAGCGGCCGGCGATATTCCGCCGCTGCGTATTCAGTTACTGGGAAATGCGGGTTCCGTGACGATCGATCCGCAGGAAATTCACAATGTGCTGTATGAGGTTGAGCGCAATCGTGGCTATACGTATCGAGGCGATCTATGGAGCCCGGGCTACTGGACGGTAGAGATTGATCCCAGGCATGAAGCAACGATCGTGGCGTCGACCGAAAGCTGGACGGTCATGTCGGCACTCACCCCGCAGCAGGCCTGGGATGCGGAGTGCGAACGGAAGCGGCGGCTATTGCTCGAAGCCCACCCGGCCACCTGCGAAGAAGGGTGCCATGAACTGGTCTGGGCCGCAGATCAGTTTCTGTTTACACCGGTAGGACGCCAGGAAGACACGGCGCGCGCACGGGCAGCGGGTGACGAGATCCGGTCCGTCATTGCAGGCTACCACTGGTTCACGGACTGGGGTCGCGACACGATGATCAGTCTGGAAGGCTTGACCTTAACGACGGGAAGACAGGTGCAGGCGAGCTACATCTTGCGGACGTTTGCGCACTACATCCGCGATGGGCTGATCCCTAACATGTTCCCGGAAGGAAAGACCAACGGGCTGTATCACACGGCAGACGCCACGCTGTGGTTTTTCCACGCGGCCAGCCGGTACTTTCAGCAGACGAACGATAGGCATCTGTTGCAGCAGCTTTTGCCGCAGCTACTCGATATTGTGGGCCACCACTTAAGAGGCACGCATTTCAACATTCGCGTCGACCCGCAAGACGGGCTGTTGTCGCAGGGAGCGCCGGGCTACCAGTTGACATGGATGGACGCAAAGGTGGATGACTGGGTGGTGACACCGCGGCGCGGCAAAGCGGTGGAAATCAACGCTCTCTGGTACAACGCCCTGTGCCTTCTCGAAAGTTGGCTGCGCCAGGAGGACCGCCAACAGGAAGCGGACGGAATTGCGGCGCATGCCGCCCAAACGCGGCGTTCGTTCAATGAACGTTTCTGGTATGCCGAAGGTGGCTACCTGTATGACGTTATTGACGGCGAGCAAACGCAATACGACCAACAGTGCCGTCCCAACCAGATCTTTTCGATGTCGCTCGACTATCCGGTGCTGGATGAGGACCGATGGAAAGCGGTGTTGGGCGTGGTCCGCTCGCAACTGCTCACACCAGTGGGTTTGCGTTCACTCGCGCCGGGATCGCAAGATTATAAGGCGAAGTACGACGGCGATCTGAGGGCACGGGACGCAGCCTATCACCAGGGTACGGTTTGGGCTTGGCTGATAGGCCCCTTCATCGACGCCTGGCTGCGTGCTTATCCCGACGACGTGCGCACGGCCCGCGGTTTTCTGGATGGCTTTCTGACTCAATCGCGCGGTACCTGTGCGGGTTCGATCGCAGAGATCTTCGATGCGGAGGCACCCTATAAGCCGCGCGGCTGCTGCGCCCAGGCGTGGAGCGTGGCAGAGGTGTTACGCAGCTTTGCGAAAACGGCACGCGAGGGTTCCGATAAGGACGGCAAACGGGCGGACGAGCGCGTTCTGGTGGCTTAGCGATGCGGCGCCCCTGAGACGCAGAGGGCATTCCCGGGCTTTGCAAAGGTCTGTCTTATAAAACAGTAAGCATGACCGATGTGGCATTTCTGTATCCAGGCCAAGGCTCGCAAACGCCCGGGATGGGCAAGTTGCTGGCGGAGGAGTTCGCCGAGGCGAAGCGCGTGTTCGAAGAGGCCGACGACGTGCTGCAATTCGGACTGTCGAAGCTTTGCTTTGAAGGACCTGAGGACGAGTTGCGAAAAACCGAGAACACGCAACCGGCCCTGCTGACCGTCTCGACTGCCGCGCATCGCGTTTTGGAGTCCCGGGGGCTCAGGCCGAAGCTGGTGGCGGGGCACAGTCTGGGCGAGTACTCGGCGCTGGTAGCGGCAGGAAGTCTAAGATTCGCCGATGCTTTGCGATTGGTTCGCAAGCGCGGGCAGTACATGCAGGAGGCGGTGCCCGAGGGTATCGGCGCGATGGCGGCCCTGCTGAAGCTTCCGGAAGGCGCGTTGGCGGAAGTGCTGACAAAGGCGTCCGGAGACGAAATCGTCTCGGCCGCTAATTTAAATTCCCCGGACGAAATAGTGATCGCGGGACACGCCGGCGCGGTCGAGCGAGCCATGGAGTTCGCCAAGGCAGCAGGGGCACGAAAAGCAGTGCGCTTACGGGTCAGCGCGCCTTTCCATTCGCCGCTGATGAAACCCGCTCAACAGCGGCTTTCAGCTGACCTGAATGCAACAGCCTTTCTCGATCCGCAGGTGCCGTTGGTCAATAACTGGCAGGCAGCCACGATTACTGACGCCACGGCCGCGCGGCAGGGGCTTTATGAGCAGATTCCTAATCCTGTACGCTGGACTGAGAGTATTCGGGCGTTGTACCACTCCGGTATCAGGCGCTTTGTCGAAGTTGGAGCAGGGTCAATTTTATTCAAGCTGGCCCGCAGCATCGAACCCGCCTTGGAAGGCGCGAAATTCGGCGAGCCGGGAGACTGGGAGAAGGTGAGCGCGCTGCTCAAAGCATGAGAGAAGCAACGGGTGGAGGTCTGTTTGAAAAGATTAGCCGGCGTGATGTTTATTTTAGGGACAGGATTGGCCTCTGCGCAGGCGCCCATGGGACAGGGCGCCAATCCAAACACGCTGACTAGTCTGACAGGACAGTTTTTTGGTGGTGACTTCTTTAACGCGTATGGCTATTTCAACGGCGTGTACGATAGCCGGCCGACTACTTTGCAATCGGGATCAAATGGCGGTATGGGCTTCAGCGTCGGCGGCGGCGCTTCCGCCTCGAAGAGCTTTTCAGACGCACTTCTCTCCTTCAGCTATCGGGGCGAGTATCGGAATTTCCCAAGCGGGTTTCAGGGCAGCGGAACCAATCAGAGTTTGAGCCTGGTTTTCACCAAGCGGCTCTCCCGCCGATGGTCGTTCTCGCACACGGACTCGGCCGGTATGGTGCTCTATGGGAACGGTTTCTTCGGCTCAACGAGCTCCGGCGGCGGAATTCCGACAAATCCGTTCAGCCCGAGCACGCGCTTTCTATCGAGCAGCGCTTACTTTACGTACACGCAGTCGCGCCGTCTGTCGTACACCTTTGGAGGCAATCTCTTCCTGAGCCGGTACAACTATCCAGGCGCTACGGGGACGACAGGCGCCTCATTCTCGGGATCACTGATCTATCAGCTGACGGCACGGACAAAAATCGGCGGTACGTATTCGCACGACAATTACTACTACCAGAACAACGCCGGGACGTCGAACATCGACGGGGGCTTTTTCAACCTGCAGCATCTCTTTGGCCGGGCCTGGCAGACCACGCTATCGGTAGGAGTTTCGCATGTCCATACGCAAGGGACAATCACCTTGCCGATCCAGATCATCATTCCAGGGCTGGGTCCGACGGTGATCGGTTACCAGACAGGTACGTACAACACCACCAAGGACGTTCCCACGATACAAGCGGGCGTGAATTATCACTTTGGCAACTATGTTGTCGGAGCGAACGGCGGCCGCGGCGTCAACCCTGGCAACGGAACGTTTCTGACGTCTACTCATACGAGTTTCGGAGGCTTTATCTCGCGACGCCTGAGTGAACGCGCGCTGATCAGCGGAAACTCGTATTTCTCGCGCATGACAAGCATTGCGAACGCGGTTGCGCAATCCTATTCGCAGGCTTACACGACGGTTACGTACTCGCGTACCGTAACGCCGCATATTTCGGTGAATTTCAACTATATGTACAACCGTTATGGCAGCCTGCTCGGGCTGGGACAAGCGACCGACAATCGTTTCACCGCGGGGATATCCTTCAGCACGAAGAATGTGCCCTTCACGCTGTTCTAAAGGCGCAGCACTGTCTTTAGTTGGGGCGCACGGAGGTCAAGACCTCCTGCAAACGGTCCGCAAAATTCTCGCCGGATTCGGTTTCAAGTTTGCGACGCTCGACGGCGAGCGCTGAATCGAGTTCGTGAACCAAGCGCAGTAAGCTCTTGATATTCGATTCAACCAGCCGGGCGCTGCCGGTTAATTCAGGTTGCGGCAAGAAGTAAGTGTCGACCCCGAATTCGATGCGCAAATCCTCCTGCTCTCCTTGTTCACGGCCGGTACCGCTGTCGAAGGCAGGCGAGAAGCAGGCAAGCTCGACGCGTGCGGGAGCAAGCTTCCAGTCTCCGTCAAAAGTCCACAAATCCCACCAGCTTTCCAGCTCGTAGGCGATATCTTCCGCCGAGTACTCCTGGAAAACAGTAATGATTTCCGCTGGCTTGACCGGTCCATTGACGGCCCGTTCCAGCAGGGCTGGCTCCGTTGTGGCTACGCCACGGACCGACAGGATTGACTGCGGCTGCGGCCGCTGAGAAAAGGGAAACATACGAAGAAGCTTCTCGAATTGCCGCAGCCGGTTGTTCTGGGCGCTACGGGTTAACCAAAGAGACAGCGATAACTGATCCGTCACGCTTTTTATTATCCCGCCTGTGCCCGCAGCGTCAGGCCTTCAGAGCCTGATCCAGATCCCAAATCAGATCATCCAGATCTTCCAGTCCGACGGAGAGTCGAACCAGTTCCGGGGTGACACCTGCCGCCTGCTGCTCGGAGAGGCTGAGCTGCTGGTGCGTGGTGGAAGCGGGGTGAATGACCAAGCTACGGGCGTCCCCTACGTTAGCCAGGTGGGAAAAGATCTTCAGATTATCGATCAACTTCTTGCCGGCTGCGAAACCGCCTTTTAAGCCGAAGGAAAAGACCGCTCCGGCACCCTTGGGAGTATATTTCTGAGCGAGTGCGTAATAGGGGCTCGTAGAAAGCGAGGCATACTTCACCCAATCCACGGCGCTGTGACGGGCGAGGTATTCGGCAACGGCCGCTGCGTTCTTGAGGTGACGGTCCATTCTCATCCCGAGCGTCTCGACACCCTGTAGAAAAAGGAACGAATTGAACGGACTGACGCACGGCCCGATGTCGCGTAAACCTTCTACGCGAGCTTTGATGATGAAGCTGATCTTACCGAACGTTTCCCAAAAGTTGATGCCATGATACGCCCGGGCCGGTTCGGTAAATTGCGGGAAGTTCCCGTTGTCCCAAGGGAAGGTTCCGCCATCCACGATGATGCCACCGATGGACGTGCCGTGACCGCCTATGAATTTCGTCAGCGAATGGAGCACGATGTCGGCGCCGTAATCAATGGGTCGAGTTACGTACGGAGTAGCAAAGGTGTTATCGACCACGAGGGGGATGCCCCGCTCATGGGCCACTTTGGCCAGAGCCTCGATATCGATGACATTGCTGCGCGGATTGCTGATCGTTTCGGCGAAAAGCAAGCGCGTTTTGGGAGTGATCGCCTTCCGGAAGTTCTCAGGATCGTCCGGTTCGACAAACGTGACGTCAAAACCGAGGCGCCGCATCGTGACATCAAATTGCGTATAGGTGCCGCCATATAGAGTGCTGGCCGCGACGATGTGCTGGCCTGGAGAAGCAAGGGTACTCAGCGTAATAAATTGTGCCGCCTGTCCGCTCGAGAGGGCAAGCGCAGCCACACCGTTCTCAAGGGACGCAATGCGTTCCTCCAGAACACCGGTAGTGGGGTTCATGATACGGGAATAAATGTTGCCGAACTCCTGCAAGCCGAATAAGCGGGCTGCATGGTCCGAGTTGTCAAACGTGTAAGAGGTTGTTTGATAGATGGGCACAGCGCGGGCATGCGTGGTGGGATCTGGATCGTAGCCGACATGCAGCGCACGAGTGTTGAAGCCAAGTGGTCGCTCTATATCTTTCAGTGGCATCGCATTCAGTATAGATGCGATTTGGCAGGCCATATCGAGTGCCCGGTGCTAATCGCAACGGCAGGTTGGTGAGTTCACGGAATCGTCGTGAAGTCGGCAGCCGGCAGAATCAAGCGGGTGATTTGAATTTTCGAACAACCCAGGGCGATGCGGCCAGGAGAACAGCGACGAGCAGACATCCCCAGGCGAACCAGTCTCCGTGACGAGCATAAAAAGTGGAAGGCTCAACCAGACCGTACGGTGCGAGGGAAGCCAACTGCTGGTACACGGGCAGGCGCCGAATAATACGGCCAGCCGGATCGATGACGGCACTGATGCCGTCGTTCGTGCCGCGAATCAGAAAGCGCCGGTTTTCGACCGCCCGCATACGTGCGAGCAACAAGTGCTGCTCATGAGCTTCCGAATGTCCGAAATAAGAGTCATTCGAAATATTGACGAGGACATTGGCGCCACGGGCGCTGAATTGACGAACCAGATCCGGGAAAGCGGATTCGTAGCAGATAAAGACACCGAGCCGGGATTTACCGGCGGGTAAGACATTGATGTCGCGACCGGGTGTGAAGTCTCCGGCTTCATGTGTGATGCGATTCACGAACGAGAAGAGCGGTGGAACGAATTCGCCGAATGGTACGAGCTCGATCTTGTCGTAGCGGCCGACCTGCGAACCGTCGGGGCCAAGCAACAGAGCGGTATTTAGCGGCCGATGCTCGCCGACGTAGGCGACTGTTCCAAACAGAAAGTAGCCGCCGCGGCGCGCGATGGAGGCAGCCAGGTTTCGAAATTTGGGATCGTCGTAGTAGTAGAGGGGCGCGGGAAGTTCGGGCCAAACTACAAGCGGAGCGGAGAACGCGTGCGAGAGAACGGCCAACTGGCGCTCGGTCTGCTCCTGGAGAGCACTATCCCACTCCAGAGAGGGATCGATGTTGGGCTGCACGATCTCAGCGCTTTGCGTCGCCGGCAGACCTTCCGGAATGGCAGGCAGGAGCCATAGCGAGGCGAGGAGCACTAAAGGGATCAATCGCCGACGAGGCTGGCGAAGCGCCCCAGAAGCGAGAGCAGCAGCCGTCAAGGCAAAGACGAAGGAAACTCCGTAAACGCCCAGAATCGGGGCCACGCGCAGCGGCAAGGACATATTGATACCGGCGTTGCCCAAGTCGAGCCAAGCAAACGCGAAGGTGCCGTGGGTGCGCTCGATACCCGTCCAGAGAGCGGCAACGGCAGGCAGAGCGTAGGCGCGGCGCATCAACGGACCGGCCAGCCAACTGAAGACCGCCAAGTGCAAGCCTTTGTACAACGCGAAAAGGACGAAGCAAGCCCAGCCGCCGAGTTCGCCCATTCCGCCGTGCACAGCGAGAACGAACTGGATCCAGGTACAGAGGAAGAACCAGAAGAAGATTCCTGCGACCCATCCGTAGAGAAAGCGCAACCAAGGCTGAGCTGTTCGGGCTACGGCAACCAGCAACGGTGCAAGAGCAAAGGGGGCCAGCCAATGCCAGTCAAAGCGCGGCAAGGACAGCAGTAGAGCGCCGGCGGTAACGAGAGCGAGCAGCGTGTGAAGCAACAGCTGCCCGTGCAGAGCGGGCGAGAAGGTGAGTTTCAAGCGATTCAACGTGCTGCGTCGCTTACCTGATCAGCCATATAGGAGCTGCGCACGAAGGGTCCGCTGAATACCATCTTGAAGCCCTGCGAGAGGCCGTAGTCTCGATAGGCATCGAATTGCGCGGGTGAGACGTACTCCGCGACAGGAAGATTTCGACGGGTGGGCTGAAGATACTGGCCGAGCGTTGCGACGTCGGTCTGAGATGCACGCAGATCGCGAAGAAGCTCGTGCACTTCGGACGCGGTCTCGCCCAGACCAAGCATAAGGCCCGACTTGGTCAAAACATCGGGCGCGTATTCTCTTGCGAACTGCAAGACACGAAGTGACTGCCGGTAGTCTGCTTGGGGACGAACGCGGCGATACAGGCGGTGGACGGTTTCCATATTGTGGTTGAAGACATGAGGTCCAGCGTCCAGCACACGCCCTACGGCATGCAAATCGCCGCAAAAATCCGGCGTTAACACCTCGACCTGCGCGCCAGGCAGCGCTTCGCGGACGCTACGCACAGTCTGGGCGAAATGATGAGATCCGCCATCCGGCAAATCGTCGCGGTTCACCGAGGTGATGACGACGTAGCGCAGCTTCATGCGGGCGGCCATCTCCGCTACATGCCGCGGTTCATCCGGGTCGAGCGAGAACTCGCGCTTTGCGGGCGAACCCTTCGGGACGGAGCAAAACGCGCAACCACGGGTGCACAGGTTTCCAAGGATCATGAAGGTGGCAGCGCCACGGTGAAAGCATTCATGGATATTCGGGCACCGGGCGGATTCGCAAACAGTGTGCAGCCGCCGTTCGCGCAGGTCAGCCTTAAGGGCATGAACGGCCTGGAAATGTGTTTCGCCCTTGCGCAACCACTCCGGAAGACGGCGTCTGACGCCCGGCGATGATTCTTCGATGACGACTAACGAATCCATGAAGGGAGGGAACCTTCATTGTGGCATTGACTGTCTGCGCGGCTTCTCAGAGAGCGGGAGGGCAGTGGGCTGTTGCAGGGACATCCAAGGGAAAGCGAATGGGGACGCGGGTAAGGATGGAGAGGCGGCTCCGCTCCGGAAGGGCGGCAAGCAGACCCGCAGCGTCGACCGCGGTACATCGCTAAAAGGCAGTATTCTCCTTTCGTAAGAATGATTTAGCCAGCCGACAATGGAATTAACAGAAATGTCCGGAGAAAAAGAAATACGGGGGTAGAATGAGTAGAACCGCATGCGAATCGTGCGGGGGAGATCGCGGTTTATCAGCTTAGACTGGGGAGGCGAGTAGGCCCACGAGCTTTGCCGTTACACCATCCACTATCGCCCGCATGAGAAACATCATCCTGCTGTTATTACTTCCGGGTCTGGCAAGCAGTCAAACAACTCAGCCACGCTCCGGAGGTGCGAGTGTTTCGGATTTCGATACGCCCGCAGCCGTCAGCAGGCCGGTGCCGGAACTCGATTCGGCCTCAGACTTGCCGCTGCAACGGGTTGGACCGGATGATCTGTTGAGCATATCGGTGGCGGACTGCCCGGAACTGACGCGGCATTTCCGCGTGCTGGGCGATGGCACTTTGACTCTCCCGCTACTTAAAGAGAAGTTGCCGGTGAACAAGAAACTGCCCAGCGAAATCGAAGTGCAGATTTCCGAGGCCCTGGTACGGGAGCAGTTATTGGTGCGGCCTGTGGTCTCGGTATCGGTGGCAGAGTACCGAAGCTTGCCCGTAAGTGTACTGGGCGCAGTTCGTCACCCACTCACATTCCAAGCAGCAGGGGAAGTGACGCTTCTGGATGCTCTGACCCGCGCCGACGGACTTACCCAGGAGGCGGGCCCCGAGATTCTGGTTTCCTCTTCCAGAGGAGGCCTCAGGGGTGGCAATGGTCTGATTCAGCGGATCCCGGTAAAAAAGTTGATCGATGAAGCCGATCCGACGCTCAACTTGCGGCTACATGGCGGCGAAGAGATTCGGGTGCCCGAGGCGGGACGCGTTTACGTGATTGGAAACGTCAAGCGGACCGGCGCGTTCCCCATAGCGGATGGGAACGATACAACCGTTCTAAAGATGATTGCCATGACCGAAGGGTTGCTGCCGTACACAAGCAAGGGCGCCTTCATTTACCGGCACGAAGCGGGCAAGAATGGGCGCAGTGAAATCCCTGTCGAACTGGCACGCATCATGACGCACAAGTCTCCAGACATGCCGTTGGAGGCCAACGATATTCTGTACATTCCTGATAGCAAGGGCAAGCGGCTCTCAGCCGAAACGCTTAGAACTTTGACAGGATTCGGTGTATCGGCGGGCACCGGGCTTCTGATCTGGAAGTAACGCGATCCAATCCCGCATGAAACAATTGGAGCGCACTCCTTCGGACTTCATCGATCCTCGACGGTTAACGCCGTATTACGAGTCCCAACCTTATCCGGAATTCGAGCCGGCGCGGCCCTCCGTTTCCACCACACACTATCTGCTTGTCGTCTACCGGCAGAAATGGCGCATCCTGGGCTTTGTTTTTGCGTGCGTACTGGCAACCTATCTGATCTCATCGCGATTAACGCCGATTTATCAAGCAACGGCCAAGATCGATGTGGATCGGCGTATTCCCGCGGGCGTGGTCGGCCAGGAATCGTTACAAGGATCGACCGGAGACGACGCGGACGCGTTCATGGCGACACAGGGTGAGTTGATCCAATCGGATTCCGTTCTGCGGCCGGTCGCCGAGCAGTTCAATTTACTGCAGGCTGAAAATCAGCTGGCGCAATTGCCGGCAGAGCGGGCCCAGCGGAAATCCGATGCTCCGGTGTTTCTCAACAATCTGAAGATCAGCCGGCCCGTGAATACGTACATCCTGGATATCAGCTATTTGTCGCCCAATCCGCAACTAGCCGCCGATGTCGCGAATGCCATTTCGCGGTCGTATCTGCAGCACACCTTCGAGATTCGCATTCAATCGTCTAAGGCGCTATCGACATTCATGGAGAAACAACTCGATGAATTGCGCGCAAAGATGGAGCGTTCGGACATGGCGCTGGCGCAGTTCGAGCGCGAGCTGAACGTGATCAACCCAGAAGACAAAACGAACATCTTGTCCTCGCGGCTCTTGCAGCTCAATACCGAATTTACGAATGCGCAGGGCGATCGCGTTCGGAAGGAGGCGGCATTTCGCAGTCTGCAGAGCGGATCGGTGGCGGCGGCCGAAGTTTCAGGGCAAGGAGAGGAGCTGAACCGGCTGCAGGATCGGGTGAACCAGGCGAAACAGCACCTCGCCAGTATTGGTTCGATTTACGGACCGGCCCACCAGGAATACCGCAAAGCGGCGAACGATCTGGCCGAAGTCCAGCGTCAGTTCGAGGAAATGCGGCGGAGTGTGGCGCAGCGTGTGGAGACGGATTTCCGTCAATCGCTGACACGCGAGCAGATGCTGCAAAAAGCGGTGACGGAAACGAAGGCGGAGTACGACCAGCTGAATGCGCGCTCGTTCGAATATCAGCAACTAAAGCGTGAAGCCGACACGAACAAGGCGCTTTACAGCGATCTGGAAAGACGCATCAAAGAAGCGGGCATCAACGCAGGCTTCCAGAACAGTTCCATTCGAATTGCAGACCCGGCGAGACCTCCGGATGCGCCGATTTTTCCACGCAAGAAGCTGTACGTGGTGCTGGCGTTTCTGATTTCTTCCGCTATTGCGATCTGTGCAGCGGTGCTGGCAGACGTACTGGATAACACGATCAGAGATCCGGAGCAGGCAGCGCACGCGCTGGATACGAGCGTGCTGGGCACTCTGCCTACAGTGAAAGAGATGCGGCGGCTGCTGAACCCGGTCGCGCGAGCGTTTGCAACCGGGAGTGTGAACGGAGACGAGCAACCGACGTTTGCCGTGACGCGGGTAAGCGATACGGATGAGTCTACGCTCAGGCGGCGTTCGAAACGCAAGCATGCGCTGTACCCGGCGAACGGCAGATATCAAGGAATTTCCTCTTATGAAGAAGCGATCCGGACACTTCGCCACTCGATCTTGCTACCAGATCTTGAACGGCAGATGCGCTCTCTTCTCCTGACCAGCGCCGCGCCGGCTGAAGGCAAATCCACCGCGATCATCCATCTGGCGATCGCGCATGCGGAACAAGGTAAGCGGACGCTGATCATCGATGCAGATCTACGCCGTCCGAGCATTCATAAGAAGCTCAATCTAGACGGCAGCCGCGGCCTTTCAAATGCGCTTCTGGGCGAATTGGACTGGAAAGACGCTGTGATTTCGAGCGGTGACTGGCCCGAGTTAAAAATTCTTCCCGCGGGTACGGCATCGCGCCGCGCGTCGGATCTGGTGGGTTCCATGATGATCGACATTCTGGACGAAGCCGGCAAGGAGTACGACCTGATCTTTGTGGACGCACCGCCCTTGCTGGGCTTTGCGGAAACCATGCAGGTTGCGCGAGCGGTGGATGGCGTGGTGGTGATGGCGCGTGCAGGACAAACCAGCCGTCGAGCCGTAGCTACGGTTCTGGCAACCCTCAAACGAGTACGCGCGCATGTGGTCGGCCTTGTCCTGAACGAAGTCGACAAGAACAGCACGCACGGATATTACTATTGCGGCGACTATCGCAAGTACTATTCGCAAGCTGCCGAGCAGAACAGCTGATTGCATTGGCCCGCCGTGTAATCAAGATGCACGGCCTCTCATGAGCGAGTTCGGCAACCCATCTAAGAGCAGCGAGACGATGGCAGGCGATGGCGGATCCTCTCCCGAGAGCGCCACGCGCCGCCTGCAGCGTCTGATACGGGAACGAACGGCGCTCCTGTACGACATGGTTGCGGTTTACGGCATTCATTTCGCGAACCAGGCGCTACCTCTTGTGACGGTTCCCTATCTCTCGCGCGTGCTAGGTCCGGCGGGCTGGGGATTAGTCGCAATGGCACAGGCATTCGGCCTGTACGGCAATCTGGTCGTCGACTATGGTTTCGTCTATTCGGCCACGCGGCAGATCGCAACGGCGTCAGACGCCAGCGAGATCGAAGCAACAATCGCCGGCGTATCGGGGGCGAAGATTCTGCTGAGCGGCGCGGCGCTTCTGGCCGCTTGCGTCGCTTACTTTGTCATTCCTCTGTTTCGCGCGCATCCGCTACTACTCTGGGCAGCGGTGCTTTCCGAGATTGTAAAGGCGTTGCTGCCGGTGTATTACTTTTACGGGATTCAGCGTGTAGCCGTTGCCTCATTGCTGGATATCTCGGCACGCGCCGTTTCCGCGGCTGGGATTTTTGTTTTTGTCAGAGGCGCGCAAGACGGATGGAAAGTATTTGCATTGA
>Ga0070665_100005220_pt1 | contig 13439 bp, 11 predicted proteins | sample KBSS13metaG_FD_65862 | JGI IMG/M metagenome (GOLD analysis project Ga0070665, IMG submission 65862) | Switchgrass rhizosphere microbial communities from Kellogg Biological Station, Michigan, USA - KBS S1-3 metaG | ecosystem: Host-associated > Plants > Roots > Rhizosphere > Soil ... | reverse complement strand
CCAATTACCCAATTAACCAATTACCCAATTAACCAATTACCCAATAACCAGATGACCAGATAACCCGATGATCAAGTTCGTAAAGGCTCATGCCTACGGAAACGACTTCCTGTACGTCAAGACCCGCGACTTGACGTCCGGCGTCGCGCTCGACGCGCTCGCCCGGGAGCTTTGCGAGCGGCATACCGGCATTGGAGCCGACGGCCTCATCGTTTACGAAGCCGTGACCGGCGGCGCCTCCATGCGGCTGCTGAATGCTGACGGGAGCCGATCGGAGGTGTCGGGCAATGGCGTCCGCGGCCTTGCGGCGCTCCTGCTGCGAGACGATGACCGCGAAAACGTCGCGATTCGGATCGAGAGCGAGGGCGGCGTCAAGCATCTCGTGCGTTCGGGACGCGACGGCGCTCGCCAGACCTTTCGCGCGGACATGGGGCTTCCGGCCGACCTTCGGCAGGTGACCGTCACCGCGGCCGGCGAATCGTTGCAGCTCGCGGTCATGAGCTTCGGCAACCCACAGTGCGTCGTGCTGGGCGCGCTTCCGGACGAAGGGCGCTTCAACCGGCTGGGGCCGGCGCTGGAGCATCACGCCATCTTTCCGGCCCGTTCCAACGTCGAGTTCGCCCACGTCGAGGCGCCGGACCGCGTCCGGATCCTGATTTGGGAACGGGGAGTCGGGCCGACGACGTCCTCAGGAACCGGATCGTGCGCGTCCTTGATCGCCGCGGCGGCGTTTGGCGGCGCGGCGCGCGATGCCACGGTCGTCGCGCCGGGCGGGCAGCAGCGCGTCGAGTGGCGGGACGAGGCGGTCTACCTCACCGGCTGGGCGGAGGTTCTCTTCGACGGTGAATGGCTCCGCTAGATTCTTCGTACTGAAGTGATCTGGCCGGGGCAGTTTCTTCGACGTGCTCAGTGCTTGCGGTGCACGATCGCTGACGTCGCGCCATCGAGATCGTGCGACGCGGCGGTCAATTGGGCCGGGACCGGCCGCGCTTTGTCGATCGCCGCGAGGTAGTCTCCCTTGTCGAACGCTGTGCGCGCTTCTTGCACGGCGTTCTCCCCGTTATCGATCGCCTTTCGTCCAGTCGTCAGCGAGCGCGCGGGAACGTGCGCGGTTTCGGCGGCCTTGAGCCGTGCGCGCGAGTTGTGCAGCGCGGCGTCGGCGTCGGCGAGCGCCTTGGTGGCATCGGCGCGCGCGGTCGCCTTGCGGTTCACCGACTCCTTGGCCGCGGCCTGGGCGCGCTCGCGCGCGTCAAGCGCGGTGTTGAGCGCCTGCCGGTAGTCGCGCTGCTCGACGGCCTCGCGCGATTTCTTGAGGGCGTCCTCGGCGGCGGAGAACTCTTCGCGGGCGTACTGATCCGCGCCCGCCGCGCGCGCGGCATCGATGGCGCCCTGGGCCTGCTGCATTTCCTTGTCGGGGGGATCGCCGCATGCCGCGCCGGCCATCGCCGCGGCGACGGCCAACGACAGGAGGATGCGGCGCGTCGACGACATGCGCTCAGTATAGCGTGGCTGTTCGGCGGATTCGATCTCGTGAAGCGGACACGATGAAAGACCTGCTGCCAGACGACAGGCCGCGCGAGAAGCTCCGGCAGCACGGGGCGACCGCGCTCGGCGACAACGAGTTGATCGCCCTGGTCATCGGCAATGGATCCCGGCATGGCAACGCGCTGACCGTCGCGAACGCCCTGCTCGCGGCGCACGGCGGCCTGCACGATCTCACCCGCTGCTCGCTCGACGACCTGGTCCGGATTGCCGGCATTGGTCGCGCGCGGGCCGCGCAGCTCATCGCGGCGCTCGAGCTGGGACGGCGAACGCTGGCGCATGCGCCTGGTGCCCGCCTGCGGATCCGCGGGCCGGAGGATGCGGCGGCGTATCTCATGCCACGGTTCGGATCTCGCGGCGTCGAGCAGTTCGGCATCGTGCTCCTCGACGCGAAGCACCGCGCGATGCGTACGGCCGTGCTGGCGGTGGGCACGCTTAACAGCGCGATCGTCGAGCCGCGCGAGGTCTTTCGCGAGGCGGCGATCGGCGGCGCCACCGCGATTGTCCTGTTTCACAATCATCCGTCCGGCGATCCGACGCCGAGCCCGGACGATGTGGCGTTGACGAGGAGGCTGGTGGCGGCGGGGGAGCTGATTGGGATCGACGTGGTCGACCACGTGATTCTGGGGGATGCGCGCTACTGTAGCGTCAAAGGGGTCAGGGAACGGTGATCCGCGAGCGCCGGGACGCCCGTGGGGTGGTCAGGCACACTTCGGGTGGGAGATACTGACAGAGCGTCCCTGGACACCGATCCAGACGTGGCGGGCGCACGTCCCCAGCCACGCACGTTCCCGCACCTTGAAGGAGATCGCGCAGCAGTGAGCCGGGTTCTGTACTTCGACTGTTTTTCCGGAATTTCCGGCGACATGACGCTTGGCGCGCTGATCGACGCCGGCCTGCCGCTCGACGACCTCCGGCGCGCGCTCGGCAGTCTTGCGCTGGGCGATGTCGATCTTCGCGCGGAGAAGGTCCTCCGTACGGGTGTGTCGGCGACGAAGTTCAGCGTCCGCGAGACCCTGAACCCGGAACCCGGAACCTTGAACCCAGCGCCGGTGCACGCGCACCGCCATCTCCCCAAAATCTTCAAGATGATCGACGGGTCGTCGTTGTCGGCGGAGGGCCGGGATCGCGCGAAGGCCATGTTTCAGCGGCTCGGGGAGGCCGAGGCGGAGATCCATCAGATGCCGGTCGAAAAGGTGCACCTCCACGAGGTCGGCGCCCTCGACTCCATCATCGACATCGTCGGATCGGTGTTTGCGATGGAGTGGGCGGGTGCCGACCGGATCGTCTGCTCGCCGTTGAACGTCGGCGGCGGAATGGTGAAGTCGGCACACGGCGTGTTTCCTGTGCCGGCTCCGGCGACCGTGCGGATCCTTGGATCCACACCGGTTTACAGCGGCGCGGTGCAGAAAGAGCTCGTGACGCCCACCGGCGCGCTGATTGCGACGACGTACGCGTCTTCGTTTGGACCGATGCCGGCGATGTCTGTTGAGCGTGTCGGCTACGGTGCCGGCGACCGCGACGATCCGGAGACGCCGAATGTGCTGCGCGTGTTCATCGGCGAGGAGAACGCAGGGCTGCCGCCTTCACCTGGCGGCTTCGGCGAGCCTCGCCGAAGCTTGCCTGTTTTGCTGGCGAGCGGAGGCGGGAAGCCCTGCGCCACGGAAGCAGGTGTAGGGCAGGCGGCGACCTCTAGCTCCGTGTCCAATGCAGGTGTGGGGCAGGGCTTCAGCCCTGCCAACGATCGGGTCACGGTCATCGAATGCGAGATCGACGACATGAACCCGCAGATCTTCGGCCTGGTCATGGACCGCCTCTACGCGGCCGGCGCGCTCGAGGTGTTCTATATCTCGGTGCAGATGAAGAAGAATCGTCCCGGCACGCTGCTCACCGTCGTCGTGCCCCCGGCGCTGCGGACGGCCATGGCTGACGTGATTTTTCGAGAGACGACGACCATCGGATTGCGCCATTACGATGTGGACCGCGAGTGCCTGGAGCGGACCCTCGTGACGGTGGCGACGCCGATTGGCACCGCGCGCGTCAAGGTGGCGTCGCGCGGCGGGCAGGTGTTGAACGCGACGCCCGAGTTCGAGGACTGCGTGAAACTGGCCGAATCCAGCAACCTGCCGTTGAAAGAAGTTCAGGCGATCGTGATGAAGGCGTACCGGACGTGAAGCAATTTTTTCTGACCACAGCCATCGACTACGTGAACAGCCGTCCGCACCTCGGAACGGCGTACGAGAAGATCTGCGCCGACGTCATCGCGCGCTACAAGCGGCTCTGCGGCTTCGAGACGCGGTTCCTGATGGGGAACGACGAGCACTCGCAGAACGTGTTCAAGAAGGCGAAGGAAGAAGGCCTGGACCCGCTGGCGTACTGCGACCAGATGGAGCGGGAGTTCCGCAAGACGTGGGCGTACGTCGACGTGTCGTTCGACGATTTCATCCGGACCACCGAACCGCGCCACAAGCTCGGCGTGACCGAGGTTGCGAGGCGCCTGTGGGAGGCGGGCGATATCTACGAAGGCCTGTACGAAGGGTGGTACTGCGTCAGCTGCGAGGAGTTCAAGCAGGAGAAGGACCTCGTCAACGGCAACTGCCCGCTGCACCCCACGCTGAAGCCGGAGTGGATCCGCGAGAAGAACTTCTTCTTCCGCTTGTCGAAGTATCAGCAGCCGCTGCTGGATCATTTCGCGGCGCACCCTGGGTTCCTTCAGCCCGACGTGCGGCGGAACGAGATCCTGAGCCTGATCAAGGGAGGGCTGATCGACATCTCGGTCAGCCGCGCCGGCCAGTCGTGGGGCATCCCGCTGCCGTTCGATCAGGACAGCGTCGTGTACGTCTGGTTCGATGCGCTGATCAATTACGCGTCGGCGGTGGGCCTCGGCGGTGATCAGGCGTTGTTCGAAAAATGGTGGCCGGCCGATCTGCACATCGTCGGTAAGGACATCACGCGGTTCCACGCCGTGATCTGGCCGGCGATGCTGATGGCTGCGAAGCTGCCGCTGCCACGGCAGGTATTCGGACACGGCTTCATGACGCTGAACGGTCAGCGCATGAGCAAGACGCTCGGGACGATCGTCGATCCGATCGAGGCGGCAGACCGTCTCGGTGTCGATCCGCTGCGGTTGTATCTCGTCAAGGAAGTCGCGTTTGGCGGCGACGGCGACTTCTCCTGGGATCGCTACGACGAGCGCTACAACGTGGACCTGGCGAACAATCTCGGCAACCTGGTGAGCCGCGTTACGTCGATGGCGCATCGCTATCGCGGCGGCCGTCTGTCGGCGGCGGCGACCGGCAACGATCAGCTCGCGCGGCTCGGCGAATCGCTGGTGGCGGAGTATCGCAGCGCGATGGATCGGTTTGCGCTGCACGAAGGCGCGGCGGCGGCGTACAAGCTGATCGACGGCGCCAACGAGTTCATCGCCGCGACTACACCCTGGACGCTGGCGAAGGACCCGGCGATGGCCGATCGTCTCACGCAGGTCCTCTTCGACGCGGCCGAGGCTATTCGTCTCGCGGCCGTCATGCTCGCGCCGGTCATCCCGGCGTCGAGCCGGGAGATCCTTCGCCGGGTCGGCACGACGGTCGACGGGCTGACATTCGACCGCGACGGGCGATGGCGCAACGATGGTGAACGTGTCGTACTGCAGGAAGGGCCGCTGTGGCCGCGTAAGGAGACAACGACTGTGACTGATATCCCTGTACCGCCGGATGGTCCGGCTCCAGGCGCGCTGCCGCCGGTGTCCGCGCCCGTCATTCCCGCAGCGGCCGCTGCGCCCGCGTCCGATCGAATCAGCATCGAAGACTTCATGAAGGTGGAGCTTCGCGTGGCCAAGGTGCTGGCGGCCGAGAAGGTGGAGAAGTCCAAGAAGCTGCTCAAGCTCTCGGTCGACGTGGGGACCGAGCAGCGCACGCTGGTCGCCGGCATCGCGGAGGCGTACGAACCCGAAGCGCTCGTCGGCAAAACGGTGGTGATCGTGTTCAACCTGAAGCCGGCGAAGCTGATGGGGATCGAGTCCAACGGCATGGTGCTCGCCGCGAGCCCGGACGGCGGCAAGCCGACGGTCGTGTCGTTCGAGAACCCGCCGGAGCCGGGTACGCGAGTGCGATGACCGCGATCCGGCTGGTGCGTGCGGCAGCGGTAGTGGCGCTGGCGGCGGCGACCGTCGCTGCCGCGCCGCCGTCCGCACCTGGAGGCGAATCGGCCGCGGCGAAGTACTTTACGTCGATCCGCCATCAGCCGTCGCTCCTGCTGGCGTTTCTCGCGGACATGCCGAAAGGCGGCGACCTCCACAATCATCTGTCCGGCGCGGTGTACGCGGAGAGCTACCTTCGCTGGGCCGCGGCCGACGGCCTGTGCTTGTCGACGGCGACGCTGTCGATTGTGAGCGGCGCCTGCGATGCGGACGCAGGACGTCCACTGGTGGCCGACGTCGTGAGAAGCAGCAATCCGCTGTTCGATCGCGCCATCGATGCGTTTTCGATGCGGCACTGGGATCGGTCGCTCAACGGCCACGACCATTTCTTCGCCACGTTCAACAGATTCGGCCCGGCATCGCTCAAGTTCGGCGACATGCTCGCCGAGGTGTCGTCCAGGGCAGCCGCTGAACACGTGAGCTATCTGGAACTGATGGTGACGCCCGACTCGGGACGGTCCGTCGCACTGGGAACCGCCGCGGGGTGGAATCCCGATCTCCCCGCGTTTCGGCGCGATCTCCTCGACAAAGGTTTCGGACGCGAGATCGTCGCGCTGGTGAGGGCGCGTCTCGACGCGGCTGAAGCCCGCGAGCGGGAGCTGCTTAGATGCGGGAGCGCGACGGCCGATCCAGGATGCCGCGTGACGGTGCGCTATATCTTTCAGGTCGGACGAAGCGGAGAGCCGGAGGCGGTCTTCGCTCAGATTCTCGCGGCGTTCGAAACGATTGCCGCCGATCCTCGCGTCGTGAGCCTCAATCTCGTGCAGCCGGAGGACAATCCCGTCGCCGTTCGCGATTTCCGGCTGCAGATGTCGATGCTCGACTATCTCCATGGCGTGTATCCGTCGGTCAAGATCACGCTGCATGCCGGGGAGCTCACTGAAGGGTTGGTGGCTCCCGAAACGCTGCGGTTTCACATGCGCGAGTCGGTCCGCGTCGGGCACGCGTCACGGCTCGGGCACGGCACCGGCGTGATGTACGAAGACGATCCGATCGCGCTGCTGCGCGAGCTGGCCGCGAAGAAGGTGCTCGTCGAGGTGGCCCTGAGCAGCAGCGACTTGATTCTTGGCGTCAGAGGCAGCCGCCATCCGTTGCAGGCGTACCTGAGATACGGCGTGCCCATCGCGCTCGTGACCGACGATGCCGGTGTGTCGCGTTCCACGTTGACGCTGGAGTACAGGAAGGCCGTGGACGAACAGTCGCTGGACTATCCCGCGCTCAAGCGAATCGCGCGGAATTCGATCGCGTATAGTTTCGCCGACGAACCGACGCGAACGCGTCTGAAGGCCGCGCTCGAGGCCGACTTCGCGGCATTTGAATCGCGCCAGCCGCGCCTCTCGCGGCCGCGTGACGTGCAGTGACATGATTGACAGCCACTGCCATCTCGCCGACGAGGCGTTCGCCGGCGATCTCGACGAGATCGTGCGCCGCGCCCGCGACGCCGGGCTCGAGCGCGTGATGGTGATTCTGGAAGCGGGAAACGCCAAGGAGGCGGCACAGGCCGGCCGGCTGGAGCGACTCTGGCCCGAGGTCCGGTTCGCGATTGGCGTCCACCCGCACCAGGCGCATCAGTTTGCCGACGATCCGCAACGCGCGGCCGCCGTGGTGCGCGATCAATGCCTGGCGACGTCGACTGCGCGCGCGGTCGGCGAGATCGGCCTCGATTATCACTACGACTACTCGCCGCGCGACGTGCAGCACGCGGTGTTTCGCGCACAGCTCCGCGTCGCCCTGGAGCTCGACTGGCCGGTCGTAATCCACACGCGCGAAGCCGACGAGGACACCATCGCGATCCTTCAAGAGGAAGGACAAGGACGGCTGCGGGGGGTGCTGCATTGTTTTACAGGCGGAGACAGGCTTCGGGACGCCGGCCTTGGGCTCGGCTTCTACATCTCGCTGGCGGGCATCCTGACGTTTCCGAAAGCCGCCGACCTGCGAGCGACGGCCCGGGGCGTGCCGCTGGATCGCCTGCTGACCGAGACCGACAGTCCATTCCTGGCGCCGGTGCCTCATCGCGGCAAGCGCAACGAGCCCGCGCTGGTCGCCCGCGTGGTCGAGGCGCTCGCGGAGATGCATCAGGCGCCGGCCGACGAACTCGCCAGGCGGACGGCGTCGAATTTCCACACCTTGTTCCGGCCGTGATAAAGTTTTGAACTGAAACCCGTGGAAAAGTCGTCACCGGCCTTATCGCAGATCTTCGAACCGATCCGCGGCGACCTGGAAAAGGTCGACCAGGAATTCGCGAACCACGTCCAGTCGAAGGTCTCGCTGATTCCGCAGATCGGGCAGTACATCCGGACCAGCGGCGGAAAGCGCATCCGCCCGGCTGTGCTCCTGATGGCGTCGAGGCTGGTCGGTTACACCGGCGATCGATCGATTCTGTATGCGGCGGTCGTGGAGTTCATTCACACGGCGACGCTCGTGCACGACGACATCATCGACGATTCCGATTTGCGGCGCGGGCGGTTGGCCGTGCACTCGCGGTGGGGCAACGACATCACCGTGCTGCTGGGCGATTACCTCTACATCAAGTCGATGGCGATGGCGCTCACGCACGACGAGCTCGAAATCATCCGCAACCTGTGCGACGTCACGCTGCGGATGATCGAGGGCGAGCTCTACCAGCTGACGAAGAACGGCGACGCGACCATCACCGAGGAAGAGCATTTCGACATCATGCGCCGCAAGACGGCGTACCTGTTCGGCGGCTGCGCGAAGATTGGCGGGATGCTCGGCAAGGTCTCGAGCGAGCACGAGCAGGCCCTTCACGAATACGGTTTCAATCTGGGCATGGTCTTCCAGCTGGTCGACGACCTGCTCGACTTCACCGGCGACGAGGAGGCGGTGGGGAAGCCCATCGCCAGCGATCTGCGCGAGGGAAAAGTCACCCTGCCGCTCATCCACCTGCAGGCCCACGCGAACGGCGGCCCGGGACCGCAGATCATCCGCGACATCATCGCGGCGCGGACGGCGACGCCGGAGCAGTGGCACGAGCTGCTGCGCTGCCTGAAGGAGCATGCGTCGATCGACTACGCGTACCGGCGGGCCGTCGACTTCGCCGAGCGGGCCAAGAAGCCGTTGTACGCCTTCCCGCCGAGCGCGGAACGCGACGCGCTGCTCGCGCTGCCGGACTACGTCCTGTCAAGGGACCGTTAGAATTGCAAAGTGCAAATTGCTGATTGCAAAATTACGTTAGCAATTTGCATTTAGCGGTTTGCACTTCGATGGTCTCTTTCCCGATCCCACCGCTGACGCTCGAGATTGCCGACGGCGATATCGCCGCGCAGGATACCGACGCCGTGGTCAATGCCGCCAACAACGAGCTGTGGATGGGAGCGGGTGTGGCCGGCGCGCTGAAGGCGAAGGGTGGCCCGCAGGTCGAGTCCGACGCGATGGCGCAGGGGCCGATCGAGCCGGGCGAATGCGTGGTCACGACGTTCGGAAGACTTCCGGTGCCCAGGTTCGTGATTCATGCCGTGGTGATGCGCCAGGATTTGCGCACGTCCCGCGACTTCATCGAGCGCGCCGTGCGCAGCGCGCTCCGCACCGCCGAAGGCCTCGGCCTCAGATCGCTGTCGATGCCGGCGCTCGGGACCGGCGTGGGCGGATTCCCCATCGACGAATGCGCGCGGGTCACGATCGGCGCCATTCGGTCGCATGTCACCGAGGCGAGCCCGCTCCAACTTGTCCGTCTCGTGCTGTTCGGTCAGCCAGCGTATCGTGCGTTCATTGAGGTTGCCGGAGAGCTGCTCGGCCCACCGCTGGACGGTCCGGCTGATTGTCCGGTGTCTGGGTAGGGTTCGCTCGGCTAAAGCCTTCGCGCTCCATCGCCATCGATGACGATACCTCCTGACCACCGCGTGAAAGAACTTCGCGATGCCATCCGGCATCACGAAGAACGCTATTACATCCACAACGATCCCGAGATCTCCGACGAGGAGTTCGATCGCCTCCTGCACGAGCTCGAGCGGATCGAGGCCGACCATCCGGAGCTCGTCACCAGCGACTCGCCGACGCAGCGCGTCGGCGGGCGCGCCGTCGAAGGCTTCGAGACGGTCGAGCACGTCGTGCCCATGCTCAGCCTCGACAACGCCTACAACGAAGAGGAGCTGCGGGCGTTCGACGAGCGCGTGCGGAAAAGCTTACGCGCGGACACTCCGGTCGCATACGTCGCCGAGTTGAAGATCGACGGGCTCAGCATCGCGCTGACCTACGAGGACGGCCGGCTCCGTCGCGGCGCCACCCGCGGCGACGGCTCGCGCGGCGAGGACGTCACCTCGAACGTCCGCACGATTCGCGCGATTCCGCTCTCGCTTCGCGCGCCGGCCGGTTCCCCCGCGCCTCCCGCCGGCCGGATCGAGATTCGTGGCGAGGTCTACCTGCCTCGCGCGTCGTTCGAACGGATCAACCGCGAGCTCGAGGATGCCGGCGAGCCGCTGTTCGCCAACGCCCGCAACACCGCGGCCGGGACGATGAGGAATCTGGATCCGTCGCTGGTGTCGAAGCGCAACATGGGCGCCTTCGTGTATCAGTTGGTTGGGGGTGATGGCCCGTTGGTGACAGAGGCCGGAGTAGCGCAGGCCTTCAGGCCTGCCGCCGCTGGCAGCCCTGAAGGGCTGCCCTACGAGAGTCACGCCGACACGCTGACCGCGCTCGCCGCGTGGGGGATGCCGGTCGAGCCGCACTGGCGCCTCTGCGCCAGCATCGACGAGGTCGTCGCCTTCTGCGCGGAATGGAGCGAGAAGCGGCGGGCGCTCGAATTTGAAACCGACGGCGTGGTCATCAAGGTCGACGACCTCGCGCTGCGGCAGCGCCTGGGCGCCACCGCCAAGTTTCCGCGCTGGGCGACCGCCTTCAAGTTTCCGGCGCAGCAGGCGACCACGACGCTGATCGCGATCGAGGTCAACGTCGGGAGAACCGGTGCGGTCACGCCCTATGCCGTCCTCGAGCCGGTGAAGCTCGCCGGCAGCACGATCTCGATGGCCACGCTTCACAACGCCGAGGACGTCGCGCGCAAGGACGTTCGGCCCGGCGACCGCGTGCTCATCGAGAAGGGCGGCGACGTCATCCCCAAGGTGGTGAAGGCGATCCTGCCGCATCCCGACGGCGTGCCCCGAGGCGAGCCGTGGACGATGCCGACGCATTGCAAGGAGTGCGGGAGCCTGCTGCAGCGCGACGAAGAAGCGGTGGTGTGGCGCTGCGAGAACACGTCGTGCCCGGCGCGCATCCGCCGAAGCCTCGAGCATTTCGCATCGCGCACGGCCATGAACATCGAAGGTCTTGGTGCCTCGCTCGTCGATCAGCTGATCGAGCAGGGGTTGATCCACGACTACGCCGATCTCTATCACCTGACAGCGGAGCAGCTGGAGACGCTGATCGTTGCGCCCAAAGAACCGAAATCCGATCGCGCCGTCCCGCGCAAACTCGGCAAGGTCGGCCGGAACGTCATCGCGCAGCTGGAGCGGAGCAAGGGCAACGACCTGTCGCGGCTGATCTATGCGCTCGGCATCCGCCACGTCGGCGAGAAGGCCGCGGCCACCCTCGCCCGGCATTTTCGATCGATGGAGCGGCTGATGGCGGCGTCCATCGACGCGCTGCAGTCCGTCTCAGAGATTGGCCCTGTGCTCGCCGCCTCGGTACGCGCGTACGCCGAGGAACCGCGCAACCAGGAGCTCGTAAAGAAACTGAAGGCGGCCGGCGTGAACATGGACAGCCAGGCGCCCGAGCCGGGGAATCAGCCGGGACCGCTCGCGGGGAAGACGTTCGTCCTCACGGGCACATTGACCGCAATGTCACGCGAGGAGGCCACCGCGACGCTCGAGCGCCTGGGCGCCAAAGTCTCCGGCTCCGTCAGCAAGAAGACCTCGTGGGTCGTGTTCGGGGCCGAGGCGGGAAGCAAACTGGAGAAGGCGGAACAGCTCGGCATCGATCGGATGGACGAGGCTCAGTTTTTGGCGTTCTTGACCGCTTATACTTGATCCCTGAGATGTCGCGGCGCTTTACGCTCGTCACCGTCACCCTGACTGCCGTGATCGCTTTTCTCGTCGGCGCGATCCTCGCCGGCGGCGTCGCCCGGTCCGCGGTGTCGGCCGGGCCGGCGAAGTCGGTGGAGGGCCGGCCGGCCGCGCTCCGCGCCGCCAGCGCTCCGGCGGCCGCCTCGCTGGTCAACTTCGCCGACGTCGTCGAGCGGTTGAATCCGGCCGTCGTGAACATCGACACGACGGCGCGGGGCAGCGGCCGGCGTCGCCGGGGAAATGCACGTCCCGCCGAGCCGGGAGATCCGTTCGATGGTCCGCCCGACTCCGGAACGACGCGCGACCGCGATGCGCCGCGCCGTGGCGCCGGCAGCGGGTTCATCATCGACGCGGACGGCAGCATCCTCACGAACCACCACGTCGTCGATCACGCCGAGCGCATCACGGTGAAGCTATCGGACGGCCGAACACTGCGCGCGCGCCTGATCGGATCGGATCCCGACACCGACATCGCGCTAATCAAGGTGGACGGACAGCGCGGCCTGCCGGTCGCGCCGCTCGGCGATTCGTCGACGCTGCGGATGGGCGAGTGGGTCTGCGCGATCGGCAATCCCCTGGGCTACGAGCACACGGTCACCGTCGGCGTCGTCAGCTTCCTCGGGCGGAAGCTGTTCGACATGAGCCTCGACAACTACATCCAGACCGACGCGGCGATCAACTTCGGAAACAGCGGCGGCCCGCTGATCAACGCCCGCGGCGAAGTGATCGGCATCAACGCGGCGATCAGCTCCCGGGCGAGCAGCATCGGGTTCGCCGTCCCGATCAACGGTGCCAGCGCCGTGCTGCCGCAGCTTCGTGCGCGCGGCCGCGTCAGCCGCGGCTACATCGGCGTCGGCCTGCGCGACGTGGACGCGGACCTCGAGCAGTCGCTGAAGCTGCCGATCGACCACGGGGCGCTCGTACAGGACGTCACGGCCGGATCGCCGGCGGATCGCGCCGGCGTGCGCCCGTACGACGTGATCATGTCGCTGGACGATCGAAAAATCGCCAACGACGATCAGCTGATCCGGGAGATTGCCTCGCGCGCGCCCGGGTCGGCGGCGCGCCTGCACCTGCTGCGCGACGGCCACGACGAGACGCTCGTCGTGAAGCTGTCCGAGCGGCCGGCGCGCGAGCGGACCGACAGGACGGACTCGCCGGTGGGCCCGCCGGAACGAAGCAAGGCCGATCCGGACGCCCTGCTCCTCGGGCTCACCGTCCGGGACATCGATCGCGCGGCGGCCGATCGCCTCGAGCTGCCGCGGCAGATGCGCGGCGTGCTCATCACGCGCGTCGAGGCGATGAGCTCGTCGTACGACGGCGGCATCGAGCGCGGCACGGTGCTCCTGGAGATCAACCGCCAGGCCGTGCAGTCGGTCGCCGATTACCGGCGCATCGCGAAGGCGGCGCGCCCCGGTGAGATTCTCACGCTGTACGTCTACGCTCCGGATCTCGACCAGCGCCAGCTGAAGACGATCCGCGTCGAGGAGCGGTGATGCGGCGGTCAACGGAGATTACGGAGGAAACGGGATCACACAGAGAAACGGAGCAGCGGAGAACGAACGGAGCTTTTCAGCAGCCGCGCGCGACAGACCCGCAAGGCGGGTCATGGGACGACAAGACTGCCGGAAACGCAAACAGCGGATCGGATGACGGTTTGCGTTTCCGACAGTCTTGTCGTCCCG
>Ga0070665_100005219_pt1 | contig 13442 bp, 10 predicted proteins | sample KBSS13metaG_FD_65862 | JGI IMG/M metagenome (GOLD analysis project Ga0070665, IMG submission 65862) | Switchgrass rhizosphere microbial communities from Kellogg Biological Station, Michigan, USA - KBS S1-3 metaG | ecosystem: Host-associated > Plants > Roots > Rhizosphere > Soil ... | reverse complement strand
CACGTAGGTCTGGTGGCTCAGGTCCGCGTCGATATCGGCTGCGAGCAGCGGTCGCCGCTCGTGCCAGGTAAGACTGGCTTCCTGGTCGAAGATCGTATCGCTGGTCCCGCCGTGCGGCAGGCGCTGCACGTTGTCCGTCTCGATGACCCCTGCACTGATCTGGTACCCGGGCTCAGCTGCCCGCACGCTCGCGGTGGCTGCGAGCGTGACGAGAGCAGCCGGCATGAAAACCAGCCCCCGTCGAAGGCCCACTTCGACACATCCGCGACTGCGCATCGTGGCGCTCCCCAGAAAACGTGGTGTTCGTATTCTATTGCCGGTCCGAGCCATTGTCGGCCGATTGGCCGTACTCGCCATACCCGTAATAGAAATGCGCCGGGCTGGACTGGCATTGATTCAGGACCAATCCGACCGATTTGCCTTCCCCGATGGAGGCCAGAGCATCAGCGACCGCCTGCTGGGAGGTCTCCTCGGCCCTTACGACCAGAACGATCTGCCCCGCCATTGAGATCAGGGCACGCGACTCGGTTGTCAGCAGCAGCGGCGGGGAGTCGAACAGCACGATGCGGGACGGCTCACGGCTCAGCAGCTCTGCGATGACGCTTTCCATGCGCCGGCTGGAAAGGGATTCGGTCGCAGTCATCGACTGCCGGCCCGCAGGCAACACACTCAAGCCGCGCGCGCTCGTCGGAACGATGACCGAGGCGAGATCCCGAGACTCATCGATGAGCAGATCCATCAGCCCGGGGTCGGACTCCAGACCAAACGTACGGGAGATGTCGGCCTTGGCGATATCGCCGTCGACGAGCAGCACCGAAATGTCCCTCTCCATAGCCATGCTGAGTGCCAGATTCACGGACGTGAAGGTCTTGCCCTCACCCGGCAGCGCGCTGGCGACCATGATTACCCGTGCGTTGGGAACCTGTGGGGTTGCCTTTCCGCGAACGGCGGCTACCAGCGGCCGCTTGATCTGACGGTATTCGGCGGTGAGTCGACGCTCGTGCTCCATCGATGGAAGCAGCCCCAGTCTGCGCAGGGTGGCCGGCTCCAGGGAGACGACTTTGTCCGTGCGGTGTGCGGGGACATGGGCATGTGCTGGGGCCGGGTGCGCTCCAGTCGGCACTGGCGCCGTTTGCGGTGCCGCCAGAGCCAGCTCCATATCCGCCTCGCTGCGCCGTGCGCTTGCTTTGCTCAGCTCGGCTACGGCGCCCTGAGCGGTCTGCATTTTCTTAAGCGCCTTTTCGACCAAGCTCACAACAACTCTCCAGTGATTCCCTAATGGTGCAGCGCGAAACTGAGCGGACTCATGGTTCGTCCGACGATCACAGCCGCGACCAACGCAACGAACAAGGCGCTGCACGCGACCGAATACAACACATACTGGCGGCGCAGGGCTCCGCTCTTCGTGGCATCACGCGTGGCAGTCACGACGCCGAGAATTGCAACGCCGGTGATTTCGCCCAGCTGGCGTGCAGTGTGAAACACCGGCCGCAAGGCGGTAAGCAGATAGGCGACCCCTGCGCCCGCGCCAATCGCGACGAGCAGGGCCACGAGGATCAACAACGTACGTTTAGGCGAGACCGGGCGGAAATCTGCCGTGGGCGGGTCTATGACCTCGAAGCGCACGGAGCCCTTCTCCTCCGCTTCCTCGCCCAGCCGGGCCTTCTCGAGCCGTTCCACGAGCGCCGTGTACTGGGCCTTGTTGACGTTGTAGTCCCGATTCAGGCGCGCGAACTCCGCTTCGACCTGCGGCATGGTATCCACCATGCGCCGCAGCTCGATGACCTTTTGCTGGTGGTCGCTCAGCTCGCCCCGCAACCCCGCGATCTCCACGTTGACCTGGTTCAATGCGAGCTGAATGCTCTGATAGACCGGATTCATGCTCGCTCCGGTTGCAGCGGCCGCACCGGCATCACCCCGCTTGAGCGCCTCGAGCTCGTTCGCGCGGCGCAGCTTGAGATCCTGCAGGGTCTGCCGCAGCGCAATGACGTCTGGGTGCTTGTCCGTAAAACGTAACAGGAGCTCGTCCAACTTGGCCTGGGTTTCCTGTATTCGGGACAAAGTATCCCCGCCGCCTGAGCGAGCCGCGCCGTTGGCGCCCGCCGAGCCGAATGCCGAAGCACCGCCCGCTGCGGCCAAGGTTCCCTCTCCACGCAACTGCTGCTCCAGCGCCCCGCGCCGAGTCTCAGCGATGCCCAGCGAGGTCTGCGTCTTCTTGACCGCATCGATCTCCGTCTGCAACCGCGTGAAGTAGTCGGACTGCTGATCGCCCGGAACCAGACCGACATTCTGTTTCTTGAACTCCGCCAGGCGCTGTTCGGCCTCGCTGAGCCGCGCTTCGTACTCTTTGATCTGGGCCTCCACGAAGGCCTGCGCTTCCTGCGAGCCGCTGCGCTTGCCGCCAATGGTCCCCTCCATGAAGGAGGCGAGCAGAAGCTGCACGACCTTGATGCTGCGATCGCGATTGGTATCGCGATAGCTGATGGTGTAGACCTTGCTCGGTGCGGGCTGCTCACCCCCGGAAGGCGATACCGCGAGGATGTCGATCCGGGCGCCCAGCGCATCGACAGCCTTGGCCATGGCTTCCGGTGTATTGACCCGCGGCGCAAGCCCGGTGGCCTCGATGATCTTCTGCAAGTGCGGCCGGCTGATCAGCGACTGGCGCACTAGATTCAACTCGGCATTCACATCCTGCTCGATCGCGAGCCCTTGGATCACGGGCTTCAGGGCCGTGCTCGGGTCCACAAATACACGCGAGCGAGCCTCGTACTGGTCCGGCATGGTGAGGATGATTCCCCACCCCAGCAGGCAGACCAGCCAGGCGATGCCGAGAGCAAGCCAACGGTGTCTCCAGACGCCGCGGAGGATGGCCAGAACCTGTTCAAGGAGCTCTTGCATAATGACTTAGAAGAGGGATTCCGGGACCACCACCACATCGCCAGGGCGCAACTCGACATTCTGGCTCATTTCACCTTTATTCATCAGAGCGTCCAGCTTCAGCTTGATTTGCTGCTGTTTTCCATCGACTACGCGCGAAATTCTCGCACGATTGCCGGCCGCGAACTGTGTCAGCCCGCCGGCAGCGAGCACTGCATCCAGCACTTTCATGCCCGCGCGGTACGGCAGCGACCCGGGCTTCGTCACCTGGCCGATGACCTGGATCTGGCTGAAGACCGCCATCGGCTGAGTGACGATGACGTTCACCGTGGGCGAGCGAACGTATTCCGACAGCACCTTCTCGATGTCGCGCGCCAGCTGGGACGGCGTTTTGCCCACCGCCACCATATCCTCATTCAGAGGAGTGGAGATCTTGCCGTCCGGGCGCACTGGCACAGTCGCAGTCAGCTCCTGCTCGCGCCAGACGTAGACCTGCAAGGTGTCCCCGGGCCCGATGATGTAGGAGTTGGGATCAATCTTCTGGACTGGCGCGCCAGGGGCCCCAGCGCTTCCCGCCGCGGCAGGGGCGGCAGGGGCTTGCGCCGGCGCGGGCCCGGGCGTCTGGGCGTAGGCCAGAACAGGCAGTAACACGGCTAACCAGAGACGCAGACGCAGTGTCATGGGCTCCTCAAGTGGTGGACCGGCTTTCGCGGTCTATCGAGGCAAGACATTCCGGACCCATGGTGCAGAGGAAGCTGCTGAGGACAGCCCGGGCGGAATCGCAGGATGCATTGGAGCACGCAGTCCTGAACGCGAATTGTACGGAGTACGGCGGCCCACCGAGCGAGCGCACCCCATACCACAACTGGGAAAGCAAAGGACTCACGAACTCCCGCCCGCCAATGTCGTAGACCGACCAGACCAGCCAATGTTGCCCTCGGCCATCGCTCGCCACGAGCTCGATATAGGAGTCTCCCCCCAGCGTCACCTGGTTCTCGACGGCCTCCAGGGCCTCCTTCGGGCCGAACAACGAATTGCCCTCATTGACCAGCTCGCGCCCCTGCTCCTGCAGAGGGTACCCGATCGCAACCATCTCTACATTGTCACCCGAGGAGCTCTGATATGCGAAGTGCCACTGTGAATGCGGTCCGATGAATTCGGGATTCCATGTGCTGCCGGTAGCGTTCAAAGGCCCGTGCCACTCACCGCGTCCGGTTGGCGCGCGAAACGCGAGCGGCAGGGCTCTGCCATCGAGGCCCACGATGAGTCCATAGGCGATCGCCGGAATAGTGACCAGTGCTGCGAGTGCAGCAACATATCTGGGCAGGCGGATAGCAATGGAAGTACCCGGGGCAGCCCTCGTGGTGGCGACCTCCGCGGGCCGCCTCGCGAGAAACCAGACGGACGACGCCAGCACTGCTGTGAACAATATCCAACCGAAAACGAAATGGCCGCGCGAGACCAGCACGTGCCTCATATTCGTAGTGTACCCGGCGTCGATGATAACCAGCACACGGATCCAGTTGCTGACGATCGCAAGCCCACCGACCACTGCCAGCAGCAACCCACGGCGCCGCAAGGAAGCGTTCTCCAGCTCTCCCAGCAGCGCCGCGACCGCCAGACCGACGGTCAGGAATGCCTGGCCGCTGCAGCCGCGGGCCACCTCGATGATTCCATTCGGCATGACAACCAGCGTGCCTTCGATGTGCACCGGAACTCCGATCAAGGGTGCGAGTACACCCATCGCACGCACCGTGAGATCCTCCAGGGGGTTGATGAAAATTCCCCACGCCGGTACCGCGAAATACAAATAGCCGATGGGAAAAGCAACAATCCAGGCGGCGCCCCAGCCGAGCGCCGTCGTAACCGCAAGCCCCATCAACACCGGCAGGAGCAGGAGATGTAACTCCTGGATGCCGGCACGCCAGAAGACGAGCCAGGCGACGCTGCACAGGACGAGGAGCACGGCAGCGAGTTGGGAAGGCTGCGCGGTGACGGCTGCCAGCCGATGCCGCGCTCGGTAAAGCAACCATGCGGCTATGGGTGCGACCAGGAAGCCATGCGCGCCCGCCGTGTTGTCATTTGTCCAGAAGACCCACAGCGCCTGCGTGCTGGGCCAATAAGTCAAAACAGCTACGGCGATGAGTACGACACTGACTACCGTATTACGGTAAGTGGGTAGCAACCTCTGCATAAGTTATATGGTGTGCGCTGCTTTTTTCTCGATCTACGTCTACGAGACTGTCGCGCCTTTGAGGCATCGGCGCACGAGTACGTCGATGATAGTATGCGTACCAACTCATCACGTTGGTCCGATCGGGAGATTGTGATGAGTCGCACGTCGGGTTAGTGAACAGCCGATGTGGCTCGCGGTAGCGGCCACAACGCGCGGACAAGTGTCTGATATGGAACATTTTTCTGACAAAGACGAGGCGGAAGTCGTAAGCCGTAACGTGACGTGCGTCACGCTCCGGTCCCAACTACGCGTCGATGCTCTTTACAGACGGCACCGCACCACCCGCTGCGCAATCATGGGAAAGAGCGCATTTTCCCGTAACAGGAGAGGCTGGCCCGTTCCTTGCACTTAGTACTACGGGCACATGGTTAGAGACGACGTTCGCTCAGTTTCGGAATCGAAGGAGAGTTTTCAAAAATGCGGCAAGTGGGTTTGGCTTTGGTAGCTGTTGCAGCGCTCGTTGCTATGGGGACACCCGTGGCGGAGGCCGGAGTCAGCTGCAAAATGGTCCCGGATTGGTGCCCGGCGGTGAAACAACTCAAAATCTCGGAGCAGAACAGAGACGGCAAGCCTCAGACCTCTGTCCCGGAGCCGGCGAGCTTGTTGCTCCTTGGAGCGGGTGTCAGTGCGGTCGGCGCGGCGATTGCTCGCCGTCGTAAGCGGACCAAGGACGAATAACAACAATTGGAACGCAAGTAAGCGTGTCGAGGCCGCCACCGTGCGGCCTCGATGCGTTTTAGGGGCGCGTAACCCGTCGGCTCGCGATACGGTCAGAGCGACGAACGTCCTACTGAATCGTCTTGCTGACTACGGTGGACAGCGAGCTCTGCATGCCGGCGCTCGTGATGGCACTCACTGCGAAGTACCACGTGCCCGGTCCGAGGTTCTGCACCGTGTAAGTAGTCGTCGACGGATTGCTGATGCTCACCGACTGGGACAACGAGCTTGCGCTCAATCCGTAGGCGACGACGTAGCCGGACAGATTCGTAACAGCTGTGCCGTCGGTGTTCTGTGCTGGCGGTGACCACTTCAAAGTGGCCGTCCCAACCTTCGGAGCCGCGGTGACCGTGATCGTGAAGGCGGCCAATGCCGCGCTCGCGGTTCCGTCGCTCGCCGAAATCACGATGTTGGCATCGGTACCCACATCGGCGCTTCCGGGTGTCCCGCTCAGCTGTCCGGTGGCAATGGAGAACGTGGCCCAGCTGGGCTTGTTCTGCACGCTAAAGCTGAGCGTTTTGCCGTTCGGATCACTGGCGGTCGGTGTGAAGGAATAAGGCGTACCGGCCTGCGCCTGAGTGGGCGCATTGCCGCTGATCGTGGGCGGAATCGTCGGCGGCGCCGTGACTCGAATGCTGAAGCTGGGCAGTGAGACGCTGGTCTTCCCGTCGCTCACACTGATGGTGATGTTCGAATAAGTGCCAACATTTCCCGTCGCCGGCGTGCCGCTCAGATGACCTGTGGCGGTGACGAACGTCGCCCACGACGGCTTGTTGGCAATCGCGAACGTCAGTGCATTACCGTCGGCGTCGGTGGCCGCCGGCTGAAACGAGTAGGCGGTCCCGGCTTGCACCGTCGTGCTCGGGGTGCCCGTAATCTTCGGCGGCGTGTTCGTCGGAGGCGCCGGCGGCAGGGCCGCTACCGTAATCGTGAAAGCCGGCAGCGAGACGCTGCTCTTTCCATCACTGACGCTCACCACGATCTTCGAGAAGGTGCCGACATTCGCGCTCGAGGGCGTGCCGCTCAATTGACCCGTCGAGGCATTGAACGATGCCCAGATCGGCTGACCGGTGATCGAGAACACCAGCATGTCTTTGTCGGGGTCGGTTGCCGAGGGTTGAAACGCGTAGTGCGAACCGGCCTGCACCGAGGTTGCGGGCGTGCCGGCGATCGTCGGTGGCGAATTGGCGGGCGGCGTGGACGGCGGTGCAGCGGCTGCGGTGACCTCGATGACAAAGGGTGGAAGGTCGGCCATAGCCTTGCCGTTGGACACGCTGATCGTGATGGACTGATAGCTGCCAACGTTGCTCGCGGTCGGTGTGCCCGAAAGCACTCCAGTGGAAGTGTCGAATGTCGCCCAGGAAGGCAGGTTCTGAATCGAGAAGGCCAGCGCGTCGCCGCTGGTATCCGAAGCGCTGGGTTGGAACGAGTACTTGTCGCCAGCAACGACTGTCGTGGCGGGCGTACCGGATATCGTCGGCGGGTTGCTGACAGACTGCGGTGCAGTATCGGGTAGCGTCGTAGAACCAGCGGCCCCCGAGCCGCCAGCGCCGCAACCAGCGGTCATGACGGCGATGGCCGCACACAACAAATAACGAGCCAATCGCGCCGTGTTGCAGCGTTGTGCATCTTCCATCTGTCCACCCTGACGTCCCGAGAGGCTGAAGCCCACGGGCACTTCTTCGAAAAAAACAACTCGGGAAACGACAGATAGCGGATGACGACACGCGCTCGCACGTGGAGCGCTCGCCGGCAACCCCGCTATCTTCAGCGAAGTCCAGCGGCGGACTTCCCGAGACCGGAGGCTTTGCGTCCCCGCCTCGCGGCGGGTTTGCCTCATGCACGCAATCGTTATAGCCGTTCGACCATGTTAGGAATACGTGCATGCCTCACACATTGCAACTCGTCGCACACTGCAGACACAGCGACCCGACCTTTGTCGCCCAACGCAGACAGCGCGCGCGGCCGCGAGCCGTTGGTCGGCCTCATAATGTTGAATTGCAACTTGACATGAGAATGCGCGGATTTATCGGGAATTGGCGCGGCTCGCGCAGTTTGCGCGGGGCTGACGAACGAGCGTGACAGGAAGATGAAGGTTATGCGACGCGCGCTGCGCTATAGATTGCGTCGCTCGACGCTCGTCACGCGAGCACTGTGCGTCGCAGGCGGCAGAGGTGACGTTGCAACCCTAAGCTCAGGCCCAGAACTCGTTGCGCCCGGGATGACGATACGCCGCGTCGTTGTCGAGCATTTGCACTCGCAGCATCGACTCCGTGAGCTCAGGATTGCGTGCCGCGAGCACTTTTACAGGCAACTCATCACGCTCGTGGAAGCCGCACTCCCGCAGTCGCTGCGCCATGGGCTCATCGCTCGCCCACGCCGCCAACTCCGCGGCATCCGGGTGCTCGCTTGCAGTGGCCGCCGCGCACTGAATCAACGCCGACCACTGCGCCGGATCGTCGGAATCAATCCAACAATCCGCGAGCCGTGCCTGACGCAGCGCGAAAGCGAGCAGAAAATAACCCCGCACCTGCCCGGCTTTCTCCAGCGCATAGAGACCCATCGTGGCGATCGGACACTCGAGCGCATAGCGAAACAAACCCGCGCTCCGCTCGAAGACCGCCAGGCCCAATCTCGGGGTCGGCAGAACGGCCTCGAAAGCCGGCAACTCGCCAGGACCGATGTGATGGGCGCGCCAGTCATCACCGTAGCCGGACGGCGCCCGCATCTTCCAGTACGCACTGCGAGCCAAACGTGGCAGCAACTTCACGGCCGGATATTGACTGCGGGTGAGGATGCGCAGTGGATGGAGAGTTCGCACAAAACACCCGGCCTTGCCGGCAGCACGGAAGCCCAGGTGGGGCAACAACTGCCGGGTCTGCGCGCTGCCGCCGATCGCCAGCAGCGCATCAGTGCCCTGCCCCAGGTATTTCATGAGAGACACGCCCGCTCCGGTAGCCGTCGAGCGCGCCGCCCAATCGATCACGTGCCGAGTTCTGACTCGCTGTGTCGGCGAGCCTTGTGCGTGCGAGCCTTGTGCGCGTGAGCCTGGGCCGCAGACGAGACAAGCTCCCGGAATGAACGCCGCATGCGCGAGAATCTCATCGCCCCGGGCCATCACGAACGAACGCGGGCCGGGCCAATCGGGCCGCTCGCGCCAATACTTCCAGTCGAGGTGCGCCGGCTCGGAGTTGGGCCGCAGCCCGACTTCAGCCATGAGCGCGGCCAGCGCCGGTGCATCGGCAGGCGTGGTCGGCCGAATGGCGCTGCGGGCCAATCAAAGCTCCACGGTAAGCTTGCACCCGCGCAACCGCGGGGCGCGCAAACGACGCTTTATTGTTATTCGAATCAACATGGGCCTGGGCAGAGGGACAAATTCCTCGCCATTATGCCCGGCTTCAGGGCGCGTGCCCTTGCGGGAAACGCGTATTACCCGCTTATTCCTGCTTCAGGCTGCGTCTGCAATGAAACAACGCAACACAATCACTCAGATCGTCTTGCTCGAAACCCCGGAACGCGTGCTCTCCTGGCCGCTCGTGGTGTAAGAGGAAACCGCGAAGTACCACGTGGTACCCGTCGCGAGTCCCGAAATCACATAGCTCAAGGCGGCAGCATTCGTGACCTGAATCGTCTGCGTGAGCGCTGAAGAATCTGTGCCGTAGTAGATGTTGTATCCCGCCAGATCCGTCAGCGAGGATCCATCGCTGTTCTGTGTGGGGGCTACCCAGGAGAGCGTGGCCGTCCCGGTGCCTGGCGTCGTCGTGGCGGTCACCGAGATGCTGAAGGCCGGCAGGGCCGCATGCGCGGTGCCATCAGCCACGGTGATCACGATCCCGGACGTCGTTCCTGCGTCGCTGGCCTTCGGGACGCCTGAAAGCTGGCCCGTTTTCGTATTGAAGGTCGCCCACGCCGGCGCGTTGGCGATCGAGAACGTCAGCGCACCGCCATCGGAGGCGCTAGCGCTCGGACTGAAGCTGTAGAGGTTGCCCGCGGCGACTGAGGTGGCGGGTGTCCCGGAAATGGTGGGAGAGGTCCCCGTTTCCGCCGCGGTCCCCGCGGTAACACCCGCGCCCCCGCCACAGCCTGCAAGGGCAAAGGCGACGAGGACCGGGGCGCAGAAGGCTCTGATAAGCCGCAATGAGTGCACTCCTGTCGAATCGAACAGTGGCCGGCTGCAGCAAGCAGGACTTCAGCGGCGGGCGAATGTAGTGCAAAGTGTATGCCCCTGGCTACATTGTCTAAGAAATCAGACATTTAGGAACAGCCGAGTGCACCCGGGAGGGGCCGGCAGGCCGACATTGTCGTTTTTGGCCGACAGCCTATGTCCGCGTCTCCACTAAGATAAGTACATAACCTCTTGAAATGACAAATTATTCAGGCTGTCGCCATTTAACGACATACAATGAGCTGAGGTGACACGTTACGTCGCATGGCGCGCCCGACGGCATCAGTACCGCCGCCCGCGGACCGTATCGGGCGCATCTTCGCCCGCCGAACGCGCGCTCACTCGACTCGCCGCGCTCGGCGTCTACTGTGCGATGCTCCGCTCTCCTGTGCCGATCCGGACGATCCGATGACCTCCCCCGCTAGGACGCTACTCGCCGCGGCTCCCGAGACGCTCCTTGCTATCAGCTCGCCCGCGAGCCTCGAACCGAATACGGTTCACGTCTGGAGTTTCGCCCTCGAAGGTCCCCAGGAACTCGTCGCACATTGCCGCGAGACACTGTCCGCAGAGGAACGACATCGCGCCGACCGCTTCGTATTCGAGCGCGATCGTATTCGCTATACGGTCGCGCATGCCGTCCTCAGACATCTGTTGAGCCGTTACTGCGGCGAGCCGCCGGCATCGCTGCGCTTCAGCGCTGCTGCCGCCGGTAAACCTTCTCTGCAGAGCGCAACGCCGCTGCATTTCAACCTCACTCACTCGGACGAGCGCGCCCTTCTGGCCGTCGGTCAGCGTGAGCTGGGTGTCGACCTCGAGAAAGTCCGCTCCAACATCGAAGCACTCGCCATCAGCCGCCACTATTTTTTCGGCTCCGAGCGCGACGCCATCGAGTCCGCGCCGTCGCCGGAGCGCGACAGGCTGTTCTTCCGCTATTGGGTTGCCAAGGAGGCGGTACTGAAAGCCCAAGGCATTGGGCTCGGGTTTCCTCTGGATCGTTTCCGCATTGAATTTCGTCCCGATGGAGAAACGGCGCGGGTCGAGACTTTCGACCCGGCCGCGCTCGAGTCGAGCTGGACAGTGCGCATGCTGCCCTGCGAGAGCGGCTGGCTGGGCGCGGTGGCGGCGCGCGGTACGGAGTGGGTTGTAAGAAGCCTGCCTTACTTGTAACACCACGTGCGGGCTTTGAAGAATTCAAAAGAACGGTCAACAGGGTCAACTTTCTGCGTTCCAGGGCGTCTGACCGTACGTGCCTGAAGAAGGCCAACTGTCCCGGTGTGGCGACCGCGCTCCAGTTTTCCTCCCTCCCTGAGACTCGAATGCCGTCGCCAGCCCCCGTTTGGAACGATCTGTTCGACGGGCACCGTCGGAAACCGCCCACCCCCGGGCGGTTTTTTTTTAGACTTCGGCCCCTTTGACTGCGCGCTCCCGCGCGGCATCGCGCCGCAGCGCATCCGCCGACGAGACCTGTGACGCGGCATCAATCTCGCCGGTCTCGACACACCCACCCGCAGGCAACACCACCGAGACTATCAGCCCGCCGTTCTGGCGGTTACGCGCTTCGATCGCGCCGTCATGCAAGGCAACCGCTCGTGCCGCGATCGCGAGCCCCAGACCTTCGCCACCCCCGGCTCGATCGCGAGCCGCATCCACGCGGTAGAACGGCTCGAAGATGAGCTCGAGATCCTTGTCAGGTACACCCGGACCATGGTCGTAGACGATCACCTCGATGCAATCCTCCGTTCGATCCCCGGTCAGCATGCGGCGAGCAGTGATCCCAACCTGCGCGTCAGGGGGGCTGTAGCGAACCGCGTTCCGGATGATGTTCTCGAACGAGCTGCGCAAGAGCTCCACATCACCGGACACCACCAGTGCGGTTTCCGACTGCAGAGTGACGCTGCAGCCCTGCGCATCGGCCTCGATTGCCACGTCATCCGTGATGGTCTGGAGCAATTCGCCAATATCGATGCGTGTGCGCTCGAGGCTACCCGCGGGCCGCTCCAGGCGAGCGAGCTTGAGTGTCCGCGCGATGAGCTGCTCGAGCCGATCGGCTTCGCAGGCGATGCGCGCGAGATGTCGCTCTGCCTGATCATCGTTCCGGCGCGCGAGGGAGAGCGCCAGCTGCAGCCGCGCCAACGGCGAGCGCAGCTCGTGCGACACATCGCGCAGCAACTGTTGTTTCGTCTCGAGGAGACTGCGGACCCGCTCAGCCATCACATCCAGGTCCGCGGCGAGCAGCCCGAGATCATCCTGCCGGCCGCGCATGCTGTGGGAGACTCTGACATTCAGATCCCCCGCGGCCATCCGTCTCATGGCCCGCCGCAAGCGATCCACCGGCGCGACCAGATAGCGCGCGAGCAGAAAACAAACGACCGCGCTCACGACCAGCGCGAGGATCAGTGTCGCTCCCGGAACACCCGGCTGTTCCAGCTCACCAAACAAGCGTGGCGTCTTGCGCAACGGGCCCACCACCACGTGATAGGTAGCCCCATCGGCCCCTACCAGCACCAGCGCGCCTCCTATAGGAGAGATGGAGCCCGCCGGAGAGCCCGCGCTGTTGAGTGCGGCGGTGTCGGCTGGCGCGCGCAAATATGAAGGCAGGGGGCGGCCCAACATCTCCCGGCCCGAGGGCGCCACGATGAAGGTACGGCTGAAGGGCTCGGTCGAGCCCAACCCTTCCAACCAACTTTTCAAGGCTTCAGGGCCGCCGGCTTCGAAGGCACGTGCTGCCTGCGCGTAAAGTTGCCCCCGCTGCACCCAGGGACTGTCATTGCGGTGTTGCGCGGCAACGTTCACCGCAACGGTGACCGTTCCGACCAGGATCAGCGCCAACGCCAGCCAGAAGGAGAGAAAGATCCGCCAGTACAGCGAGTGCATGGGCGTGACTCGGGTAGTGGGCAGGGTACTTATTGATCTGTCTCCTCTGCCGCTGGCGCCCTGACGGGCGCGAGGGCCAGCGCGTAGCCGGTGCCGCGCACACTCTGTACCGTCACACGGTCGGTCGCCTTCATCAGCTTGCGCCGCAAGTTGCTGACATGAGTGTCCAGACTCCGATCGGTGGGCAACAGGCGCCGGCCGAGTGCCTGGGTCATCAACTCATCGCGGGTCACGGTTTTGGTGTCAGCTCGAACCAGGAGCTCCAGGATCCGCAGCTCTGCCGCGGTCAGCTCGAGATCACGATCGTTCACCTCCGCGCGCCGCGCCCGCAGGTCGAGTCGCAGCGGGCCCCATGCCAAAGTGCCATTCGCTTGTTGGGCATCGGTGGACATGCGCCGGAGCACCGCGCGGATGCGCGCCACCAGCTCCCGGGGACTGAACGGCTTGGCCAGGTAGTCGTCGGCACCCATCTCGAGCCCAACCACCCGGTCAACCTCTTCGCCACGCGCCGTCAACATGATGACCGGCAAACGACTCGAAGCGCGGATCCGCCGCAAAACCTCGAACCCCGAC
>Ga0070665_100005218_pt1 | contig 13443 bp, 10 predicted proteins | sample KBSS13metaG_FD_65862 | JGI IMG/M metagenome (GOLD analysis project Ga0070665, IMG submission 65862) | Switchgrass rhizosphere microbial communities from Kellogg Biological Station, Michigan, USA - KBS S1-3 metaG | ecosystem: Host-associated > Plants > Roots > Rhizosphere > Soil ... | reverse complement strand
ATGCGCCAGATGTGCGGCCACTTGCCCTTCCGCTGCAGATCCTGCGAGTACGCTTTCTCCCGGCCGATTAGTTCGGACCGCGTCTGCGGATCCAGGTCAGCCGGGAGGTGCACGTCCATGCGCACGTGGAACAGCACATCAGCTCCGTTCGGGATCGAGCGCGAAGTAGTAGGTGATCGCCTGCGAGCCGTCCGCCTCGGTCTGGGGGTCCAAGACGAGCTCAGGCTTGACCGCACTGGCGATGTCGTCGTCGTTGTGCGGATCGCCCGGGAAGTACAGCTGCGCGGTCAGCAGTTCATGCCCGGGAGCCGATACCTTCACGTGTAAATGGGCCGGACGCCAGGCGTGCCAGCCGGCCGCCGAGATCAGCTTCCCGCATGACCCGTCGGTCGGAATCATGTACGGCGCGGGGCGAATCGTGCTGATCTCGAAGGTCCCGTCGGGTCCAGTCGAGAAGCCGCCGCGCAGGTTCCACTCGGGGATGCCCGGCGCGAACTGCGAGTAGTAGCCGTCGGCGTCGGCGTGCCAGAGTTCGACCTTGCCCTGCAGCGGTGCGCCGTTGGTGTCGGTGATGCGGCCTCGCCACACCAGCGGGGTGCCTTGCTCGCCGTCCCGCATCGGGATCGTGCCCTTGGCCCCCAATTCCGGTGCGCCAGGCGCATAGTATGGGCCCTCGATGCTGCCCTTGTTGCCCGCGCGGTGGTCGGTGGCAACGTCCTCGACGACGTGCTCGACCCAGACGTCGAGGAACAGCGGCCATTCACCGTCCTGCCCGACGTCGATCAGCCACGCCTTGAGCGCGTTGTACTCGTCGTAGGTGACCCTGTGCCTGCGGATTGTGTCATGGACGGCGGCGAGCACGTCGCGCGCCAGGGTGTCCACACGCTCGGCCGGCGTGTCCTTGACCGCCGCATACGGCGACTTGTCAGCGTGGAAGCGTTCCGTAGCTGATGCACCGGAGGCTGCGGCACTCGCGACGTCGGAGGGATGATCGATGGTCGTCATGGTCAGATCTCTTCTTTCTCTTGTTCTTTCAGTTCCGCGGGGCTGACCGCGGGAGGGTCAGTGTTTGTCGGTCCGGTAACGGGCGAGTTTGTCGGGGTCGACATCGATGCCGAGTCCGACGCCGGGCTGTACCCGCAACAGCCCGTTGCGGATGCGCAGTGGCTCGGTGAGAAGGTCGTCGGACATGTCGAGGAAGTTGGACAGCTCGCCAGCCCGGCGTGACGTAAGTTCGTACGCGGCACCGAAGGCGACGGCGCAGGCGCTTCCGATCTGACCGTCGATCTGGTTGCCCATCACCACTTCGAGACCCAGACCTTCGGCGAGATGGTGGACGCGTTGGGATGTGGTGAATCCGGTACGCGCGGTCTTGATGCTGATCGCGGTGGCGGACTTGCTCAACGCCTCCCGCGTCACGTCGGCGGGCGTCGGAACCGACTCGTCGGCGATGAACGGCACATCGAGCCGCTCCACGAGCCACCGGCGGCCCAACACGTCGTCGGCGGGGCAGAGCTCTTCGGCGAAGAGCAGGTCGAGGTCGGCCATCTCCTGCATGGCCCGCAGTGACTCGGCCGCGGTCCATCCGCGGTTGGCGTCGACGTACAGCTCGACCGAATCGCCGAAGCGGTCCCGCAGGGCACGCACGACCGCAGTGTCCAGCGTGACGGGACGTCGGCCAACCTTGACCTTGAAGACGTTGATGCCATAGGTATCTCGCATCTTCTCGGCCTCGGCGACCATCACCGCCGGATCTGCGAAGCCCAACATGTGACTCACCCGCATGCGGTCGGTGTATCCGCCGAGCAGGCTCGTCACGGGAAGTTCGAGCGTGCGTCCCAGCGCATCCCAGATCGCCATGTCGACAGCGGATTTGGCGGCCGGGTTGCCGATGGTGCGCGCCAATCGCGCACCGGCGACCTCGCGCTCGATCAGTGTCAACCCGACGAGAGCGGGCGCGAACAGCTGTTCAATCACCGCGACGATTCCGGCCTGGGTCTCGCCGTAGGTGAACGGTCGGGGTGGTGCCTCTGCCACCCCGACCACTCCGTCATCGGTATGCACACGGACGAGCACGTGGTCAGCGGTATGGACTTCACCCGACGCGAACTTCAGCGGCTTCACATAAGGAATGGCGAACGGAATCGCTTCGACGGCCGTGATTTTCATAGCAGCTCCTCCATAGCAATGGGCGCGAAGGCCAGCCCGAAAGCAGAGGACAGCACGTTGACGACAGCATCGACGACCGGATTGTCACCGTGGCGTCGCCAGGCCAGGGCGAGCTCGACGCTTCCGCCATCGGCCAGATCACGAAAGACCAAGCCCTGCAATGGCAACGCGCGTACCGAAGCAGGCACCACCGCGACACCGAAGCCTGCAGTCACCAGAGCCAGCAACACGGCGGTACCCGGTGCGGCATGTTCGCGATGCGGCACGAAGCCGGCGCGTTTGCAGCTGCGCAGCACCGCATCGTTGACGGCCGAATCGCGGCTGGAGTACGCGACGAACGATTCGCTGCGCAAGTCGGTCAACGAGACCACGGGTTCGGCAGCCAACCGGTGATCGGCCGACACCGCGAGGACCAGCGGTTCCACGTCGATGCTGCGCAGCTCGATGTCGTCGCCCACCGCAGGTGGACGCAGCACCCCGACGTCCAGCGTGCCGGTGCGCAGCTGCTCGCATTGCTGAGGCGTGAGCATGTCCGCCTGGATCTCCATCGCCACGCCAGGAAGCTCCTGACGAAGGATGCGCGCGATGCGCGGCAGATGGGAGAAGGCGGCCGTTCCGGTCAGCCCGACCCTGAGCAGACCGCTGCGGCCTGCGGCGATCCTGCGTACCCCGCGTTCGGCGTCGTCGACACCCGAAAGGATCCGGGCTGCCTCCGCCTTCAGGAACTCTCCGGCCGGCGTGAGGGACACCTGCCGCGTCGTTCGATTGAAGAGGGTCGCGTCCAGTTCGTCCTCGAGCTGGCGGACCGCGTAGGACAGGGCCGGCTGCGCAACGAGCAGCTGCTCGGCCGCCCGGCCAAAGTGGCAGGTGTCGGCCACCGCGGCGAAGTATCGCAGGTGACGCAGCTCCATGTGCTTTCCGTCCGATCGTGGTCGTGTGTGATCGCCGACACCTTCGACGGTAATTGTCGGATCCATATAGAACAAGGACATGTTTCCGCCCTATTAATGAACGTCATCGATCAATCGGGCGCTAGGCCAGGACTAGGCAATTGCCTAGTGTGACTGGCACCACCCCGGTGCGAGAGTGCCAACAAGCATCACTTCTGGAGGCACAAATGACCGCATCGATCACCGAGCACTTGACCCACGTCGCGACCGTCCTCGCCAACGCCGTCGTCGACGACGCCGAGGCAGGCGTCTACCGCGCCAACCGTCGGATCTTCACCGACGAGGAAGTCTTCGAACTGGAGATCAAGCACATCTTCGAGGGCAACTGGATCTATCTGGCACACGAAAGCCAGGTGCCCAACCCCGGCGACTACTTCACCACCTACATCGGCAGGCAGCCCGTCGTGATCACCCGGGACAAAAGCGGAAGCCTGAACTGTCTCATCAATGCCTGCGCCCACCGCGGCGCCATGATCTGCCGGCGCAAGACCGACAACAGGATGACGCTGACGTGCCCGTTCCACGGGTGGACGTTCCGCAACGACGGCACCCTGCTCAAGGTCAAGGATCCCGACGGTGCCGGCTACCCCGACACGTTCAACGTCAACGGCAGCCACAACATGACCAAGGTGGCCCGGTTCGACAGCTACCGCGGCTTCCTGTTCGGCAGCCTCAACGCCGACGTATTGCCGCTGGCCGAGCACCTCGGGGACAGCACCAAGGTGATCGACATGCTGGTCGACCAGTCACCCGACGGGCTGGAGGTGCTGCGCGGGTCGTCCACGTACACCTATGACGGCAACTGGAAGGTGCAGGCCGAAAATGGCGCCGACGGCTATCACGTCACCGCCACGCACTGGAACTACGCGGCGACCACGAGCAGGCGCGGCACCGGCGAGTCGACGAACGACACCAAGGCCCTGGATGCGGGCAGCTGGGGTAAGTCCGGCGGTGGCTACTGGTCCTTCCCCCACGGACACCTGTGCCTGTGGACCTGGGCGGCCAACCCGCAGGACCGACCGCTGTGGGACAAGCTCGACGACCTCAAGGCGACCTTCGGCGACGCCAAGGGCGAGTTCATGGTCAAGGGCTCGCGCAATCTCTGCCTCTATCCGAACGTCTATGTGATGGACCAGTTTTCAACGCAGATCCGCCACTTCCGGCCTATCGCGCCCGACAAGACCGAGGTCACCATCTACTGCATCGCGCCGAAAGGTGAGAGCGCGGCGGCTCGCTCGCACCGAATCCGCCAGTACGAGGACTTCTTCAATGCGTCAGGTATGGCTACCCCCGACGACCTTGAGGAGTTCCGCTCCTGCCAACTGACGTTCCGTGCTCAGGCCGCCCCGTGGAATGACATGAGTCGCGGTGCCGAGCACTGGCTGACCGGGCCCGATGACGTCGCCCAGTCGCTGGACATGCATGGCGTCATCTCCGCGGGTGTCAAGAACGAGGACGAGGGACTCTACCCGGTGCAGCACGGCTACTGGCTGCAGACCATGCGCGACGCGTTGTCCCGCGAGCAGAAGACCAGCAAGGAGAGCTGACATGACATCAACCGAAACCGTCGGCACGGGAACAGTGCTGGCCAAAAACAAGCCCGTGACCCAGAACATGATCGAGCAATTCCTCTACCGGGAGGCCCGCTACCTTGACGACCGCGAGTTCGAGAAGTGGCTGCAGTGCTACGCCGACGACGTCGTGTACTGGATGCCCTCATGGGACGACAACGACATGCTGGTCGAAGACCCGCAACGCGACATCTCCCTGATCTACTACGCCAACAAGGGCGGCCTGCAAGACCGGGTGTTCCGCATCCGAACTGAGCGCTCATCGGCGACATCGCTGCCCGAACCCCGCACCAGCCACAACATCAGCAACGTCGAGGTGATCGAGCGCCGCGGCGATCTGGTTGACGTCCGGTTCAACTGGCACACAATGTATTTCCGGTACAAGACGATCGACCCGTATTACGGGACGTCGTTCTACACAATCGACTTCAGCAGTGACCAGCCATTGATCCGGCGGAAGACCGTCGTACTCAAGAACGACTACATCCACCACGTGGTGGATGTCTACCACTTCTAGGGACATCCGATGACTGCTAGTTCCATTGCTCCTCACGTGCGCACCGGCACTGACACCGAAACATATTCCGTCGCATTGTCCTTCGAGGACGGAGTGACCCGGTTCATCACCTGCCGCGACGACCAGACCGTTGCCGACGCCTCGTACAGGCAGCGCATCAACATCCCCCTGGACTGCCGCGATGGCGCCTGCGGCACGTGTAAGGCGTTGTGCGAGTCGGGCAACTACGACGGCGGCACCTATATCGACGACGCGCTGCCGCCGGACGAGGCAGCGGCGGGGTACGTGCTGCCGTGCAGCATGAAGCCGAGATCGGATCTCGTGCTGCAGATAGCCAGCACGTCCGATGTCGCCAAAACCCAGGCGGCCACGTACACCGGGACCTTGACGAAGCTCGATCGGCTGTCGGCCACCACCGTCGCCATCGGCGTGGAGATTCCGAACCGCGCCGAATTGGCGTTCTTGCCAGGCCAATACGTCAACATCGCGGTGCCAGGCACCGATCAGTCGCGTTCGTACTCCTTCTCCAACGCCCCCCGTGACAAGCTACTCACCTTTCTGGTAAAGCTGACCCGCGGCGGCGCAATGTCAGAGTACTTGGCTTCGCGCGCTTGTATCGGCGACTCGATATCGTTCACCGGTCCCAACGGGTCGTTCTTCCTGCGGGAGAGCGATAGCCCGGTGTTGCTACTGGCCGGTGGTACGGGGTTGGCTCCGGTGCTGTCGATGCTTCGTTCCCTTCGGGAGGCGAACAGCAGGCGCAAAGCCCACCTCGTCTATGGCGTCAGCACCGATGACGATCTGGTGGCAGTCGACGAGATCCAAGAAATCGCCTCTGCTCTATCAGGATTCACCTGGGATTACTGCGTCTCGGATCAAGCCTCGCGCGCCGACAACAAGGGCTATGTCACGAGCCTCATCGAACCGGCGCATCTCTACGACGGTGACGTCGCGGTGTATCTGTGCGGCCCTCCACCTATGGTCGAGGCGGTCCGGGCGCATGTCACCGAAGCCGGTATCAAGCCGACCGGCTTCTACTACGAGAAGTTCGCGCTGGCCCACGTCGGTGGTGCACCCGAGCGGGAGTCTTCGGAGTCCGTTCCCGCAGGGCCGGAGCAAGCACTGCAGTTCTCCGGGGACGCACGCTGCATCGCCGGTCAGGCCGTGCTGCCGCAACTCGACATCGCCGCCTACGGCGACTCCGTGCCCAGAATCGACGACGGCAAGGCCATCCGATCCATCGCCGGCCAGCTCATGGCGCCTGTTACCGAATCTGAGGTATCGAACCCCCTCGACGCCGATGACGGCGCTCTGATCCTCAGTGGTGCAAGGAATCTGGCGGGGCAGGTTGTGTTCGACAGTGTCGAGCCGGGCAGTGTCCAGCCACCCGTTGAACCTGTCGTCACTCAGGATGGCTATCAGATTGGCGAGGAGCATCCAGAGGTCCACGCCTCCGACGCGCTGTTCGAGGCACGGCAGGCGCTCGAACTCGGTGCACTGGAGCTGACCTTGGGACGCCTGACATCTCAGCAGCTATCCGGCTATCGGCTGCTGGCGGAGTCCACGAAGCCGTATGTGGAAGACGACCATTTCGTCGACGCCGCGCAATACACCGAAACGAACGCGGCGTTTCATGACTACCTGTTCACTCTCACCGGCAATCAGCACCTCCTGCAGGCCTATCAGGCCCTCGGGGTGAAGGGCCGCATGAGCGAGGTTCTGCGCAACGCGACTTGGTGTCACCCCCTGTGCGCACAGGACCATGTGGACATCGTCAGCGCATTCGAGGCCGGCGACCGTGATGCGGCCCGGGCGCTCATCGTCGCCCATGCAGGACGCTCCAAACAGACCATGCGCCGGGCCATGTCGGACACCGCCGGCGCTCGCCGACCTCGATTCATCACGCCGGGGCGCTTCGCAGGGAAGGTCGTCGTGGTCACGGGCGCAGCCCAGGGCATCGGCGAGCAGACAGCGCGCCGGATCAACGCCGAAGGTGGCACCCTTGTGCTCGCCGATCGGTCCGAGCTGGTCAAGGAACTCGCCGACGAGCTGACCGTGCAGGGTACCAAGGCACTCGCGGTCACGGCCGATCTCGAACACTGGAAAGGCGCTGATTCAGTTGTACAACAGGCGCTTTCGGTGTTCGGCCGCATCGACGTACTGATCAATAATGTCGGCGGAGCAATCAACTTCAAACCGTTCACCCAATTCAGCGACGCCGAAATCCGGGCGGAGATCGACCGGTCGCTGATGACCACCCTGTACAGCTGCCGCGCCGCACTGCCGTCGATGGTCGACCGTGGACACGGCGTCATCGTCAACGTCTCGTCGGCGGCGACCAAGGGTATTCACCGCATCCCGTACTCGGCGGCCAAAGGCGGCATCAACGCGATCACCGCGTCGCTGGCGATGGAATACGCCGGCGACGGAATCCGAGTGGTCGCCACCGCACCTGGCGGCACCGCTGCCCCGGCTCGGCGGATCTCCCGCGGTACTCCCGAGCCGCGCACCGAGACCGAGCGCGCCTGGTTCGACGCGCACATCGAGCAGACCGTTGAGTCATCGTTGTTGAAGCGTTACGGCACTCTCGACGAGCAGGCAGCCGCCATCTGCTTCCTGGCCTCCGACGAGGCCAGCTACATCACCGGCACCGTGCTACCCGTCGCCGGTGGCGACGCCGGCTGACCCCGCCACGCAACTACGATGTGACAGTGCTCATCCGGCCGACCGGCTGCGTCGGGCGCGACCTCGAACTGTCCGAGCTCGCCGAACGCCTTCACGGCACCGTCACCGACGGCGCCGAGGTGGTGGCGGTCGTCGGCAGCCCGGGTATCGGCAAGACCGAGCTGCTCGGTGCGCTGGTAGCCCAGCACGGCGGCGCACTGTGGGCCAGGGCCACACCATGGGAAACCGAGCTGCCCGGCGGTGTTCTCGCCCAGATGTTGCAGGATGTCGTGCGCGACGATCCTGTGGACGCGGCAGCCCAACTCGTCGAACGGCTGCGAGGCCCGGAACCGGTGCTACTGATCATCGACGATGCCGAACACGCCGATACCGAGTCACTCCAAGCCATTTCGACGTTGGTGCGGCATCAACGGGAACTGCCCGTACTCGTGGTGCTCGCGATGTCGTCCGCATCGTGCGCGCCGGCTGATCTCGCCGTGGAGCAGCTAACGCTGACCGGATTGTCGGAACACACCGTCGCCGCACTCGCGTCGTCGCGCGGCCGAATCCTGCACCCGTCGGTCGCGGGTGCGCTCACCCGCCACACCGCGGGAAATCCGCGCGACGTACTCGCTCTTCTCGACGAGGTCCCCGATTCGGTGTGGTCGCAACCCGATGCTGTGCTGCCTGCACCGAGTCACCGCCGTACACAGACCCGTGACCGGTTGGCGGACTGCACGCCCGAGGGCCGTTCGCTCGTCGAGGCATTGGCGATCCTCGGTGATGACTGCTCCCTCGCGGACGCAACCGCGCTGGCGGGCCTGGTGGATCCGCTGCCGGCCCTGGACTCCGCCACCACCGCGGGGCTACTCATCGCAGCGACGCCGTTCGAACCGCGCCTGCGCGATTCGGCGACCCACGCCGCGGTGATCGACCTGATGGGTGTGCAGGCAGTCGCCGATGCACACCGGCGGGCCGCCGACATCGTCGCCGACCCCGTACAGCGTCTCGGGCATCTGGTGGCCGCCACGCCCACGCCGGATTCCGCTCTCGCAGATGACGTCGCACGGTTGGCACACGACCGGGGAACCGAAGGCGCGTGGGCGCAGGCGGCAACGCTGTTCCGCGATGCCGCGAGGCTGACCGCCGATCCACTCCTGCGTGACGAACGGCTGACGCGCTCGGTCGACGCGCTCATCGCCGCCGGCGACTGCGTGGCGGCCGCCGCGAAAGTCCCCGCGGTGGAGAACCTGCGCGAGACGCCGCTGCGAAATGCGGTCTTGGCCTACCTGGCCATCCTTCGAGGCCGCGCAGCCGAAGCCGAGTTCCGACTGGAGCGCGCGTGGAATATCGTCAACGCCGAGCGTGATCCCGACACGGCTGCCTTGGTGGCGCAACGTCATGTCCTGCACTCGCTGATCCGTTGCCGCGGAGACGAATTGGTCACCTGGGCTGATCGCGCTCTGGGCTTGGCCGACAGCGATTCTCCTGCCGCCATCGAGTCGGCAGCGATTCGGGGCCTCGGACTGTTGGCGGCCGGACATCCCCGACGCGCCACCGCGGCCTACACCGATCTCAGTGCGCGGGTCCAGCATGGCGCCCAGGCTCAGCGTGTCACCATGGGGCGGGGCTGGGTGCAGTTCATCCGCGATGACGTCGACGGGGCACGCACCAGCTTGGAGAGCGCTGTAGCAGCCGAAGGCCTCGGCGGCTCGCGACGAATAACGTTGTGGGCGTTGGCCTGGCTGGCGAGAGTCCAGTTCGCAATCGGTGAGTGGGACCGGGCGATGAGCACTGTCGAGCGCGGACGTGCGCTGGCGACCACCAGCGGGATCGTCGTGACCACACCGCTACTGGAGTGGACCGCAGCTCAAATCGCCGCACTCCGCGGCGACTGGCCCGCGGCCGCGTCGGCGGTACAGACGGCATCGTCGGTGACCAGTGAGTACGAGATGATGGTGCTCCCGACGCTCTTGGCGCGTGCGCAGATCGCCGAGGCGGAAGCGGATTACGCCAAGGTTCGACGGCTGGCCGAGCCGCTGACCCGGATGGCTACCGGCACATCGCTGCAGGAACCCGGCTACTGGCCATGGCCCGATCTGTTGGCCAATGCTCTAGTGCTCGACGGGCAGTTGGATGCGGCGGAAGCATTCCTGAAGCCGCACGAGCAGCGGGCCAAGGCGCGAGGCCACCGGTCGGCGCAGGCCCGTCTCGGCTACGCCCGCGGCCGCCTGCACGGCGCACTCGGCGACATCCACGCCGCTCGGCGGTCCTTCGAGGCATCCCTGGAGTTGCTGAACGGGTTGCCGCTGCGGTACGACGCGGCGCGGGTCAACTTCGCATACGGGCAGACGCTGCGGCGCGCCGGGAAGCGGCGCCAGGCCGACGTGGTGATCAGCACCGCCCGAGATGTCTATCTGTCGCTGGGCGCGCACACCTATGTCGCCCGATGCGATCGCGAGCTCAAGGCCGGTGGCCTGCACCAGGTCCGTGGCTCGCGGGACGACGCAAACCTCACGCCGCAGGAGGAGGCCGTCTCAACCCTTGTCGCCCAGGGTCTTTCGAACCGTGAAGTGGCCGCCGAGCTTTACGTGTCGCCGAAGACGGTGCAGTATCACCTCACCCGCGTCTACGCCAAGCTCGGGGTGCGCTCCCGGTCGGAGCTGGCGGCACTGCGCCGCTGACGCGCGTCGATTACCGGGGCGGCGGTCTTATCGACCATGCCGTCGTAGTCCACGCCATCGGCAAGCTCGACGACAGCGAATCCGGTTCCGGTCACATCGAACACACCCAGATCGGTGATGACCCGGTTCACCACCGCCTTGCCGGTCAGCGGCAGGTCGCAGGTGAGAACCAGCTTGGCGGCACCGGATTTCGACACATGGTCCATCAGCACGATCACTCGTCCGGCGCCATTGACGAGGTCCATCGCGCCACCCATGCCCTTGACCATTGAACCCGGCACCATCCAGTTGGCCAGGTCGCCGTTGGCGGCCACTTGCATGCCGCCGAGCACCGCGACGTCGACGTGGCCCCCGCGGATCATCGCGAAACTGGTAGCGGAATCGAAGTAGGACGCGCCGTGCACCACGGACACGGTCTGCTTGCCGGCATTCACCAGATCCGGGTCCACTTCGTCGTCATAGGGGAACGGGCCGACTCCGAGGATACCGTTCTCGGCGTGCAGGGTGACATCCGATCCCTCCGGCAGATGGTCGGGGATCAACGTAGGCAACCCGATCCCGAGGTTCACGTAATCGCCGTCGCGAAGTTCGCGGGCCGCGCGCGCGGCCATCTGGTCACGGGTCCAGCTCATGACAATGTCTCCTGAGACTCTCTCGGGCGCGGTCGGGTCGTTCGCTTCTCGATTCCCTTGCGCGACGCCTGCTCCGGCGTCAGCTCGACGACCCGTTGGACGAAGATGCCGGGTAGGTGGATCTCGTCGGGGTGCAGCTCGCCGACCTCCACCACCTTTTCCGCCTCGACGACCGTTAGCCGGCCCGCCATGGCCACGGGTGGGTTGAAATTCCTTGCGGCCGCGTGGAAGACGCAATTGCCGGCCTTGTCGGCAACAGCGGCACGAACCAGCGCATAGTCGGTGACGATCGACTCCTCGAGCAGCATCTGACGCCCCCCGAAGGTCCGCACCTCTTTCGGGGGTGACGCCAGCGCCACGCTTCCGTCGGGGTGGTAGCGCCACGGCAGGCCGCCGTCGGCGACCAGTGTGCCAACGCCGGTTGGGGTGAAGAACGCGCCGATCCCACTTCCTCCGGCGCGCAGGCGTTCGGCAAGCGTGCCCTGAGGGGTCAATTCCACCGTCAACTCGCCGGCCAGGTACTGGCGCGCGAACTCTTTGTTCTCGCCGACGTACGACGCGATGACGCGGGTGATCCGCCTGCCCTCCAACAGCAGTCCGAGCCCGCCGCCGTCGACACCGCAGTTGTTGCTGACGATCGTCAGATCGCCGGCACCCTGCTCCAGCAACGCATCGATGAGAAACCAGGGGATCCCGGCCAGTCCGAAGCCGCCGACCGCCAGACTCGCGCCGTCGGGGATGTCGGACACCGCTTGTGCGGGTGTGGCCACGATCTTGTTCAAAGTCATTGCTGCTCCAGGTGTTCGATGAGCGCGGGCGTTATGGTGCCCGGCTGCTCGGCGTTGGCCAGGTGGGCGGCCCGCGGCACGGTGAGGAGCCGCGCGCCGAGTATCCGGGCGGCGATCTCCTCGAGTTTGGCCGGCGGGGTGGCCGGGTCGTCGTCACCCGCGATCGCTAGTGTCGGTACCGAGATGGCCGAAAGCTCCTCGCGCAAGTCAAGTTTGGCGATTGCCTCGCAGCAACCTGCGTAGCCTTCGGCGGGTGTGGACGCGATCATGCGCTCGTGTGCACTGCGTGCGTCGGGGTGCGCTTCAAGGTAGGCCGGGGTGAACCAACGCTCGACGACGGCGGCGGCCACGGCCCGGCTACCCTGCGCGCGAACCGTCGCGGCCCGCTCAAGCCAGGCTTCTGCGGGTGGCAACTGCGCTCCGGTACATAGCAGCGCAATGCGCTCCACCCGTTCGGGGTTGCGGCTCGCCACCCGCATGACTGTCATTCCGCCCAGTGACAAGCCGACGAGGCGGGCCCGCTGCACACCGAGACGGTCGAGCAGTGCGACGAGGTCGTCGGCCAGATCGTTGATCGAATAGGGGCCGTCGGGCACGGGCGAGTCGCCATGGCCGCGGGTGTCGTAACGCACGACCCGGAATCGCTGCTCCAGATCGGCGAGTTGCGCATCCCACATCCGGTGGGTCGAGCCCAACGAGTTGGACAGCACCACCACCGGCGCATCCGCGCGGCCGGTGACGACGGCGTGGACGTCGACTGCGCTCATCGGACGACCTCGAACACCGCGGCCAGGCCCTGCCCGCCGCCGATGCACATCGTTTCGAGGACGGTTCGCGCGTTGCGTCGGCGCGCCTCGTAGGCCGCGGTGGCGAGGATGCGGGCCCCCGTTGCGCCGATGGGATGGCCGAGCGAGATGCCAGATCCGTTCGGGTTCAACCGGTCGTCGAGCGGGTCGACCTTCCACTCGGCCAGCACCGCGAGCACCTGTGCGGCAAACGCCTCGTTGAGTTCAATGAGGTCGATATCGTCCAGCGTGAGCCCGGCACGCTCCAGCGCGGCGGCGCTGGCGCTCACGGGACCGATACCCATGATTTCTGGTCCACACCCGGTCACCGCCCACGAGCGCAGTGCCAGCATCGGGGTCAAACCCAGCCTGTCGGCGTCACTGGCCGTGGTGACGACACACATTGCCGCGCCGTCGTTTTGACCCGAAGCGTTGGCTGCGGTGACGGTGGCGTCGGGATCGACCTTGGATCGCATGGGGCGCAAGGTCGCCAGTTTCTCGACGCTGATATCGCTGCGGGGATGCTCGTCACGGTCGACGACGACGTCCGGTTTGCCCCGTTTGCCGGGCACAGTCACCGGCACCAACTCTTCGGCGAAGCGACCCGCATCATGGGCGGCGATCGCGCGGTGATGGGACCGCACGGACAATTTGTCCTGCTCCTCGCGCGAGAGCCCGTATTG
>Ga0070665_100005217_pt1 | contig 13443 bp, 10 predicted proteins | sample KBSS13metaG_FD_65862 | JGI IMG/M metagenome (GOLD analysis project Ga0070665, IMG submission 65862) | Switchgrass rhizosphere microbial communities from Kellogg Biological Station, Michigan, USA - KBS S1-3 metaG | ecosystem: Host-associated > Plants > Roots > Rhizosphere > Soil ... | reverse complement strand
CCCGACCCGTGGTCCCGCCGTGTCCCCAGGGCTCCCCGCTCCACACAGGACACCCCGGCGTACCGGGTCCCGCCGAGCCGTCCGCTCCCCAGAGAAGAAAGGACACCCGTGTCCCGTCACAGACGACCCACCCGGTCGGCCACCCGGCTCGTCGGGTCCGCGGCCCTCGCAGGCGCGGCCCTGGCGACGTTCGCGGGCGGTACCGCGAACGCGGCCACCCCGGACCTCGTGCCCGACCTCGCGCCGGTGCTGACCGCGCCGACCGGGCTCGAGCCCACCCCCGCCCCCACGGCTCCCTCCGTCGAGCCGAGCCGGACGGCGTACGACGACCCGATCAACCAGCACCTCGACGACGCGCCCGCGGGCCTGCCGGTCGCGGGCCTGATCAAGTCGGTCGCGGGCGCACCCACCCGACTGCTCCCCAGCTGATGCGCGCGGCGAAGAAGGTCCTGCTCGGCCTGCTGGCGGTGGGTGTGGTCGCGGGGATCACCACGATCCCCAGCGGCGACGCCTACGCGGACGTCCAGAAGGTTCGGTCGAACGTCAAGGGCGCCGACGGCAAGGACTACTGGGTCGAGAACAACATCGACAGCGACATCGACAGCACCATCGACGAGGCCGCCGAGGGCTCGGGGAACCGCCCCGAGTACATGGTGGTCTGGGCAGGCGACGAGAACGTCGCCGACACCGTCGTCCCGGACGTCAAGAACCTCCCCGGTTCCCTGGCGAAACCGCTGGACAAGGTCCGCGACGCCCTGCCGGGTCCGGACTTCATGGCGGTCGTCGACGTCACCAAGGGCTCGCCCAGCTACGGCAAGGTCGTCAACACGGCCACCGTGGGCCCGCTCGTCGAGAACGAGCCGCACCACATGCAGTACTCGTGGCGCAAGGGCGACAAGATCTACGCGGGTGGTCTGTACTCCGCCGCCACCTACGTCTTCGACGTGTCCGCGCTGCCGGAGCTGAAGCTCTCCGGCATCAGCCTCCCCAGCCAAACCCTCTGCGGGTCGGTGCCGGACGCGTACTGGGTTCTGAACGATGGGACGGCGTACGGGACGTACATGGGTGGACCGGTCGTGCCGGGCCCCTGCACGTACTCCCATGGCGAGGTGCGGACCGGAAACGGGTTCGCGGGCACCCCGGGCGAGGTCGTCCGGTTCGGTGAGGACGGGCGGAAGCTGGTCGAGGCCCCGGCCGCGACCAGCACGCCCGAGGACCCGACCCAGTGCCTCAACATGCCGGCGCTCGGCCAGCCCAGCTGCGCCAACCCGCACGGCATCCAGGTCCGCGAGGACCTGGACACGATGGTCACCAGTGACTACGCGGAGCCGCGATCGATCATCCTCGACCCGGTCAAGGCGCCGTCGCCGTACCTGCGTCGACCGACGGTCCGGACCTGGGACATCTCCGACCTGAACAACCCCAAGGTCAAGTCGGTGTCCTACCTGCCGACCGGTCCGCGCTCGAACGGCCAGGACCCGCTGCACAACGAGAACCGTGCCGCGATGGAGACCACGGTCACCAACCTGCCCGGGCACAAGGGTGCGTTCGCCCAGACCATGCAGGGTGGCGCGCTGTTCTACACCCCGGACATCACGGTCCCGGAGCCGGAGTGGAAGGAGATCTACGACCTCTCCGCCGCGGTGAAGGAGTTGGACCCGAAGGCGGGTGACAACGGCGGTCCGTCGTCCAACGGCGGGTGGCTGCAGACCAGCCCGGACGACAAGACGCTGTACCACGCGATCATCGGACGCAAGCCGGGCGCGCTCGGGGCGGACGACCCCGGCACCGACGGCGGCGTGATCGCGCTGGACATCGAGAACCTGGTCGAGGCGGGCGACGACGCGCAGTGCTCGATCGATACCGAGGGCGAGATCGCGGCAGGCGGCGCCGAGGCCGACTGCCCGACGCTCAAGGGCCACCAGACGATCAACCCCGGCAAGGCCGCGGGTGGTCCGCACTGGGGCGCCCTGGACAACCTCGAGCTCGGCGGGGACGGCTTCTACCACGTCACCGACCAGCCGAAGCGCCTGGCGACCACGAACTACTTCGTGGCCCGCACCGGCACCGACGGTGACCACAAGGTCTGCCTCGTGGACATCGCGAAGGACGGCTCGCTGACCCTCGACGAGGAGTTCAAGGACGAGGTCACGGGTGACACCTGCATCTCGTTCAACCGGGAGAGCTGGCCGCACGGCTCCTTCGGCAACGCGAAGCCCCACTCGATGCTGTTCGTCACGAACGATGCCGACATCAAGTAGGCGTCTCCTGGTCGTGCTCCCGCTCGCCCCGCTCCTCGCGGTGGCGGGCGGGGGCCCGGCCTCGGCCCTGGATGGTGTCGCTCCCACCAGTGCCGCCCGTGCGGCGGCGGCGTTGGGGGAGCAGGCGGGGGCACTCGCGGTGGGCCTACGGGTCGCACTGCTGGTCGGGACGGCGCTGGTCGCGGGCATCGCGCTCGTGTCGGTGGCTCGCCCGGCGGCCCGGCCCGGTCGCGGGCTCACGGTGACGACCTGGGTGGCGGCGGGCGTCGTGGCCGTCGCCGCCGAGGTCGTGCATCTCACCGGGGACGTGTCCGTCCTCGGCACGGTGTCCCAGGTGGTGGCGGCCCTCGCGGCCGCGGCGCTGGTCGGGACCCGCTGGGCCGCCCTCCCCGGGGTGGCGCTGGTGGGCCTGCTGGCGGTGCAGCTCGGGTCGACCCACACCGGCGTCCCGTTCGCGCTGGACGCGCTCTACGCCGTCGGGGCCGCGCTGCTGGTGGGTGCGGCCGCGTGGGGCGCGACCGCCCGGGAACCGGAGTCCGCCGAGTCGGTGGGTCGGGCGACCGCGCGCGAGTCGGGCGCGGCTCGCGCGCGGGCGGCGGAGCGCGAGATCGCCGAGGCGCCGACGCTGTCGTTCACCGCGGTGCCGGGCGGGCCCGCTCGTCGCGACGGGGTCCGGGCCGCCGCGACCGCGGTCACGGGCGGGCTGCTCGCCACGATCGCCGGGCTGGCGCAGCTCCTGGTCAGCGGTCCGGAGACGAGCCACGACCTGCTGGGCAGCGCCGCCGGTCTCGCCGCGCTGGTCGCGGTGGTGCTGCCGGCGCTCGGGGTCGTCGGGGTGCTGGCGGTGGCGCACCACGAGCGCACGTTTCGTGCGGTGAGCGCTGTGCCGACCGCGCTGACGGCACGGAACGGGCGATCATCTCGCGCTGAGAGCACGAAACGTGCACTGAGGCAGGCGGATCGCGCTGAGAGCACGAAACGTGCACGGGGGCGGGCGTCTCGAGGGCGTGAGGTCCTCCGGATCGCGACGGTGCTCGGGGCCACCGGGCTCGCCGCGGCGGGTGTACTCGGCGCGCTGCCGCCACCCGGTCCCGCCCCCGTCCCGGGGCGGCCGCTGCTGCGGACCATCGCGAGCGGCGGGGAGATCCTCTCCGTCCTCGTCGCGCCGCTGCGGCCGGGTCCGAACCTGGTGCACGTCTCGGGCGCCTACCCGGCCGAGGGGGAGGCCGTCCCCGCGGCCGCCCCGACCTCGCACCACCAGTCCGCCCCGGCGACGACGGCGACGGTCGCGGCCGGGGACTCCCCGCCCGTCCCGATCACGGCGCGGGACGGCGCCGGGGGCGGCTGGGCCGTCGTCGACCTGCCCGCGGGGACGGGGGTGCTGACGGTCTCCGTCGGCACCGGGTCGGCGACGGTCCCGGTCGACACCGGCAGCACAACCGGCACCACATCCGGCTCCGACACCGGCACCGACACCGCATCCGGCTCCGACACCGGCAGCACAACCGGCACCACATCCGGCTCCGACACCGGCTCCGACACCGGCACCGGAACCGGCTCGGGTGTGGCGACGGCGCTGACCGGGCCGGACGGGCCCGAGTGCGCCTCGGCGCTGCTCGGCGACCTGGCCGGACAGCGCCCGGGGGCCCCCGCGGCCGACGTGATGGCCTGTCCGTCGGACGCCTTGTCCGAGGCCGACGCCGCCGCACTGCGGGCGACCGTGCGCAGCATCGTCGACCGGGGCGTGGACTCGATCCGGCTCGTCTCGGACGAGTCGCCGCGCTCGGTGGCGGCCGCCGAGCTGGTGCGGACCGTCGCGCCGGAGGTGGACCTCGTCGACCGCGTGGACCCGGACTCCGCGCTGGTCGTGGTGTCCGGCTGGGGCCCGGCCAGGGCGGCGCTCGAGCAGGCCTCGGCCCGCGCGCTGGAGACCCCGACCCACCTGGGCGGGACCTACCTGGCGCCGTGGCTGTTGACCCCCGGCGTGGTGACGGCGACGGCCTCCTCGGTCCTGCCGCTCACCTTCGACCCCCAGGAGACCCTCTCCCGGCGCTACGCCGGGGCCGTCGCGGCGATGTTCCCCGGCGAGCCGCCCGCGACGGCCGGGTACCTCGCCTGGGCCCGCCACGAGGGCGTGCCCCCGGCCGAGCGGCCGACGCTGTTCGGCGCCGCGCCGGTCGACGTTCCGATGACCAGCACCGGCGAGCACCACGCCGGCGCCCCCAACCCGGCCTCGTGGTTCCCCGGCGGAACCGTCGTGCCGGTCTCCCCGCCCCTGTCCTAGGAGAAGACCATGTCCGTGCTCACCGCCCCCTTGAAGGGGGTCCTCGACACCGAACGCGCCGCGTTCGGGCCGCTCGACCGGGAGGCCCCACCGACCCAGCCGATCCCGACCGCCGTCGCGGTGCTGCTCGCCGCCCTGTTCCTGTGGGGCGTCTCGCGGGTGGCCCCCGCGACGATGGTGGTCACCGGGGCGCTGGGGCTCGCGCTCGGGTTCACCCTGTTCCACTCGCGCTTCGGGTTCACCTCCGGCTGGCGGCAGCTCGTCGCCGTCGGGCAGGGCGCGGCCATCCGGGCCCACATGGTGATGCTCGGGGTGGCGACCGTCCTGTTCGCCGTCGTCTTCGCGACGGGCATCGGCCTGTCCGGCGACCCGAGGGGCTACGTCAACCCGATCGGCATCGGGCTGATCGTGGGCGCGTTCCTGTTCGGCGTCGGCATGCAGATCGGCGGCTCCTGCGCCTCCGGCACGCTGTTCGCCGTCGGCAGCGGCCAGTCCGCGATCGTGCTGACGCTGTTCGGGTTCGTCGTCGGCTCGGTGTTCGCGGCGCTGACCTACCCGTTCTGGACGAACGTCGTCCCGCAGGGCGTCCCCGTGGACCTCCGCGCGGTGTTCGGCATCCCCGGTGCGCTCGCGCTGTCCCTGCTGGTCATGGTGGGCATCACCGTGCTGACCTACGTCGTCGCGCGGCGCCGCACCCCGCCGCCCGTCGAGCGGCCGCCGTCGGCACGGGGGATCGCCCGGGTGCTGCGCGGCTCGTGGCCGATGTGGGTGGGCGCGATCGTGCTCGCGGTGCTCAACGCGGCGGTGCTGGTCGTCTCCGGACAACCCTGGGGCGTGACGTCCGCGTTCGGCCTCTGGGGCGCGAAGGTGCTGCAGTGGTTCGGGGCCGAGCCGCAGAGCTGGGCCTTCTGGCAGGTGCCCGCCAACGCGAGGTCGCTGGCGGGGCCGGTCCTCGCCGACCGCGTCTCGGTCCTCGACATCGGGATCATGATCGGGGCGCTCTTCGCCTCCGGCGTCGGCGGAGCCTTCCTGCTGCACAAGCGGATCCCGTGGCGGATCGCGGCCGGTGCCGTGGTCGGCGGGATCCTCATGGGGTACGGCGCGCGGCTCGCGGGCGGCTGCAACATCGGCGCGTACTTCTCCGGGATCGCCTCGTTCAGCCTGCACGGCTGGATCTGGGGTGTGGTCGCACTGGCCGGGACGTGGGTCGGGCTGCGGCTGCGGCCGCTGTTCGGCCACACGAACCCGAAGCCGGTCGACTCGCTGTGCTGACCACACCGTTGAACACAGCACCGCTGACCACATCACCGCTGAACACACCACCGAAGGGACACATGATGATCCGTACCACCGCCGCCGTGCTCGGCGGCGTCGCACTGACCGTGCTCGGCGCCGGCGTCGCGTCCGCCGCACCGCTGGTCGCCGAGCCGCCGACGGCGCCGTCGGAGACCGCCGTGGCGGGTGACCCCGTCTGGGTGCTCGACCACGCGCCGGTGCCGATCGAGGACCCGACGTTCGGGATCTTCGATGTGCTGGCGCCCGTCTACGGGGCCCTCGGCGGGATCAACTGACCTGATCCGAGGTGGGCGGGGGAGGGGACACCCCCGCCACCGCCCGACGGCGGCACCCCGGTCCGGGGTGCCGCCGTCGCGCTCCGCTGGGCTCAGGCCACGGCGCGGCGCGGCAGCCGGACGCGGACCGTCTCGTCCGGGACCGCGGCGCCCCAGACGGGGTCGCCGTCGCAGTCCAGCTCGCCGCGGTCGACGAGGTAGCGCACGTGGGACGCGGTCTCGGCGAGCGCGCCGATCCGCATCCGGCCCACCTCCGACCACGGCCGCGACCAGGTCAGCCGCGCGGTGACCTCCCAGACGGTGGGCTCGCCCGCCTCCCGCACGATCGCCACCAGCTCGGCGCAGCGCTCGGCGTGGTGCTGCTGCAGGGCCCGGGCGCGGCCCGCCAGCCCGCGGAAGCGGTACTCGTGCGCAGGCAGCGCGATCAGCCCGTCGTGCTCCTCGTCCGTGCGGGCGATCTTGTCCAGCGAGTCGAGGAACGTCTCCAGGGCGGGGTCGTCGCTGCCCGGCGTCATCCCGATGTTCGGGGTGATCCGGGGGAGGACGTGGTCCCCGGTGAGCATGACCCGGGCGTCCGCCTCCAGCAGGCAGAGGTGCCCCGGGGTGTGCCCCGGCGTCCACACCGCCCGCACGGTCCGCCCCCGCAGCGGGAGCGCGTCGCCGTCCTCCAGCAGGACGTCCGGGTGGGCCATGGACTCGAAGTCCGGCCGGGGCCCGCCGGGGCCGACGAGCTCGTCGACCTCCTGCTCCGAGGCTCCGCACCCGCACAGCCAGCCCGCCATCGCGCCGTCGTGAGGTCGCGCGGACCCGCGGGCGGGCAGGGTCGCCGCCTCGGCGGGGTGCATGCCGATCCAGGCGCCGGAGCGCTGGGCGAGCCGGGCGGAGAGCCCGTGGTGGTCCGGGTGGACGTGCGTCGCCACGATCCCGACGACGTCCTCCGCGCGGGCGCCCGCCGCGGCCAGCCCGGCCTCCAGCGCGGCCCAGCCCTCCTCGGTCTCCCACCCGGGGTCGACGACGACGAGGCCGTCGTCGCCCGGGATGAGGTAGCAGAGCGTGTAGCGCAGCGGATTGTCGGGAATGGGGACCGGTACGGACCACATGCCGGCCGCCAACCGCTCCACGGGCGGGTCGACCCGTGCGACCCAGGCGCGCTGCTGTGCGGTCCCGACCACCTCGACCCCGGTCATCGAGTCCCCCATTTCACCGAACGTCCGTTCAACCCCCTGGACCGTAACCCGGCGAGAGCGCGGGTGGGGCCGTGAGCCGTGTCTCCCCGGCGTCGCGCCATCGGGTGGTCGACGGCGCTCTGGTTGCGTGCTGCAAGCATCATGAATAGTATGCTTGTAGCAAGCAAAGGAGAAGGTCGTGATCAGCTCGTCCACCGCGGGTGACGTCGTCGCGGTGATCCGCGAGGTCGTCGCCCTGGGTATCACCCGCCAGGCCTGCGAGGCCGAGGCGGGGGACCCCGGCGCCCGGCCGATCGGCCAGGTCGCCGTGCTGAGCGTGCTCGCCGACGAGGGCGAGCTGCGGGTCGGGGGACTGGCCGCCGCGCTGGACCTGGACGCCTCGGTCATCAGTAGGCGGGTCGCCCTGCTCGAGGAGGCGGACCTGGTGGCCCGGCGGTGCGACCCCGAGGACCGGCGGGCCCAGCTCGTCGGGATCACCGAGCGGGGGACCGAGGCGCTGCGCCGCCACCGCGCCCAGCGCGCGGAGGAGGTCGCCGCCGCCCTCGTCCACCGCGACGACGCCGAGGTCGCCCGGATCGTCGGAGACCTCCGGACCCTGCTCGCCGACCTGAACCGCACGTCGACCGGCGGACGGCACCGCGCCGCCGTCGGCTGACACCCCCCGAGAGTCGAGGAACGCCCGTGTCCACCCCCCAGGCCGACCAGGCCGCCCCGCCGACGGGTCCGGCCGTCGCGGTGAACGCCCAGGACAGCGGCATCATGACGCAGCGCCAGATCGTCCAGGCGCTCGCAGGCATGATGCTCGCGATGTTCACGGCGTTCCTGTCCGCGACCATCGTGTCCAACGCCCTGCCGACCATCATCACGGATCTGCACGGCTCCCAGAACCAGTACACCTGGGTCGTCACCGCGACCCTGCTGGCGTCCACGGCGAGCACCCCGATCTGGGGCAAGCTGTCGGACCTGTTCTCCAAGAAGCTGCTGGTCCAGATCGCGATCGTGATCTACATCGGCGGCTCGGTGCTGGCAGGCTTCTCGGCGTCCGTCGAGACGCTGATCGCCTGGCGCGCGGTGCAGGGTCTGGGCCTCGGCGCGCTGCAGTCGCTGGTCATCATCGTGATGGCGGCGATGATCAGCCCCCGCGAGCGCGGCCGCTACACCGGCCCGATCGCGGCGGTGATGTCCCTGGCCACGGTCGCCGGGCCGCTGATCGGCGGCGTGATCGTGGACAGCGCGCTCGGCTGGCGGTGGTGTTTCTGGGTGGGGGCGCCGGTCGCCGTCGTCGCGCTGGTCGTCGTGCAGCGCACGCTGAACCTCCCGGTCGTCAAGCGCCCGGTCACGATCGACTACCTCGGCGCGGCGCTGATCGCGGGCGGTGTCTGCGACCTGCTGATCTGGGTCACCCTCGCGGGCAACGACTTCGCCTGGACCTCCGGCACCTCGTGGCTGCTGCTCGGCATCGGCGTCGTCCTGCTGGGCCTGGCCGTGCTCGTCGAGTCGCGGGCGGCCGAGCCGATCATCCCGCTGTACCTGTTCAAGGACCGCACCACCACGCTGGCCGTCGTCGCCAGCATCGCGGTCGGCGTCGCGATGTTCGGCGGCGCGGTCTTCCTGGGCCAGTACTTCCAGATCGCCCGCGGCTACTCGCCCACGGCGTCCGGCCTGCTGACCCTGCCGATGATCCTCGGCTCCACGCTCTCCGCCACGCTCTCCGGGCAGCTCATCACCCGGCTGGGCAGGTGGAAGGTCTTCCTGGTCGCGGGCGCGATCCTGATGGTCGTCGGGTTCGGGCTGCTGGGCACCATCGACCACACCACGGACATGGTGCTGGTCGGCGGCTACCTGGCCGTCCTCGGCATCGGCATGGGCATGACCATGCAGAACCTCGTGCTGGCCGTGCAGAACACGGTCAAGCCCTCGGACCTGGGCGCGGCGTCGTCCACGGTGACGTTCTTCCGGTCGCTCGGCGGCACCGTCGGCGTGTCCGTGCTGGGCGCGGTCCTGGCCTCGCGGGTCGCCTCGCTGACCACCGAGGGGCTCGGCGCCGCGGGCGTCGCGGTCCCCGAGGGCGGCTCCGGGGACGTCAGCATCGCCTCCCTCAACGACCTGCCGCCTGCTCTGGGCGACATCGTCCGCGCCGCGTACGGCGACGGGACGGCCACGATCTTCCTGGTCGCGGGCGCGCTCGCGGTGATCTCTGCGATCGCCATCGCCTTCATCAAGGAGGTGCCGCTGCGCACGCTGAGCGGCATCCAGCAGCAGCAGGCGGACAGGGACACGGGCTCGGCGGACAGCGTCGCCGTCGCGGAGACCGCGACCGCGGTCGACCCCGTCGCGGAGCCGGCCTGGGAGCGGGGGCGGCACACGCTCGTCGAGCCCGCCCCGTCCGAGGCCACGCCGCGCGCGACCGCGGACCCCGACGGCGTCGGAGCAGCGGTGTACGGCTTCGTCACCACCCGCTCGGGCGCGGGGATCGGCGGCGCGGTCGTCACCCTGACCGACCCCCGCGGGGACCAGGTCGGGCGCGCCGTCTCCGACGCGGACGGCGGCTACGAGTTCCACCTGTCCACCGGCGGCACGTACCTGCTGGTCGTGGCCGCGGGACCGCACACGCCGTCGGCCACCATGGTCGCGGTGGCGGACCGGCCCACCCGGCACGACGTCGCGCTCGGCGGGGGTGCCGAGATCGCGGGCACCGTGACCCGCGAGCCGGGAGAGGCGGTCGCGGGCCTCACCGTCACCCTGATCGACGCCCGCGGGGACGTCGTCGGGGCCGCGGGCACGGACGCCGCAGGCCGCTACCGGATCGGCGGGCTGACCCCCGGGACCTTCACGCTGACCGCGGTGGGGGACGGGTCCACCCCGGTCGCCACCACCGTCACGCTGACCGACCGGGCGCCGCTGCGGCACGACGTGCTGCTGCCACAGCGGGCCGAGCTGCGCGGCACCGTGCGCGCGCAGAGCACCGGCCGGGTCGTCCCCGAGGCGGTCGCCACGCTGGTCGACGCGGGTGGCCGGGTCGTCGACTCGGTCACCACCACGGCCGACGGCGCGTTCGCCTTCACCGACCTGCCTGCGGGCGACTACACGCTCACCGCGAGCGGCTACGCGCCGGACGTGCAGGTGGTCCGGGTGGTGCCGGGCGGCACCACGGACGTCCGGATCGCCCTGGGCCCGGCGGACGTCTGCCGGTCCCGCGATCCGGAGACGGGGCCGATCCGGATCCAGCCGGTCGCGGGCGACTGACGACCGGACACCGCCACGCCGAAAGGGGCGGCCACCCTCGGGTGGCCGCCCCCTCGCGTGTCCCGGGTCAGGCCACGGTGGCCTCGAGGGTCACCGGGATGTTGCCGCGGGTCGCGTTCGAGTACGGGCAGACCTGGTGGGCGGCCTCGACGAGCTCGTCGGCCGTGGCCTGGTCCACGCCCGCGAGCTCGACGCTCAGCGCGACGGTGAGGGCGTAGCCGCCCGCGTCGTTCGGGCCGATGCCGACCTCGGCGGAGACCGAGGAGTCGGTGATGGTCACCTTCTTGGATCGGGCCACCGCCTTGAGCGCGGAGTGGAAGCAGGCGGAGTACCCCGCGGCGAACAGCTGCTCCGGGTTGGTGGCGCCGCCCGCGCCGCCCATCTCCTTCGGCGTGGCCAGGTCGAGGTCGATGAGGCCGTCGGAGGAGCGGACGTGGCCGTTGCGGGCGTCCCCGGTGGACATGGCGGCGGCGGTGTAGACGGTGGGCACGGTGGGACCTCCAGGAGACGACGCGATCGGTCTTGCGAGATCGACCCTGCCACGCGGCTCGCGACAATGCAAGACAGATCGTTCTGTCTGCTTTGCTGGACGCCCGTCCGTCGCCAGGGAACGCCGGGTGCGCGCATCCGCGCGGTCGGGGTGGACCGGACGGTTCGACGACATCCTGGCGGCGTCGCTCAGGCCCGCCGCTCGCCGCCGATCCACACCGCCCGGACCTGCTCCGCCGTGGGCCTGCGGAGGGCTTCGGTCAGGGGGTCCTGGAGGAGGACGAGGTCCGCGGGCGCGCCGGGGACGATCCGCCGCGGGGGACCGCCCGGCTCCGCGGCGAGGTAGCGGTCCAGTGCCTCGCGGGCGGTGAGGCGCTCGGCGGGACCGAGAGGGCCGCCGTCGGGGGTGCCCCGGGTCGTCGCGGCGGCGATGACGGCCCAGGGATCGACCGGCCCGTACGGCGCGTCGGACGACAGCGCCACCGGCACCCCCGCCGCCACCAGGCTCGCGCAGCGGTAGAGGTCGCCGTGCTCGGCCTCCGGCGTCTCCCGCCGGAACCGGTCCCCGCGGTCGGCCAGGAACCCCGGCTGCGTGACGACGGCGGGCAGCTCCGCGATCAGCTCGGCGGGCACCACGGCGGCGTGCTCGACCCGGTCGCCCGGCCGGATCCCGCTCTCCCGCAACGCGACCACCAGCAGCACCAGGGACTCGCGGGTCACCGAGTGCACGGCGACGGACCGCCCGACCGCGTGGGCGGCCCGGATCCGGGCGACCAGGTCGTCGAGCGGGGGGAGGTCCGGGTCCGCGAGCACGATCTTGTACGGCCCGACGACGGCCCCGGCGGGCGGTGCCTCGTCCAGCGGGACGCCCAGGAGCGTGAGGCGTTGCGGGACCGCGGTGAGGGCCGCCGCGGTCTCCCGGTCGAGGTCGGGGGTGGCGTCGGTGAGGGCCGTCAGCCCGAGCGCGGCGAGCTCGGCGCCGAGCTCCCGCAGGTCCGGCGGGGTGGCGGCGGGCAGGCGAGTGCGCAGCCAGTCGTCCGCCCGGAAGATCCGCCCGGTCGGGGTCCCGTCCGCCCCGCGCTCGACGCCCGGGTGGTCGGTGCCGCCGAGCGCCTCCAGCGCCCTGCCGTTGAGGACCCAGAGCGCGCCGCTGCGGTGCTGCACGCGGACGGGGCGATCCGGGTGCAACCGGTCGAGGAGGGCGGCGTCGAGGTCGTCGCCGGGGTAGCCGACGCCGCGGACCCAGCCGTGCGCGTCCGCCTGCGCGGCGGCGAGCGCAGCGGCCAGGGCGGTGTGCTCGGCGGGGGCGCGGACCGAGCGGCGGGCGGCGTCGAGGGCGTTGAGGTGCAGGTGGTGGTCGACGAGCCCGGGGAGCAGAGCGCCCCCGCGGCAGTCGACGACCTCGTCCGGCCGGGTGTCGGGTGACCGGGGCGGTGTGGTCGCTCCGGACCCGGAGGTCCCCCGCGACCCGGCGGGCCCGACGCCGACCGTCCGCCCCCCGTCGACGAGCACGTCGACGCGACGGCCCTCGACGTCGGCGTCACGCAGCAGGAGTGTCACCGGGCGCGCGCGTTCCCCGGTGTCATCCCCCGAGTGATCCCCAGCTCGGCGAGGACGGCCGCGGTGTCGGCGCCGAGGGCCGGGCCGGGTGGGGGGATCGGGCGATGGCGGGGCGCGGGGGCCTCGTCGACGGGTCCGCCCGCGGTGCCGTCGAGTGTCCCGGCGACCACCGCCGTCATCGAGACGTCGTGCAGCACACCGGGTTCGGTGACCGCGAGGGCCGCCGCGGCGAGTCCGGTCAGGGGGTCGGCGATCGCGTCCCCGACGAAGACCGGCAGGCCCTCGTGATCGAGGGCCACGAGCCCGGCGGCCGCCGCGACGTCGTCGCCGAACCCGATCCGGTTCGACGCCCGCCCGGCCGCGGTGATCGAGATCCAGGTCGTGCCGCGCGCGACCGCCTCCTCCGCGACGAGCCCGAACCCGCGCAGGGCCCGGGGCCGCGAGGCCTCGATGACCACGTCCGCGGCGGCGACCAGCGCGGACAGCGCCGCCCGGTCCGTCGTGGGATCGAGGACCACCGACCGCTCGCCCGAGTGGAGGAGGGCGTGCACGCGGGGATCGCCCCGACGCGCGCCGTCGGGGCGCTGCGGGGTCTCGACGGTCACCACCCGCGCCCCGGCGAGCGCGAGGAGATGAGCACACAGGGGCCCGGCCCACAGCGCGGCGAAGGAGACGACCAACCGTCCACCGAGGTCCACCGGGTCGACCGTGTCGGAGGGCGACGAACTCCGGCCCACCGCACCGCCCCCCGCGAGTCCCACCCCAGTACGCGCGAGTCTCACACCACTGCCCGCGTGTCCCACACCACTGCCCGCGAGCCCCACCCCAGTACGCGCGAGTCTCAC
>Ga0070665_100005215_pt1 | contig 13446 bp, 11 predicted proteins | sample KBSS13metaG_FD_65862 | JGI IMG/M metagenome (GOLD analysis project Ga0070665, IMG submission 65862) | Switchgrass rhizosphere microbial communities from Kellogg Biological Station, Michigan, USA - KBS S1-3 metaG | ecosystem: Host-associated > Plants > Roots > Rhizosphere > Soil ... | reverse complement strand
CCCCGGTTGCCCTCGCCGAACGCGAAAACAATCTCCGAAGCAATGGCGTTCAGGCCGCGCCGATCGTCGCGCTCTCCCGACCGTTCGAAGATCCCGTTCCGTCCGAGCTCGCGTCGGGAGGCGTCGATCTCGCGACCTTGATGTTCAACTATCACGACCTTGGACACCTCGGTGTGGATCGCGCGGCGATGAACAAGGCTGTCTTCGGCGCGCTCAAGTCGGGAGGCCTCTACGTTATAGCTGATCATTCGGGTCGGCCTGGAACCGGCATTTCGGAATCCGGCACCCTGCATCGCATCGAAGAAGCGTTTCTTCGGCAGGAAGTCGAGGCGGCGGGATTCAAGCTGAGGGACGAAGGTAATTTCCTGCGTAACCCGAACGATCCCAGAGATAAGAATACGCCGGATCCGCCGCAACCGAAGGACGAATTCGTGCTCAAGTTCGTCAAGCCGTGAGCGGCGCATGTCGCGTTAGAGTCAAGCGGAAATCGGCCGCACCCCTCACCTATGTCCGCTATAGCAAATAGCGGCCATTGCTGACGTGAGGGTCCTTACTCCGTCGGCGTGATGGACGCCGTCGTCAAATCGGAATCATTGCTGAGACTGAAGTGGACGTCCTCCAGGAGCGAGGAAGATACCGATGGCATCTGCGCGCCACTGGAAGCGCGAAAGACGGCGACACGGGTCTTGTTGAAGACACCTTCAGCGCTAATGGGCGCGTTGAGCTCGTTGAGCAACTCAGTAACCAACACACTGTGCGCGCCGTTCGTTTCATCGGCGACCTTACCGGGCGTATTAGACGAGATGATGAGCGCGTTGCTGGGCGCGTTGACGGGCGCAAGCCCGTGGGAGTAGGAGCGGAAGCGGCGTTCATAGGGATTGCGTCGCGAGGCGTCGATGACGGCCAACGTGGCACGGGCGCCCCGCTCCTTAACTGCGTGGAGAACGGTTTCGACGGACGTACCCTCGTGGCGTACATCACCTTCCTTCCAGATCACTGCATCAGTCGGGATCATGTAGGTTTCGTGACGAGACTGCATCCCATAGCCGCCGAAAAACAGCATCACGACAGATCCCGGAATGATCCTGGATTTTAGCCGCTCGACCGCGCGAGCCATATCTGCCTTGGTGGCGTTCTCCACCACATCGACATCGAATCCGCGGCGACGCATTGCATGCGCCATACCGCTTGCGTCGTTGATGGGCTGGTTTAACGGCTCGGCGGCGTCCGGATAATTGCCATTGCCGATGATGAGCGCGAGCTGGAGAGCGCTGGCGCTTTCCGGGGCAGACACCACCTTTGCGGCTTCCGAGGCACGCAGATCCAACGCTGCATTCGCGCCGATCGCCAGCATTGCCACGCCGACAAGACTGCAAGTAACGGTAGGCAAGTGGCGAACACAGTAGAGCTGCGTCACTTTCATTTCACCCCCCTAAACTGCGAGAACTCCCATTCCGTCAAATGCATTTCCGACGTGGCCGCGCACGACGATCACGATCTGTCGCAAGAACACGCCATTTCCCCCACCCGTCCTTCGAAAAGCATGCGCGATACTTCTTGAACCCAAGTTAGGCGACGTGGTTTCTGGTGACTTGTGGCGTTTGGTAAACAAACTGCGCGAGACCGCGATGCTCAACTATTACGCTGCCGCTTGGTGCTGCTCAGCCGAATAGGCTCGCAAATTCCAGCAATCCAGCAGGAACGGCAGGCTCGCCGCCGTTCATAATTGAGACCGCTTGCCGAGGGTAATTTTCCGTTTACCCTAGGAACGGGGTGGGTCGCTCGCTTCAAGCAAGACAAGCCTCACGTGCCGACACCGGCAACGATTCCCAGATACGAATCAATTCGCCAATTGAAGAGGCCTCCAATTTTCGCATAGCCTGGCTCCGATGGAGCTTTACCGTAACCTCGCTGATGCCAAGGTCGAAGGCGATCTGCTTATTCAGACGACCGCATGCAACTTGGCGAATAATCTGCCGCTCGCGTGGCGTCAACTTCCCGAGCCGTTCGACATTTCTCGTGACAGCGATTGATTTGGTTCGATCTGTCGCATCGCGGTTGATCCCGGCGATCACTGCATCTAGCAATATCTGCCCCCGCACCGGTTTAGTCAGGAAGTCGATAGCACCCGCCTTCATTGCATCGACACTCATTGGGATGTCACCATAGCCGGTCAAGAACACGATTGGCTTTGGAATCCCGATTGCAGCAAGATGGCGCTGCAATTCGAGGCCGCTCGACCCCGGCATCCGAACGTCGAGAACTAAGCAGCCCGGCCGCTTCAGCATGTCGGTCTGCAGCAACTCGTGAGTCGACGCGAAGCATACGCATTTCATCCCTGCCGACAACATAAGCTCCTGCACAGCTTCGCGTACGGCTTTGTCGTCATCCACCACCAACACGAAGGGCTGATCGAACTCATTGCCCGATCCATCTTGGCTTGAGGTGAAATTGCGCAGCGTCATCGACTCATTGATCATTGTCATTCTTCTCGTTGATGTGACCCAACTTACGATCGATTGCAGCGAGCAAATCCTGCCCACCAAAGGGCTTCTTAAAGAAGCCTCCGATGTCTTTCCCCTTAGCCCTTTGCTGATCACCGATCTCATGGCGACCTGTCAGAAGAAACACCGGTAGCTGCGGCCGCAAGATCTTCACGTTGTCGAGGAGCTCAAAGCCATCCATATCGGGCATCCCGATATCGGTGACGAGACAATCGATATTTTGCAGATCGGCGGCGAGCAACGATATCCCTGATGGAAATGTCAAAACAGCATATCCGGCCGACTCAAGTAAGTTCTCCAGAGATTCAAGAACCCTCGAGTCATCGTCGACTACGGCTATCACGGGCCTTCGCTCCACGTCTATTCGCCTCCCGCCCGCCGTGAATGTGTTATGGGAATCTGTAATTTCTCAGCAATTCGCACGAGATCCGGCAGCGAATCCGCCCCCATCTTCTGCATCACGTTCCTGCGGTGAATCTGTAGCGTAACTTCACTGATTCCCAGCTCCGCTGCCGCCTGCTTATTGAGCAAGCCGCTGACGACAAGTGGAAATACCTCGCGTTCACGTGGGGTCAGCCCGCTGTAACGCTGCTTAAGCAAGGCAAGGTCAGCTCGCTCTGCGTGCGACTGCCGATCCTGCGCCACGGCGGTTTGGATTGCCTCCATGAGGTCCGCGTCGCTGAACGGCTTGGTCAGAAAGTCGATGGCGCCGCGCCTGATTGCGCGAACTGACGATGGAATGTCACCATGCCCCGTCACAAATACGATGGGCGGATGCTCTCCGTCGGCGATCTGTTTTTGTAGATCCAATCCATTGATGTCCGGCAACTCGACATCCAGTATCAAACAGGCGGGTCGCCTCGACTTGTCCGCGCGGACATACTCTCCAGCAGAAGCGAACGCGAATGCCGCGATTCCGTGCGAGGCCAGCAGCTCCACGAGCGATTCGCGGATGCGAGCATCGTCATCAACGATATAGACGTTATAGTCGTTGTCGATCATACCGCGTCTTTCGCCTCGACAGGCAATGTAAAAATGAACTTGGCCCCATGAGGATGTTTCTTTTCAACCCACAACTGTCCGCCGTGAGATTCGACAATTGAACGGCAGATCGCAAGACCCATACCCATTCCGTGCTCTTTCGTCGTGAAGAATGGATCAAAGATCCTTTCCGATGATTCGATGCCAACGCCCCGATCGCTGACTTCGGTTTGCACGACGCCCCGGATCTGATGCACTCGCACCTCAAGTGCTTTTTCCTCAAGGATAGAGTCCATCGCATCGAAGCCATTGCGAATGAGATTAATGAGGACCTGCTGTATTTGAACCCGATCGAATGCGATGAGCGGCAAATTCTGCTCAATGTTGATGTCCACTCGAACACGTCGCCGTGCGGCTTCGTCGGCCATGAGGTTACGAGCTTCGCTGATAACGCCATCGAACGCCGTGTAGATCCGCGCCTCTACGGACTGTTTAAACAGGGCGCGGATACGACTGACAACATCCGCCGCTGAGTTTGCGTCCCTGATAATGCGCTCCACGGTGATCCGTGCGCGTTCCAGGTTGGGCGGATCGCCTTTGAGCCAACGCTGGCAGGCGTGCGAATTGGCCACGATCGCAGCGAGCGGCTGGTTCACCTCATGCGCGATCGATGCCGAGAGTTCTGCGAGACTCGTCGCCTGGCTCGCACGCGCGAGAGTATCCCGCGCCAAGCGAAGTTCTTCCTGCGCTCGAACCTCAACGTCGACGTCCAGGCAAATGACGTTCCATTGAGCGATCGCGCCTTCGGCGTTCCGCATTGGTGCGGCGCGGGTCTCCACCCAACGGTATTCACCATCGAAGCGTCGCAAACGGTGCCTCCGCGCGTATGGCTCGCCGGTAGACAACGAATGTGCGTACTGCCCCTTGACGCCCGCAACATCGTCGGGATGAACGCCGGCGTCGAGCGTGCTGTCAAGGCGCGATTTTCCGGTACCGTCCAGTTCGTTGAGATCATACCCGAGGTATTCACGGAGCCGTCGGTTACGAAAAATTGGTTCGCCACTCGAGTCGGCACAATCGAGCATGGCAGGCAGCGTTTCGACGAGTTGACGGAGCGATCGTTCACTCTGCCCCAGCGCCTCCTGCGCACGTACTTCATCGTCGATGTCGATGGAAATCCCGTACCATTGTACAATCGTCCCGTTCTGATCCCGCAGCGGCTCTCCCCGACCTTCCATCCAGCGGTATACACCATCCGAACGGCGCACGCGGTACCTCTTGGCGTAGCTCTCCCCCGTGGCGAGGGAGCGACTGATCGTCTCTCGCAGGCTCGCGGCATCATCTGGATGGATAAGGGCTTGGATAGTTTCAGCCAAGCCGCTCTTGCCAAGCGCGTGCAACTTGGACAGGTCAATCCCTACAAAGTCCGTCAGACGCTTGTTGAAAAAGTTGGTCTCGCCTTGGGGTGAAAGTCGCCTGATATGAACCGGAAGAAAGTTTACGAGTTGCGAAAGCTCTTGTTCGCTCCGCCGCAGCGCCTCCTGTGCTGTTACAAGGTCATGGATGTCGACGCTCACGCCATACCACTGTAGAACCTCGCCGGATTCGTCACGCAACGGCTCTGCCCTACTTTCGGTCCAACGATAAGTTCCGTCGCTTCGTATCTGACGATACTGGACGACGTAGGAGCTGCCGCTCTCGAAAGCGCGGGCACGGACTTGTTCCGCTGTTGCTCTGTCGTCGGGATGCGCCATAGCGGCCAAGGGAGACGAGTAGCCTGCCGTTACGGTGACATCTTTGAGGTCCGCGCCAGTTGCACTGGTGTGCCGCTTGTTGCGATACAGTGGCGTTCCGTCGCGCGCCGTGCACCAGATCGAAGCCGGCACGGCGTCGACCAACTGTTGCAATTGCCGCTCGCTTTTCCGCAGTGCCTCCTCGGCATGCATCTGGTCGTCGATGTCGTGGCAGAGGCCATACCATTGGACGAAGTGGCCTGCTTCATCCCGCATTGGCTCCGCGCGACTAGACATCCAGCGATACGCACCATCGGCGCGGCGTAAGCGGTACCTCAAGTCGAAGCTGTCGCCAGTAGCCAGGCAATCGCTGAGAGTACTGCTTAACAGCGCCGCGTCGTCCGGATGTATCGCGCTCTCTATGAGTGCTGCCAGCCTGGTCATGCCCGGCCTATCCGTGTCCACGACGTCAAGACCGAGAAAATCAACCATGCGCTTGTTGAAAAAGATCGGCTCGCCGTCAGGCGCCAATCGCCAGATGAGACTCGGAGCCATATCGACGAGCCGCGATAGTTCCCGCTCCCGATCAAGCAAGGCCGCCGCTGTTCTCTTGTAGACATCCACGTCAAGTGCAATGCCAAACCATCCGGTGATGCGACCCTGCTCGTCGCGCACCGGCCGCGCGGCCGTTCGCGCCCAAACATAGGCGCCGGTCACCCGCCGAAAGCGAAACTCAGCATTGAAATGATCTCCAGACTGCAGGCAATGACGCCATGCGTCGGCGACCCGGTCATAGTCATCCGGATGAAGCAATTTCTTCCAAGCGGTATGCCCTTCCTCCAACGAAGCGTTGAGGTCGTCCAGCGTCACTCCGAGGGATTCCTGGGCGAACGGATGCAGGTAGATCCACCTGCCGTCCGCATCGAATGCCCATCCGTTGCCGAACAAACTCTCGATAACTCTCGTCGATCGCATCGGTTCGGGCTCACTTTCGACGAAGGAGCTTGACGCAGTCGGTGGCGGAGGCTCCCTGTCGGTCACTAGGTCATTGATATCGACGCTAACAGGGCGCCCAGACTCTGAGCGCGTTTCGGTCCAACGGTAGGTGCCATCGGGCTGGCGTCGTCGATGCCTCGTGACCTGAGGGACATCCGTCCAGAAGGCACGGGCGGCCGCATGAACGGCCGCCAATCGATCATTCGGGTGGATATCGTTCAACGAAGACAGGGCGTCGGAGCCGGCTGGTCCGTCGAAAGTGGCGCAAGCGACCGCAGGTCGTGACGCTCCTCGATGGGGTGGGCTCAGGATCGCGGTCCCGGCTCTCCCCTCAGCGTGCGCTCCGGACATATTGGTCGTTACGATAGCGCCGATGCAAAGCGCTACGGCAAAGAAGGCCGGCCAAGATAAGGTAACGATGGTACTTCCATAAGCATAAGGGATAAGCAGCGACCCGGCCAATGCGATTGTAAGAGTGGAATTGAGGAGCAGGACGGCACGGCCGCGCGCGCAAAGGAATAGCGTGACGATTGGAATCAACAGGCCACACGTTGTCCCGGTAAGCGACGAGGCCACTATCCCGGCCGCGGATGCCACGATCAAAAAGACCAGGTTCTGCGAAGGCGGGGCGATCATTGACGGGCTGCTCCTGTGGATTGTCATAGCCTCGTTTAGCGCCTCGCTTCATCCTCCGGAATGGATGTCTGCCCACCTTAGCGCGCGTAGCCACGCGTCGCACCCTATGGAAATCCATACCCTGGCGCACGGTCCACTTCTGGGCTCAAATCCGCAGGAAGCCGCCCCGGCGTCTTACCAAATCGGTCCCTGGCCTATTTCTAGGGCAGGAAATGCCTTGGAAGCGGATCCAGCATGGGAACTAAGCCAAGCGGTCTGGCACCGAAAGGCGCTCCCAATGGCTTGATCATTCGGCCTTGATGGTACCGAGGACATGCGCCCAACGCTTGTTCTCCTTATTCAGGAAGGACAGAAGCGCCTTGGGGCCCGCAGGCATCGGCTCTATGATTTGCGATCCAAGAAAGTCCTGAAACTCCTTCGACTCGACAACAGCGCGCGACTTCTCCTGCAGTAGTTCGAGTACAGCCGGTGGTGTCTTGGCCGGTGCAACGAGACTGAACCAGCTTTTGTTGACCAAACCTGGAATTCCCGCTTCCTCGAATGTCGGAACGTCGGGCAAATACGGAGATCTTCTTTCTCCCGAAATAGCGAGGGCTGTGACCTCGCCAGATTTGATATGCGGCATGACGGAATCGATGTTCGCGAACAACGCATGCACATGCCCACCGAGGAGCGCTGTCATTGCTGACGGGCTGCCGTTGAAAGGGATGTGAACGATGTCAGCATTTGATTGCTGCTTGAAGAGCTCCGCCGCAAGATGCGGTGGAGTTGCGAGGCCGCCGCTCGCGTAATTCAGCGTTCCCGGTTCAGCCTTTGCGCGTCTGACAAACTCACCGAGTGTTTTTGCGACCGACGGGTGAACAACAAGTGCTTGAGGCGTCGCTCCCAACAAGGTCAGGGGTGCAAAATCGCGTGACACGTCGTAGCTCAGACTGTCACGAAGGTTCGGCAACACAACCAGCGCCGTCGTATGTCCAAGCAGAATTGTATATCCGTCGGGCGCAGCCTTTGCTGCGGCGGCAGTTCCTACTTCGCCGGAGCCTCCACCCCGATTCTCGACGACGATTGGCTGACCCATCTCGTTTTCGAGCCCGCGTGCCACGGCCCGCGCTAAGATGTCGGAGCTTCCGCCCGCCACAAATGGAACGATCAGGGTAATTGGACGAACGGGATATGTTGGCTGTGAACACGCCAAGCCATTCCAGATTATCAGAAAGGCGATCACTAGGGGTGGATATCTCAAACGTCTCATCTAACGATTCCGCTCGGTAGGCAGCAACAACATTTCTTCTCCGTCGCAAGAAACGAAACGCTCATTTCAATACAATCGGCCGAAACTTACATTTCCAATCTGAAGTACGCAAATGAATGCTCCGATCCGACCACGTCACTATTGCCCTATTCCGACATCGGCAGGGCGCCGGGTATACGTACGCGCAGTGTGGTGGCCGATCACGAACGAGCCTACTTCCGATGACCGGCCCGCGATCGGGATGCCGGAATGCTACAGCCCAAAGGCCCGCATCGGACAGCAGATATGCAAAGACATCGCCTCGAACCCTGACGCTGACAGGTGCATGCCCTGGGTCAAACGCCACCATTGCCGGCAACCGACGCGACTCCGCTTGGGGCCCGGAAAACGAGCAAATTTTCGCAGTTGCGTTCGGATTACCGCTAAGCTTTTGAGCTAGGGGCAGCGCTCTAGGTCGTCGACGCGCTGTAATCGAAGCGTCATAAATCTGCGGCAGGATCGACCAGCCGGCATTTCAGCAGCCGACCGGGGAAATACCAATGCCGCCGAGCGAATATACTCCGCTCTGGCCGGCTTTGGGCCAAAACAAAAGAAATAGCCCCACGCGTCAAAGGACGACGACAGATGATTGATCAACAGTTAGCTCGATTGCGCACGCATCGCAGCAATATTCAACGCTATCGCAATCTATTGAAGACGAGCCTGACAGAACTTGAACGGCAATTTGTCCAAAAGCGTTTGACCGACGAGCAATCAAATCTGGAGAGCTTGGCCAACTCCCTCCCCGATGACTTTGGTGGGTTGAAAGCTGACAGCCGTCTGGCTTAGGCGGCGCCGGCACGTAAGTTGCCTGTCAGTGTGGACCGGCTGTAACCTTCGCGCCTGCGCGTTGAGCAGACCCACCGAACGACACGCGCCGTCGCCAGATTGAGTTCGCGATGGCTCTCTAGCCGCCTGGCCCTGCCGCCTCTCCGGTCTGACGCAAAGATACGTTATCAGTTATCGGATGCCCTACGGCGACATCGGTGCACATCCCAGTCGCCTGACTTTGCAAAAGCCCCGCGAGCGGGGGGCAGCAACTGCTGCTCGCGCGTGGGATAACCGGCGACGATTGCCAGTCAAGCTCCATCGGATTTTACACTAGAAGATAATACTCCGAAGTCCTCGGTGCGATCCAACTTCATGATCGCCGCCAGCAAGTCTTGCGGCGGAATTACAAGCTTTCGAATAGCCAGATCCAGCCAGCCGCCAGCGCTTTGCACTCGAGCACATGCCTTGCCGGCGCGCAGTAACTCATTCCGTACTAGCCATCGGCTACCGTCCGTAGACAACCCGGCCAACGCCATGCTGATCGTTATTTCTTGCATCAGACCAACCTCCTTGAAGTAGTCGAGCTCGTCCCTCATCGTAATGGGGCCAATCTTCAGTCGCATAAATTCTTCAATCGGGAAGCCATTCTCAGCAAAGAATCTCAGGCGAACATCGCCGCATTTATTGATGTAGGCCGTGTTGGCCATATGCGAGTTAAAGTCCATGTCGCCCCAACCGGCATAGAGAGTCCTAGAATACATCACGCCATCTCCCTCGATCCAAGCAAGTAAACTGCCTTAACGTGCGCGGCGGACATCGACCGAATTACCAACATAATTGTCTAAGCAGGGCAGCTTGCATGTACTCCGCTTGCGGTCCGTTGCTCTCGAAGCACATGTCGCCCTATCGGCCAATGCTCACTCAGCGGCAATGTTTTTCCAAGGATTGCATCAGCGTCTCTGGCGCTTGATGTGCGGTGAATGACTGGCATCGATCGGTAACGCCAGCTCGCCCCTCAAATTTGGCGCGCGGCAAATTGGCTAGGGTGCTTTTCGATATTCCATGGCAGTGCCTTTGTTAAGTTGATCGACGTGAATTCCCACCGCCGGATCGGCCAGATTGACTAATGACGACCAGTGTCGGGGCGCTTGTTGGTCGGGCGCAGAAGATCGGGGCCATGATAGGTTCCCTTACGACCGCAATTGCGCGATTGGCGCAGATCCTAAATCAAGCTGTTGCGAATGTCGTTCGCCTACGGTGCACGATCAGCGATACCAATATGCCCTGTCGTCTTAAAGGTCGCCCATCAAAGTGTACTACTTAGTTCGCTTGACTGCTTTCGGTCACTTGCAAACGTTCCCAGCCAGTGGAGGCTAGGTCAACTCTACCCCTCGAAGCAGATGTCAGTGAACCGAAAGGCTGTGTCGGGTTCGGGCCAAAAGCGGACCTGATGTCGTCCACCGGTCAAGTCCCGCAAAGGGCAACAATTGGGCATTTGTGGGTGTCCATTGGAGTTCACCTAGGTACCGACTTTGTTCTCAGCCCGCGGTCGTGGAACGCTCACTTCGGCCAGCCGGATCGCATCCTCATTGTGGTCGATCTCGACATACTGCCCGCGCCAATAGCCGAGCGCCGTCGTGCGGCCCGAAACCTGCAGATCCAGCACGCAGCGCTGGCGTTGATCCGCCGTGCCTGGACGGAACCCGAGCCATTCGGATGGCAGAGCCGGTTGACGACGCCCTATATTAACGTCGTGGCCGTGAAGTGCGGCAACACGGAAAGCTCGTGGGCGCAGGACATCGTAGCAGCCTACAAATCGCAGGCCTTCAAGACCGCCATTCTCTCTGACCGGTTCTATGACGGGTTTGCCCTACCGGACTATCTCAAGTGACTGCGTGGGCAGTGGATCGGTGCCAAAAACTAGGGTGACGAGTCCAGCGATCATTCTTCAGCTTCGCGCCATTTGCAGACGTTCTGCTCTACCGTTCGAAGCGGACATCGGTGAACCGATCTGCCATGTCAGCTGAGGGCCAATAGCGCTCGGCATCGCTGGCACTACCTCGACCGCTGGGTCCGGGTTCTCGGGTGACAAGCAACGCTGGACACCCGAGAGCGGCGCACTGGATGAGGCCCACACCAGCCCAGGCAGGACTTGGTGACTAACCGGGACCGTCAGGGATTGCGTCGCGAGAACGAGATGGCATAGGCGCCATTACGGACATCGATCATCGGATCGTCGGACTGCTCGATGCCGTTCGTGAGTTGGCCCGGCAGGAACAGGAGCTTCTTCTGCGCCTCGTCACTGTTTGTCACGGCCTTGTCGATCGTCAGTACGCCAAGTTCGACCAGCTTGCGATCATCGGGCCAGGGCTTTGATGGGTCCTTGGTGGAGTCGCCGGCGGCAGCGAGTTGCGCCTTGAAGCGGAACGTCACCGGCCCCTGCTTCAATCGTGCGGGCAGTTCCTCCATCAGGAAGTCCGGCGTCTTCTTCGCAGCCTCCGCCTTGTCCAGGTGCACGACCTTCTCGGGGATCATCTGGTAGCGGACAGCCTGTCGCTCACCCGCCTTGTTGACAAATACGAACGCATTGATGCCGAAATAGGCTTCGTTGGCAAAACTGTCCGGGGTGGCGACCGTGGCAACGGCAGCCGGGACGGTTGGGTGGCTTGCCACGAACTGCTCGAACTTCGTCGGCTTGGCCGCGTCCGGCGGGCTCTGCGCGATCGCGACGAACAGGTCGCGAAACTCCTCGCTGGTAGAGACGGGAAAGAACTTCAGCGAATTGATCACGATGTCCATGTCGCTGCCGTCGGGCAGGTGAAACTTCACCGCCATGCCATGCGGATTGGCGTCGTTGGAGCCGTCGGGCAGATTCGGCACTCCCGTGGAGTCCGAGAACCGCACAGTCACCGGAATCTCAGTGCCGCCGAACAGCACCGCCTTGCTCAAGCCGGCGGCTTCTGTAGAGGGCTTGAACTTTCCCTCGGCCACGACGCCCTTGGCGTGATTGGCACGGAATCCGGCGTGGACACCGAATACCTTGTTCATCTGGTTGACGATCTGCTCTTCGACCGGCGCGTCCTGCGCGCGGGTGACGGCGGGTAACGCCAGGCCAAACAGGACCAGCGCGGCGAAGAGCTTGCGGTTCATCATCGACGGCGCCTCCTGTCATGGGCATCGAAGCATAGCAGCATAAATTGACGCGCCAGCGACTTTCGTGACGTTCACAGTAATGTGCGGTAACTCCCTGCTCGTGCCTGCCGCTCGACAGGTTGGCCCAGTCCGCTCATCCTCCGGAAGCGGACGGTTGCGGCCGGGACCGGCAGGTCCGCAATGGGCCAGAAGCGGCCGTGAGCAGCTGCGATAGCTAGTGCCGCGGCGTCCTTCCGCGTATGCGGTCAAAGCCCTGCTTGATCGCGGCGAAGCGAGCGTCGATCATGGGCTCGCGCTCGGTGTCGGTGAAGATGTAGGGCCAGTCATTTTCGATTGCCTCCCGAACCAGTTCGCCGACATAGAGCGGATCGATGCCATTGTTGGTCCGCTCCTGGAGTGCCTTGATGAAATCGGCGACCGGTCCTTCCGTCGGCGGACGGCCGATCTTCCCAACAAACCGCTGCGGCACGTTGCGACGAAAATTCATGATCTGAGTGCGGACAACGCCCGGACACAGGACGGATACCCCGATTTTCCGCGGCGCGAGCGCCTTACGCAGTCCTTCGGACAGAGCCACCACTCCATATTTGCTCACATCATACTCCGGACTTCCTCCAGCAATCAGCCCGAAGACGGACGCCGTGGAAACAACTTGCCCTCCTTCACCGTGCGCCTCGATCAGCGGACCGAAAATCTCGATGCCCCAAATCACCGACATCAGATTGACGTCGAGAACCCAATTCCAACCCGCATCTGTCCAATGACCATAACCCCGGCCGCCGGGGACCCCCGCATTGTTGACCAGAATATGGACTTTTCCGTAGCGCGACACGGTGGCATCCGCTGCGGCTTGGAGTTCTGCTTTAAGCGATACGTCCGCTCTCACGCCGTCAACGTCGGCGTTGGTAAGTTTCAATTTCGCTACCGCCGTTGCTAACGCCTCTTCCTCGATGTCGCATAACATGACATTCACCCCCGCGTGCGACAGCGCCGTGGCGATCCCTAATCCGATGCCTGATGCTGCTCCGGTGACGAAGGCTGTCCGTCCGGTAAGGTCTTGCATGTGCGTGTTTCCGTTGCTTTTGCAATTGGCCTTGGCAGGATACTATCTGGGTCGCTGAGTTTATTACTTAAGCTCAAAGGCGCGCCGCGCGCCATGTCCGGTTTGGGTCATTTGCAGACGTACCCAGCCGATGGAGGCTAGGTCGCTCCACTGCTCGAAGCGGACATCGGTGAGCCGATCTGCCATGTCAGCTAAGGGCCAACAACGAAAGGGCTCAGGCTGTTCGATGACCGTGTTGGCGTGGCCGAATAGCGTAGCAATTAGCTATCGATCAAAAACCTACTCCAGGAATAAAGCAGTACACCTTGTCAACCAGAC
>Ga0070665_100005214_pt1 | contig 13447 bp, 15 predicted proteins | sample KBSS13metaG_FD_65862 | JGI IMG/M metagenome (GOLD analysis project Ga0070665, IMG submission 65862) | Switchgrass rhizosphere microbial communities from Kellogg Biological Station, Michigan, USA - KBS S1-3 metaG | ecosystem: Host-associated > Plants > Roots > Rhizosphere > Soil ... | reverse complement strand
TGCTCCGGCACCAAAGAAGAAGCCGGAAAAGACGCCTGAGGGTGGACCGCCGGCGCAAGTCAGCCCCCTCTCTTAATCGAGATCTCGCAAGCAGTCCTGCTATCGGCAGGACTGCGCTACCGGCCTTACTTCCCGGCGCCGTTACCGGTGCGGCTTTGCGTACGAAACTCGTACTGCTGAATCTGCAAGGCAAGCTGGCCCTTATGGTGGCGGGTAACCCGCCCGCGGGCGACCAGATTCAAAAGACAACGGTCGTTCAACTGAGCCGGCCAACTGATGGAGAGCTCAAGCCGCGTACCAACAGGCAAATCGTGATCCGAAGTAAAAAGCACACCCGAGCTACTGATGTTGAGCGTCTTGCCATTTCCGGCAAGGGTTTCTGTACGCTGATTCAGGGTCTTGTAGCGGACGTCACGCTCGATCGGAAAGCGACTCGAGCGACGCCGTTCGCTATTGGCAGCTTCGGGCGCGTCACGCTTGGTTAGGTAAAGGGTACTTTCGGGCACTGATAAAAAGACTCCGATCTTTCAGATTACACTTATTCAACTGTCATTTGAGAACTCGCCGGCCGCCGCAGCCGCCCGCCGCTGTTCGCGGAGCCATTCGAGCCGTTCGCGGACCCGCTGCTCGAAACCGCGATTGGTGGGCTGGTAGAAAGTTGTACCGGCCAACCCCGGCGGCAAACACTCCATACCTGTAATGGCGTTTTCCTCCCGGTGAGCGTGCTGATAACCCTTCGCATAGCCGACCTCCTTCATCAAGCGCGTCGGTGCGTTTCTTAGATGGAGGGGCACCGGCTCGGCAACGGTCGAGTCAATCGTCTCCTCCACCTTGTTCAGAGCCTGATACGCAGCATCGGACTTCGCCGCAAGCGCTAAATAGATGGTGAGTTGGCCGAGAGCTAAATCTCCTTCGGGGATGCCGAGAAAATGGACGGTCTGCATACAGGCAATTGCCTGCTCGACGGCACGGGGATCGGCCATTCCAATATCTTCGATAGCCATTCGAACCAATCGCCTAGCCAAAAACATCCGGTCTTCTCCGGCTTTCATCATCCGACCGAGCCAGTACAGCGCCGCATCCGGATCGCTGGAACGAACCGATTTGTGCAGGGCCGAGATGAGGTTGTAGTGCTCCTCGCCAGACTTGTCGTACAGCAGAATCTTGCGCTGCAAGGCATCTGCGACCGCCTGGCGTCCGATCTTTCCATCCTGGGCTAACCCGGCCGCGACTTCCAGGGTGTTGAGGGCCGAACGGGCGTCGCCGTCAGAACCGCTTGCTATCTCATCGAGCAATTCAGGCGAAACTTCAAGATTTAAATGACCCAAGCCGCGCTCCGGCAGGCTGAGCGCCCGGCGCAGCAGGAGTACGACCTGAGATGTGCCGAGCGCCCGCAGGACATACACCTTGGTACGGGAAAGCAGCGCCGAAACGACCTCGAATGAAGGGTTTTCGGTCGTAGCGCCGATCAGAACCACATCACCGCGCTCCACGTACGGCAGGAATGCATCCTGTTGAGCCTTGTTGAAGCGGTGGATTTCGTCTACGAAAAGCACGGTCCTGCGGCCCATGCGCCGGCCCTTCTCGGCATCGGCCATAACCGCCTTGATTTCCTTTATCCCGCTCATGACGGCACTGAACGGAACGAACTCGGCGCGGCTGCGCTGTGCAACCAGGGAGGCCAGAGTGGTCTTGCCTGAGCCCGGAGGGCCCCATAGGATGAGCGAAGTGACCTGCCCGCTCTCAATCTGGACGCGGAGAGGTTTGCCGGGGCCGAGAATGTGTTCCTGGCCGACGTATTCGTCCAAGGTTCGCGGCCGCATGCGATCTGCCAGCGGGCGCCCGGCCAAGTCGGGTTCAGTATGTGGCAGCGGGGGATCGAAGAGGCTCAAGATTGTGACCTTTGCGACGCAGCCGCGAAGAGAGCCACCGAACAGGCGACTGCGGCGTTCAAGGATTCGACACGGGCGGTGGGGATACGTACGGGAATCGATTGTTCGCGCAGCACGGGACACACGCCGCTGCCTTCGTTGCCGACGAATACACAGCAGGGTCTCTGCCAAGCGGCCTGCGCCACGTCGATATCCCCATCGGCAGCCAGGGCATAAGCCGAGAGTGATGCCGCCGAACACCAAGTACCGATCTCGGCGGCGGCAACAGCTTCCAGGAAGGGCATGCGAAAGAGAGACCCGGCGGCGGCACGGAGCACTTTGCCATTCGAGACGCGGGCAGAACCTGATGTGAGTACGATTCCGGTGGCGCCGAAGGCCTCAGCCGAGCGTATGATTGTGCCGACGTTTCCCGGATCCTGGATGGCGTCCAGTATGACAACCAGCGGTGTACCGGTCAGCAGATCGTCCCAGTTCCAGCTTCTCGGCCGGAGCAGGGTAGCGATTCCCTGGCTGTTTTCCGTGCTAGCGAGGGCGTCGAACGCCCGGTCCGATACTTCGGTTGTTCTGGCAGCGGAGCGTACCACCAATCCAGAAAATCGCGAAAAGGCCCCTGACGTGCAAAATATTTCTGCAATCTGCCAGGAGGATGCAAAGGCTTCCTGGAGAAGATGCGGGCCTTCGGCCACGATGAATCCATCGGGAGTGGGCCGGCCGGCGCGGACCGCCTTACGCATCTCCTGCAGCCGGTGATTATGCGCGCTGGTTAAGACCACGGTGACTCGACATGACAACAGGCGTAGACTGGAAAATTCATAAGTTAAATGCCCGCGCATCCGGTCATGATCCGCAGGGCGCAAACCCACCAGTGGATGAGAGTGTCAAATACAGCGGCATGATACGCCTTGCCGCACGACTGGGCGTTCTCCTCGTCGTCCTGTTCCTAGGCTACCTGTTCTGGGTCGCAAGACAAATTCAACAGCAATCTACGACCGACGATGCACAGAAGGCGGACGTAATCATCGTGATGGGCGCCGCCGAATACCGCGGGCGTCCGTCCCCCGTTCTGCAGGGCCGTTTGAACCATGCACTGCATTTGTACCTCAAAGGCATGGCGCCTTACATTTTGACGACTGGAGGAGCAGGGGGAGACCCGAACTTCACGGAGGGGGAAGTCGGCAGATCGTATCTGACGCGGCATGGCGTCGAGCCGCAGGCGATCATTACTGAAAACAAGGGTGCGACCACCGTGCAGAGCGCCAATTCCGCAGCCGAGACGATGCGCCGCATGAACCTGACCTCGTGCATCGTGGTGAGCGACGGGTATCACATCTACCGGGTGAAGCGATTGCTGCAGTCACACGGGCTGCGCGTGTACGGATCGCCGCGCCCCGCGGCCGTACCACCGGGCGGCCGGCAGTTGAACTGGCTGTATCTACGGCAGGCGATCGGCTTCGTTTTGTGGCAGGTCGGTATCAGCGTGTAGCTTGCTCGGTCGAACGGACGGAGAACTCTACGCCTTTTTTCTCGGGGCTGAAGGCGGCAAAGGCAATGGTCAGGGCAAAAACGCCCACAGCGGTAGCAGCCATGGCGGTAGCGTAGCTGACGTGACTGGCTAACATGGCTTCAAACGCTCCCACAGAGCCGGCGAGCAGAGCGCCGCACTGATAGGCAAAGCCCGGCATGAAACCGCGGATCTCGTTCGGAGATAACTCGCTCAGGTGTGCCGGGATCACGCCCCAGGCGCCCTGTACAAAGAATTGGATCAGGAAGGCCCCGGCAATCAACCAACCCACCTGCGGCGCGTAGGCCCAGAGCGGGGTGACCAGAATAGCGAGCAGCAAGGAGGCAATGAGCATCCGCTTGCGCCCCAGGCGATCCGACAACAGGCCAATTGTTACGCCGCCGCAGATGGCTCCCAGCATGGATAGCGCCGTGACCAGAGAACGTTGGGCCGGCTCAAAATGCCAGAAGCGCTGCAAGAAGGTCGGGTACATATCTTGCGTACCGTGCGACGAGAGATTCATACCCGTCATGAGAAGAACGAGGTAAACGAAAAGCTTCCAATGGGCGGCCACACTTCGTCCCAAAGCACTCCAGGTCTTACCCCGACTTTCCCGCCAGACTTCGGATTCGGTCACGCGATAGCGGACGAAAAGGGCTAGTAAGGCGGGCAATCCGCCAAGAAAGAAGAGCGGCCTCCAGCCCCAGCGGGGGAAAACGAGCGGATACGCAATTGCCGCCAGCAGGTAACCCAACGCGTAGCCCTGTTGCAAAAGACCGGAAAGAACACCGCGCCAGCGAGCCGGTACTTTCTCCATGGCGAGCGACGCGCCCACGCCCCATTCGCCACCCATGCCGATCCCGAAGAGGGCGCGCAAGACCAGAAAGACGGTGAAATTCGGCGCAAAGCCGGTAGCCACTTCCACGATGGAATAGAAGACCAGGTCGATCATGAGCGGCAGGCGACGCCCGTAGCGGTCCGCCAGCAATCCAAACAGAAAAGCGCCCACAGGGCGAAAGCCGAGAGTCAGGGCGATCGACGATGCGACGGCTGCGTCCGTTTCGCCAAAGTCTTTCGCGATGGCCGTGAGGCAAAAGACGACCAGGAAGAAGTCGAAGGCGTCCAGCGTCCAGCCCAGGAACCCGGCCATCAGGGCGGCGCCGGAGCCCTTATTCATCTCCTGCACGCTATTCGCCGATCGCGCCTCAATCAACGGCCGCGCCTGCCGCTGCATTGGGCTGCCAAAGCGTCTCCGGCATGCCAAGCAGGAGATTCGCCCAGCGACTCCAGACGAACAGAGCGTCACTCAGACGATTGAGATAGCGGACGGCCTCCTCGGGAATGACTTCGGTACGGGACAGGCTGACGAGCAATCGTTCGGCGCGCCTGCAAACGGTCCGACAAACATGCAATTCGGCGTCAACCCGAGTCGCCCCGGGCAGCACGAAAGAACGAAGGGCCGGCAGATCCTGGTTAGCGGCATCGATCTCTTGTTCGAGACGTGCAATGTCGGCAGAAGTGACGCGAGGCTGCTTGGGGTGAACATCTTCCGGCAGGGTGGCAAGGATGGAACCCAAGTTGAACAGCTCATGCTGCACACGCTGTAAGATCCCCGCGAGCGGCTGTAGTGTGGGAGTCTGTCGAGCAAGGTCCTGAACGGTGACGCGCGCCACGCCGACGAATGCGTTCAGCTCATCGACGGTGCCATAACCTTCAAGGCGGGAATGATCTTTGGCAATCGGCTGTCCGCCCACCAGACGAGTCTCACCCTTATCTCCCATGCGCGTGTAAATGCGGTTGAGGGCGATTCTTGGTTCATTGAAAGATTGTTCGCTCAAGTGGCGGGCCCGATCCCGATTCGACAGTCAGTTAGAGTCTAACGCGTCCGAAAACCGCCAGCGGGGGCGCCGGCTGCTATGACAGTATCGAGCTATGGAGACGCTGGATCTGGAAGCTTGCTATCGAGCGCTTCAGACTCGCGACGAGCGCTTTGACGGACGACTATTTGTCGGCGTGACATCCACTGGAATCTACTGCCGGCCCATTTGTCCGGCACGCACGGCCAAACGAGAAAATTGCCGATTCTTTGCCTCGGCCGCGGCGGCACAGGAGGCGGGGTTCCGCCCGTGCTTACGCTGCCGACCGGAAACGGCGCCTGATCTGGCGTCCTGGCGGGGCACCTCCAATACCGTATCGCGCGCCCTGGCGTTGATGGCGGAAGGCGCTCTGGATAACGCCGAGAGCGGGGTAGAAGAGCTGGCCGAGCGTCTGGGCATCGGCGATCGCCAGTTGCGCCGGCTCTTCCAGCAGCATCTCGGTACGACACCGATTGCCGTGGCGCAGACCCGCCGCGTGCTGTTTGCGAAGCAATTAATTCACGAGACCCGGCTTTCGATGTCCGATGTTGCGTTGGCCGCAGGCTTCGGCAGCATACGTCGTTTCAACGAGACGTTTCTCCGGCTCTTCGGGCGTCCGCCCGGGATGCTGCGGCGGGCAAACCAGAAGACCACGGGAGCTGCTCCGCAAGCCGGTGTGACACTCAGATTGCGCTATCGGCCACCGTACGACTGGGATTGCATGCTCGCCTTCCTGCGAGGCCGCGCTCTCAACGGAGTCGAGCAAGTCGAAAATCGTGTGTACCGTCGCACGGTACAGCTGAACGGACAGGCGGGTGTGGTGATGGTAGCGCAGGTGCCCGCCCGGAGTAGTCTGGCGATCACGATCTACCATCCCGATGTATCGGCACTCCCTTCCATCGTGACGCGTGTACGACGAGTATTTGATTTGAATGCCGATGTCGAAGCGATCGGGACGCAGTTGTCCAGCGATCCGCTACTTGCCCCGCTGGTGGCGCAACGCCCCGGTTTGCGCGTGCCCGGCGGCTGGGAAGGATTTGAATTGGCTGTGCGGGCGGTTCTGGGCCAGCAAGTCACGGTAGAAGCAGGACGGCAGCTCGGGAACCAGCTGGTCTCTCTCTGCGGCGGCTTCGTCGAAGCGGCGCCGGGAGCCGCATTGTCACGCACCTTTCCCACGGCAGAGCAGGTGTGCAAGGCAGATCTGGACAAGCTTCGGATGCCGAACGCGCGCAAGCGCACGCTGCGCGCACTCGCCGAGATCGTGCAACGGGAGCCGAATTTGTTTCGGCCGTTCGGAACGATCGAGGAAGCAGTCGGCAAGTTACGCGAGATCGCCGGAATCGGTGAATGGACGGCCCAATATATCGCTCTTCGAGCACTGCGGGAAACCGATGCGTTCCCGGCCACCGACATCGGGCTGCTACGCGGCATCGGTGCATTTGCCGGCGGGCGGCCATCGCCGGCAAGCCTCCTCGAACGCGCTGAACCCTGGCGGCCATGGCGCGCGTACGCCGCGCAGCACCTGTGGGCAGCGGATGCAGACGCGCTCTCTTTGCGGGAAGTGCTACGTGGATAAATCCACAGTATTTTACCGGCAGGAAATGGCGACGCCGCTTGGCAGATTGTTCATTCTCACCGATGACCGGGATCGTTTACGGGTTGTCGAGTTCATGGATGTCATCGATGGCATGCATGCCGACCGGCTGCAGCGTACCCTGGCGCGGCAGTTCGGCGGCGTGCAGCACAGCATCGAAGAAGCAGCGACACCGAGTGAAGCGTTCGGCGCCATTCGCGCTTACTTCGAGGGGGATTTGACCGCGATCGATTCCCTGCCGGTTGAGCCCGACGGTACTCCCTTTCAGAAGCGGGTTTGGCGTGCATTACGTGAGATCCCTTGCGGTCAAACGATTTCGTATGCGGAGCTGGCGGAGCGAATCGGAAATCCCACGGCGGTGCGCGCCGTCGGGCTGGCAAACGGTTCGAATCCGGTCGGGATTGTCGTGCCGTGCCATCGAGTGATTGGCAAGAATGGATCGCTGACCGGGTACGGAGGCGGACTGACACGCAAGCAGCAACTGTTGACGCACGAAGGTGTGCGTCTGAACGGCCGGCTGCCCTTCTAGCCTCTTGCAGCGGCCATCGATCACGGTTCCCGAGGAGAAACGAGGAACTGCTCGATCTTGCCGTCCGGTTTCTCGTAGGTCGTCAGCTCGAGATCGCGCGCGGCAAAATGAATGCGGAAGGCTCGGAAGAGCATCCCGCCGCGATGTGCGGTTGCACCTTGCACAAAGCTCACAGGCTCGCCGAGTGGTTTGAGGCTGCGGGAAAAATCGTCGATTGCCTGTTGGTCGAAGTAGGCGTTGCAGAAGTCGCTGAATTGAGCACGGTCCAGACGGCCTTCCTGCAGGCCGGTGAAGATCTTCAGTGCACGCTCCTCTTCCTTGGACCGGCCTGTCAGTAACGGGACTATGCCCGAGGCAATGGTTTCGGCCGCATTCACGGCATCCTGATTGGTCAGGACCACGACGGCGCCACGCACATCAGGAAGAACAATCGTGTCTGAAACAAAGCCGGAAACTTCTCCGCTATGAGACAGATATGGATGTCCGTTCCGTGTGCCAACGCCCAGGCCGAGAGCATAGTGCGTTCCTTGCCCGTTCTTCGTCTGAACCTCTTTGAACATCTGGTCGTAGGAGGAAGACTTCAGCAGCGACCGTTCGATCAGGCTGAGATCCCAGCGAGCCAGATCCTCCGCCTTCATGGAGAGTTCGCCAGCGGCCGAAAGCCATCCTACGCCTTCCTTGGGAGCCGGACGCAGCGGTCCCAGCGCATGCCGGTAATATCCAATTGCATCGGAAGCGGGCAGCCGGCCCGCGTCGACATTGAACACGCTTTGCATGCCAAGCGGTCTGAAAATGCGCTCTTCGAGCAGCCTCATGAGAGGTTTACCGGAGACTTTTTCGACGATCATGCCCGCAAGGACATAGTTCGTGTTCGAATATTCCCACTTGGTTCCGGGATCGAAATCGAGCGGCTGGCGAGCCCATTTGTCGACAATCTGCTGCGGTGTGGTGGGCTTCAGCATGTCGGTCATTACATAGTCTTGCGGCCAGTAATCGGAGTAGCCAGAGGTGTGAGATAGAAGCATGCGCACGGTGATTTCCGAAGCACGAGTGAGATCAGGGAAGTACTTTGCAACCGGGTCATCTAATTGGAGCTTGCCATCTTCGACCATGAGAAGCACCGCTGCTGCCGTGAACTGCTTGCTAATCGAGCCGATGGCGTAGCGCATGCCAGATTCCGCGGCACGCTGTGGTTCCAACTGCGCCTTTCCATACGCATGAACATAAGCAATGCGGCCATCCTGGACGATGGCGACGGAGGCGCTGGGAACACCGCTTTGGGCGAGAGCAGTCTGGGCGACGGCGGCCACTTTTTCCACCGCGGCGGCGCTTAGCCCTGTTTCAGCCAAGCCGCTTTTTAGCGCTAAAGTGAAGGCTAGAATTGCTATCGAAGAGCGGAAAGAGGGCCAACAGGAGCCATTGGGCATGCTAGCGAGCTTAGCAACGAGGGAACGACGAGGGCCGTCTCGAACAGCTCCGCTATGACGAGCCAATTCCAGTGCGTTCTATAATTTGGACAGTGTAAGTATGAATACGGCCATACGTGTACTCGTTGCCAAACCGGGCCTCGATGGACACGACCGCGGAGCGAAGGTCATTGCGCGGGCCTTACGTGATGCGGGTATGGAAGTCATTTACACGGGTCTACGGCAGACGCCGGAGATGATTGTGAACGCGGCTCTGGAAGAGGATGTTCAAGTAATTGGATTGTCCATTCTTTCCGGCGCGCACAATGCGATTGTGCCGCGCTTGATGGAACTACTTCGAGAGAAGGAGATGGATGACGTGCTGGTAATTGTCGGCGGCATTGTGCCTGACGACGATGCGGTAGCGCTCAAGAAGCTTGGCGTCGCGCAGGTTTTTCAACCTGGCGCCTCGCTTGAGACGATCATTCAATTCATTCGCGATTCCGTAAAGCAAGTTGCCTGAGCGAGGCTCGGCTAAAGACGGTCCGAACTGCTTCAAGTCCAAGAGAGACAGGGCAGCGGACGGAAAAGGAAATAGATGCAAGACAGATTGAACATCGCGGTGTTCGTCGATTACGACAATATTGAGATTGGCGTGAAGTCGACGCTACGTCGCGAATTCGACGTGTCGTTGGCCCTTGGCGCATTGAAAGAGCGCGGCGACATCGTGGCAAAATTCGCATACGCGAATTGGGGCAGGCAGGAAGGCGCTACGCGCCAGATGGCGGAAAACGCAGTGCAGATGGTACAGCGAATTCCCTCACCGCGCGGCGACAAGAATGGCGCGGATATCAACCTGGCGCTCGACTCGCTCGAGATGGCTTTTACGCACGCACATGTGAACGCCTTCGCAATTGTCAGCGGAGACAGTGACTTTATCCCGCTGGTGAACAAACTCAAGGAATACGGCAAAACCGTATTCGTGGTGGGCGGAAAGGCCTTTACGAGCACGATTCTGCAGCAAAACTGCCATGAATTTGTGAGCTACGAATCGCTGCTGGAAGATGGGGACCGGATCGTTCCGCAGCCGATGCCCGACCGCCGCGACCGACCGGACCGGCAAGACCGTCCGGAGCGAGACCGCAAGGATAAGCGAGACCGGGGACCACGGCCCGCACCACTCGATCTAGGCCAGGCGCTGCCGCTAGTGGAGCGAGCGCTGCAGGTATTGGAACGGCGCGCCGTACAGCCGCAGCTCGGATTGCTCAAGAGCACCATGCTCCAGCTCGACCCCGCCTTCAGTGAACGCGCCTACGGAGCAGGCAGCTTTTCTGACTTCGTCGACAAGCTGAAGAAGGCGGACTTCATCAACGTAAGCGGCTCGGGCGGCCGTTACATCATCGAGCGGCGTGGCGGAGGGGGCCCGGAGAAAACGGCTCCGCGGCCGGAAGAGGCGCTCCCGGCACTTCGCGATGTGTTGGAAACGCATCGCATGGAACTCGAGGAAGGTGGAGCGTCCGCCGAAGAGCTCGAGCAGTGGATGCAGGCAGAGCACCCGGATTTTCAACTGGCCAAGCATGGCTTCCAGCGTTTCTCCGAGTTTCTGAATTATGCGCAGGACAAAACCGTGGTGCGCACGGAACCGGACGAAGAGCGCGGCCTTATAGTGCAACTGGGCGCGGAGTTCTACCCGCCCGCGCTACCGCCCCAGGTAGCCGAGCCGATCCTCGAAGAGGAAGAGGACGAACCGCAGCCGATCGTGGAAGGGCAGCCGACGATCTTCGAACCGAATCCGCCGCCGCCGAAGCCCAAGAAAGCGCCGGTACGCAAGCGTGCGGCAACAAGCGGCAACACGACGCGTCGACCGCGGAAGCGCAAGCCGGAATAGGGACTGCGCGAGGAGCGTCCTTACGTCGTTATGGCGTAAGGCGCTTCGTCCATTACTCCCGCTGCTTTTAACTCGAATTCCCGGGCGACCAGTTCATAGGAGCGGCGGCGCGCCTGATGGTCGTGCAGAATGTTGACCAGCAGAACTTCCTGCGCACCGTATTCTTCGGCAAGATCTTCAATGGCCTGGCGGACAGTTGCGGGTGAACCCGTAATAAAGCGGCGCGCTGCCGACAGAATCGGAAGCGCGCTTTTGTCCTGCTCGAAGAAGCGCCGTGCCGCGTTCACGGTTGGAACGGCGATCAAACGACCGCGATGAAGGAAGCTGAGCATCATGCGGGCGCTGAGGGATAATTCCTCGGCTTCTTCGTCTGTGTCGGCGCAGACTACCCAGGCGGCTACGGCCGGTTGGGCCGCAGGATGCGCCGGAGACGGGGTGAATGCCAAGGCATATTGGCGGGTCAAGACCGCACCCTGCGGATTGATGAAATCAGCAAAGCAATAAGGCAGGCCGAGTTCGGCGGCCCAAATTGCGCTTTGCGGCGACGATCCGAGAAGCCAGATCTCGGGCGGGGTCGCAGGGCGCACTGCCGTGGCCAGGCCATGAGCAGTATGATCCGCGAGTTGGCCGGCGCCGAAGCAGCCGAGCAGTTCTTCCAATTGTTCCGGAAAATCATCGGGCGCGGCCTGCCTGCGGTCACGCTGCAAGGCAAATGCCACGGCCGGACTGGTTCCCGCCGCCCGTCCAATGCCAAGATCGATTCGTCCAGGAAACAAACTTCCCAGCATGCTGAAGTTCTCCGCGACTTTGAGCGGGCTGTAGTGGGGCAGCATGATACCGCCGCTGCCGATCCGCAGACGCCTGGTCGATTGAGCTATGGGTCCGATGAGTACTTCAGGGCTGAGACAAGCGAGAGCCGGTGTGGCGTGATGCTCCGCCACCCAATAGCGGAAGTAGCCAAGTTGGTCCGCCAAGCGGGCCAGATCAAGGGTATTGTGTAGCGCATCGACCGCGGTCAGGCCGTCGGGGATGGGCGATTGGTCGAGAACGCTGAGGCGGAGAGGGGTGACGGCGGCCATGGGAATTAGATGCAGCACGCACCCATCCAGGGCGCTACAGAATCGAGGCCGCCCGCTCAGGCTTCGTTTTGCGGTTTGAGTCTGGAGACGAGCAACAAAGCGCTAGCCGCCACGATTGCGTCTTCCGCCACCGCCACAATCGGATCGGGCAGGCTAAAGCGCTCGGTTGCGGCACGCCGCAGGCGATGCCCGGCAAACGCCGCAGCCGCAGCGCCCATACCGCCGAATAGGGCGCCCAGCCAAGGCGATTTTTTACGTGCCGAACACAAGGCGGCTCCGCTCAGCGCGCCCGATACAACCCGGGCGGTCAGCGGACCTGCCGCCGTGCGGGAAGGGATGAAGGGCAGCTTGTCCGCCACAAATTCACCGGCCGCCAGCAGGGCGGAAGCCGGAACGAAGCCGCGACCTGTGAGAAAGCGGAGCTTGGAATTCTCGTTCGACTCGTGCGGTGCTACCTGGCTCAAGAGAGCCGGAGCCGACATGCTGCGTAAACCCGCTACCAAGCCTAGAGCCGCGGCTCCCGCATAGATCTGTTCATCTGTTGCCATAATTTCTCCTAATAAAGTTCAGCGAAAACGCTAGGGGAGCCATGCACCAATCAGATCGGCAGGATTACTGGTTAAATCAATTGGCTGCGTGCGAGTCTGCCCGTCGACTTCGACGAACTCTGCGATGATGCCATCCGGGGTCGGTTTCAGCTGGAGATAGCGTCCCTTCGCTTCCAGGCGGAGCGTGTCTTCGAACCAGGCCATGTACACCTTTGTGCGCAGACGATGGCCGGCAGCCGCAGCCTCGTCGAACAGAGCCTTTGTGAAAGGCGAGCTTTTCAGCTGTTCGAGCCAAGGCGCAACGGCCAGGGCGCGGGTACGTTCGTCCAGGCGTCGTTGGTGCATCGTATGGTCACGCTCCTCGGACGACTCCAAGCTTTTCAGCGAACTTTCGAGGTTATCGAGAAATCCCATTGCCTTCACCGATTGGACGCACGCTCCGCAAAAGCAGTACATGCCGGAAGAAGTATTGTGTACGCGAGGGGGTCATGCGCATAGGAATATCACGCACTAGCCATTTTCGCTGTATTGTGTATGGATGAGTTCGCAGCGGGTGATGTTTGGCGGGCGCGCCGATCCGAGCATCTTGCCCAAGGGGCCGAATGGCCGGAGCCTGTGCCGGTGGTGCAATCTGGAAGTGCAGCGGGGCCGGCAGACTTTTTGTTCTGACTGGTGTGTCGAGGAGTGGCGTCTACGTAGCGACCCGAGCTATCTGCGAGAACGTGTCCTCGCGCGCGACCTCGGCATTTGCGCAGCCTGCGGTGTGGATTGCCTGGAGGCCTGGCGGCATCTGCGCCGGCTACGTGGCACAGCGCGTTTGCGGGCCGCGCGGGATTGGCAGCTCGGGAAGCGCAAATCGTTGTGGGATGCCGACCACATCACGCCGGTGGCAGAAGGCGGCGGTGAATGCGACCTTTCCAATATGCGAACCCTGTGTCTGAAATGCCATCGTGTGCGCACGGCAGAGTTGCGCAGACGTCTACAGGCACGCCGTCTCTCTGCCGCACCGCGAGCTGACCACCATGGCGAAGAAGGTCGATAACCTACAAGGCAGCTTAGAGCTGCTGATACTCAAGACTCTCGAGCATGCTCCTAACCATGGATTCGGTATCACGGCTCATGTAGCCAGTGCCTCCGATGGCCTGCTCAAAATC
>Ga0070665_100005211_pt1 | contig 13450 bp, 10 predicted proteins | sample KBSS13metaG_FD_65862 | JGI IMG/M metagenome (GOLD analysis project Ga0070665, IMG submission 65862) | Switchgrass rhizosphere microbial communities from Kellogg Biological Station, Michigan, USA - KBS S1-3 metaG | ecosystem: Host-associated > Plants > Roots > Rhizosphere > Soil ... | reverse complement strand
GTTATATTTTTATCTGCACTACCAAAGGGTTGATCGTAATTGATTCCCGTGACAGAAAAGAAATGAGACTATTTGTCAATAGTGTTGTTACCTCTGTAGACATGGATGTATTCGGCAATTATTGGTTGAGTACTGTCGGTAATGGCGTCTATTGCCTGAACAAAGAATTTGCTGATATGCGGTTTGTAAAGGAACTAAATAATGATAGGCTTGCATATACACATGAAGGGCAGATATTTCTGGTATCGGATCATCAGCTCTACAATTTTCACAAAAATGTTCTTCGGGAAATAAAAGCGCCTTTTCGCAGTTTGTATGAACCGTTGTTCCTTAGCGACGATCTGCTAATGTTTACTCATGGAGCTAAAACTTGTTTGTACAACAGGCAGACGAAAAAACTGGATGTGAAAAATTTCTACTCCAAATGCTTATACAATTTCCAGCCAGGTCGTTTTCTGTTTGTCGCCCCCGACTTCATATATACGTTCCTGTTGTCTGCCGGTACTTTAACATGCACAGATTCCCTGGGCTTCCCAGATAAGATACTGGCGGCAGCTTTTGCGAAAAAAGAAAAAAAAGTGTACCTCTTGTCTATCAATGCATTGTATCAATACGATTTAAAAAGAAATGAATGCAAAAGGATTGATACAGTACAGTGCCAGCCTTCTAACCTGTTTTATATTAATGATAAAGTGATCATAGTGATGAATGATCAGACGGTGATTATATACGATGCGAATAAGCAGTTTGTCAGGACTGAGGTAAGCACAGGCCATGTTGTTGTCAATGAGCTATATAACCTGAAAAATGAAGATTATCTCGTACGTTCCAATGACGGTTACTATTTGTGGCAATTGAATGCTCCTGGTACAAAGCCAATGTTGAAAAAGATAGACCATCTCTTCAAAAGTGCTGACGTTTGCATGTATCCGTATGGAGACAGTATTTTATGCGAAGTTGATAATATACTGTATGCTTTTCCTCAAAGACTGCTTTACGGGAGATCCGGTACCCCGGTGTTGTTTGTAAGAAAACTGGTCCTGAACCACAAAGAATATATTGCAGATAAGCCTGTTGTAAGCAGGTATGGAAATAATAACATTGTTAGCATCGAAGTGGGGTCTCTGTATTTCAATAATTCAGACAATTATTTTCAATACAGTGTGGTGAGAAACGGTGTCGCAGGCGAATGGATCAGGAGCGATGGTAGCAATATCAATATCTGGCTGTCTGATTTCGGATCGTATACCATACAGCTCCGCGTTGTTACTGAAAATGGTATTGCATCGCCAGTAAAGACGATTAGTATTCAATTGTTACCTCCTTTTTATGATACCTGGTGGTTTATTAGCGCTGTCGTGGTCACCTTGTTTGTTATCATACTCACTATCGCTTTTCTCGTCTTTAAAAAACGCAGGCAACGACTTCGTAATGAACTGCATTACCTGCAGCTGGAGCATAAAGCCATTAATTCGCTGCTCAATCCGCATTTTATCTTCAATGCCATCAACAATATTCAAAATCTGGTTAATGAAAATGAGCGAGAGCAGGCTAATGAATACCTCGCTATGCTAAGCAAACTGATTAGGCAAAACATCGAGAACCTCAGGTTCGATTTCATTCCGCTGGAGAAGGAACTGATATTAGTCCGGAATTATGTGATGTTGCAGAATCTTCGCTTTGATGAAAATATCCGGTTACAGATCAGTAATGGTGTCCCCATATCAAATATTTTAATACCACCATTGTTGATTCATACGTTTGTTGAAAACGCGATCATGCACGGGTACAGAGAAAATGTCCCCGCCTTTACTATCCGGATCGATCTGAGCCTTTCGACTGATGATTACCTGGTAATTAATATAACCGATAACGGAGTAGGCTATAAAGAGAACAGCAATAGCACACAGGCTAATAAAACCTCTATGGGTATAGCATTTACTCGAAAAAGACTGGAGCGCCTTTCCGATTTTTATAAGGTCATTCATTCGGTACAGATCAATAATCTTGCAGATTCGGGTGGGAGCGGTACAGAGGTTATAGTTATTCTGTACAGTAAATTCCGCTCGTTTTTTTAGCTATGTAGTTTTATCCCGTTCATTAAGTTTTTAGCCCGTTTATTAGATTTATTTCAAATACTTCATTTTGCATGGGTAGCTTAGTGGTATTGCAGTGCGCGCCTGTAATAAGTATTCCTTTTTATTCACCATAAAAATCAATAAGAGAGTCTATGAAAAAATATTTATCGATACTGACAATTCTACTCACGAGTGTTTCAATTGGTGCTCACGCACAATTCAATAACACCTACTCGCTTTCGGGTACAAGACTGTATACAAGTAGCATAGCATTGCCAGCCAACACCACTGGTGGTAATGATATTGTGATGTGTAGCCCAGCTATGTCATCTGGCTCCACTACCATAAATAAATGCGTGCTTATAAAAACAGATAATAGTGGCAATGTATTAGTCGCAAAACAAAGGGACACAAGTAATAGTATTGAGCGGATAATAGAAACATCTGACAACGGTATACTATTGGTTTCTCTTTTTTCGGATAAAGTTGTTCTAACCAAGTACGATAATAGTTTAAATCAGGTTTGGGCGTATGCCTTCCCACAAAATCCCGATCCGCACATGGCGTTTGGTTATTCTAATAACGTGGATATTGAAAAAATATCTTATCCCAATAATCCACCTAATGACCAGGAAAACTATTATATTATATACACTGCAGGCCCGCCAAATCCTTTCTACTATGATGATGCTAATGTTGGCATCATGAGAATACACCAGAATGGAACCTTGGTCTGGAATAAGACATATATTGATGCTAACAGGGCAAGCTATGGTAGTAACTCAGCTCTACGCGATTTCGGCCACAGCATTACTTCATTCACCAATCCTTCTAACCCCAATCAGAAGATTCTTGCTATTGCCGGTACACGCGATCTGTATGATCAAATACATATACGTACGACAACTCTTTTCAGTTTTGAGATAGATGAAAATGGCAGTATGGTAACATCATACAAGAATATTACAACAGGCGGCTCTCAGCCATTCGATCCGGATATTTTGTATGATGGTACTAATCTGGCAATGACGTATATTGAAGCGAACAGTGGTATTAATCCCAAATCCGGAAATGCATCTGGTGTTGGCCTGTTGAGGTGTAGCACATCCTATACTTCCTTCACCGGCAGGTATTATTGGAGCAAATGCGAAAACTATGGTTTAAGCCTTACAATGTCCAGCGATGGCAATTATATTGTCGGAGGATGGCAATCCTTTTGTTCGCCGTCATTCGATGCATCTCCAATGTTGTTTAAGATTAATAAATCGACATTGAATCAGATGTTCTGCCAGCAATACAATATTAAGGACGATTATACCAACAGCGGGTATCACAGGACGGATAATGCCAATTTAAATTATATACTTGGCAATAGCTTGGCTTCAGACTTAAGGCTGATAAAAACAGATGCCTCAGGCGTTGCCTGCGGTAATGCCAGCAATGTAATGCAAAAAATAACCTTTACGCCTTCTGCACAGGACCTGACTTATAATGTGGTGGACAACTCGCAGTATATGCCTATAACAATAATGGATTTTCCAGTATCAATTATTACACGCACCTGCGTCGGTAACGCCAGCAGCTACAAAATGGCAGGAATAGTAGCTTCGCTGACTGATGCCGCCATAAGTGTTTATCCTACCCTTATAGATCATGAAAATGAGATGATCACCTGCAACGTTCCTGGCTATAAAGGTGCTTCGATAGATGTGGTTGCGTATGATCTCATGGGCAGAAAAGTTTATGCGCATTCGTATATTCCCGACGATGAAGATCATATCCGTTTCAATTCTTCTATGCTTCAACCTGGTTTAAATATCATCAATATTCTGTCTGGTAATCATAAGTTGCAGGTTGCAAAAATAAATGTAATGCGATAATAGTCTGCTATATAAAAACCGGTCGGAGAACGCCTGCGTCTGTATAAGGCAAAATAAACGGCAGAAATAGGGGCAGATATAAATGAACAATAAGGTTTTTTCGTACAAAGAGTAAAATGACATTAGGTCGTTTTGCTCTTTGTCTTTGTTAAATCATTCCTTTGTAACAGGTACAAAATTAATACTGCCGATTTTAACAATAAAAGGTCATGTACATTCTTGCAGTCCTGGAAAATCCAAAGTGGGATCAAAAGCGATATAGCGGTCTATCGCTCTTCTCAAGGTTTGCCCTAAAGAAGGTATATAACCGTTTCTTCTGAATGTTCCTGACCCTCACTAGCTCTTTCTCTAATTAATGAGTAATTTATGGTGGAATTCATTGGGCAAATATGTAAATTGCTAACATAATGCTATGGAGCTTAAGAAGGTAAATTCCAATGAGTTATTAAACAATCTGCGTATTCTTAACCAGATTGGTGCCGCTATTTTGTCTGAGCATACAACAGAACAAATTACAGAGACTGTATACCAGCACGTAAATCAACTGATGGATGCTTATTCATTTGCCATCGGTTTGTATAATCCCATTACAGGTTTTTTTGAATATGTCGGTGCGAGGGAAAACAATAAGCTAATGCCCCCTTTCTCAATATATGCACACAATAGCGATCGGTTCTCAGGATGGGTATTTGCAAATAAAACAGAAATACTGATCAATGACTTTGAAAATGAATATCACAAATACTTACCAAAATCCATAACAGCTTTGCAGGGGCTGGAGCCGGCATCACTGATGTATGTGCCTATATTTCTGCATAATGAAATAATTGGTGTCCTTTCTGTAAGAACACCGGCGAAGAATGCCTATGACGCACAAAGCCTGGAAATATTAAAGACATTGGCAGTGTTCATAGGAAAGGCGGTAGAGAATAGCCGTTCCTTGCGCAGCACCAACATTCACCCTTTACCCAAAAGCTATTTTTTAGATCCACTTTCAGCCCGCGAACTAGAGGTATTGGGCCTGTTATATAAAGGTTGCTCAAACAAAGAAATAGCAGAAAGCCTTTTTATTTCGGCCAGTACTGTAAAAACACATACACTTAACATCTATCAAAAACTCGAAGCGGCGAATCGAACCCAGGCTATAGTAAAGGCTAAGGAGTATGGCTTGATTAGTTAAAATCCACCATTTGGTAGAGAGGCAGCACTATTCGCCATTCTACTTTTGCTGTAAAATAATTTTTATGAGTGAGATTAAAACAATAACAGCGCAACACGTTACAGACAAGCATATGCTTGAACGCTCCCGTTGGTACGGACCTAATCTTTTTACCTTCCTTACAACGGCAGCAGAAACGCAGGGAGCTTTTTCATTGACTAAAGCGACACTTAGAAAAGGTTTCGAACCTCCGTTGCATGTGCATAGCAGGGAAGAAGAAAGCTCTTTCATTTTGGAAGGTGAAATTATTTATGAGGTCGGCGAGCAACAAATACATGCAAAGGCTGGTGACTATGTGCATTTACCGCGTTTGATTCCACACACTTTCAAGTTGGTAACCGAAACAGTGACCTTGCTGCTCTTCATTACTCCCGGTGGCTTCGAAGACATGTTTATGCAATGCAGTCGGTCTGCTTCGTCTGTGGAGTTACCTGAGATTTCAACAGTGGCGCCTGGTAAAGAATTTTTTGAAAAAATAAATCGTGTAAGCGAAGAGTTGGGCGTTACTACGCTTCCAAGGCTTTAAATGTGCTGACTGATATAAATGCCTGTATTTAAACACAGGCATTTATTTACTTTTTTACAAAGAATGTTTTCGCCCCACAAACCGGATCACAGATCCCTTACCAATATGGTATGCTCCCTCATTCAGCAATATTTCTTCTTCTTCCAATGTTAGTATGTCATAATTCTTAAAATCTGCTATTAGCTCCTCTTTTGAGAACAGCATATTAATATCCTGTGGCCCGCCAACGCTGGGATTTAACATTCTTAGCTGTAGATGCGTTTTGCTAAATGCTTCGAAAATGATTATTCCACCGGGCTTTAGATAGCCATCTAATTTTTTATGAAGAATAGATTTCTTATCAGCCGCAAAATGCGCGTAAATAAGCCCTATAGCATCGAACGATTCTTTTTCAAAGTCCAGTTGTTCCAGGTCACCGACTATATATTCTATTGCTACATTATTTTCCCTAGCAAGTTGTAGCGCCTTTGATTTTCCCTCTACACTAAGGTCAAAAGAGGTTACTTTCCAACCCTGTACGGCTGCAAAAACACCATTGCGTCCTTCACCATCAGCAGCCATTAGTATAGACCCCGGCTTGAATTTTTGAAGCCACTCCCGAAAGAAGGCATTAGGCTCTTTTCCATAAGCGTAGTGTTCACCTTTGTAGCGTTCATCCCAATTATTCTTTTGTTGTTTACTCCCAGGCTGATCCATACTGTAGTTTTTTTAATTTAGGCTGTTTAGACATTTAATCTGATAAAGTTTATTGCATTGTCACTTTATTTCTATCCATACCGGCGCATGGTCGCTGCTCTTTTCCCATCCCCTTACATGTCTGTCCACCCCTGCAGCAACTAATCTCTTATCTAATTGCGAATTAAGCAGAAAATGGTCTATACGCAAGCCGGCATCACGTCCATATGCATCACGGAAATAATCCCAGAACGTGTATATCTTCTCATCGGGGTGCAGTTTTCTCAGCGCATCCGTCCATCCTTGCGACATTAAACCTTGAAAAGCTGCACGTGTTTCCGGTCTGAAGAGCGCATCATTTACCCAGCGTTCAGGTTTATATACGTCTAGGTCTGTAGGCATCACATTATAGTCGCCAGTTAACACTACAGGCATATCCATTTTTATTAACTGCGCTGCATGGTTGGCGAGTCGCTGAAACCAGCTTAACTTATAGTCAAATTTAGGTCCCGGCGCAGGATTGCCGTTTGGCAAATACAAGCAACCTACCAATACACCATTTACTTCCGCTTCTATATATCTGCTATGGCTATCTTCCGGGTCGCCAGGTAATACTCTTCTTTTTTCTGTTATTGTGCCAGCTCTCGAGAGTATAGCTACTCCATTCCAGCTTTTCTGTCCGTGCCATATAGCCTCATATCCTGCATCCTGTATTGCCTGTAATGGAAATTTTTCCTGCGGGGCTTTTAACTCTTGCAGGCAGGCCACATCCGGTTTTGTTTCTTCAAGCCAGCGTAGCAGCACTGGCAACCTGCCATTTACACCATTTACATTATACGTTGCTATCTTCATAAAGATTGGTATGTATGTTACAATAATATTAAAATCAGGTGATATTGAACAATGTAAATTACAGCATTCACTAATTACCTAAATTCGTAGTACTAACATTTTTTATGCAACAGTTAACAGCACATTTCCTGCAAACGTTCCTTATTACAGTGTTTAGGTATTTTATTATTGCCGGAACAGCATTTTTTATCTTTTATAAGATCTTTTTATCCCGGTTCAACAATAATAAAATTCAGAAAAGACAAGCACAGAAAACAGATTTTTTTCGCGAGATAAGTTACTCCATTCTTTCTACCTTGGTTTTTGCTACCATTGGGGTATTGCTGTTGTTTACCCCAATAATGAAATATACCTTGCTATATAAAGATGTGCATGCTTATTCCTTATGGTGGATACCTGTGAGTGTTGTGCTGGCCTTAATTATTCACGATACTTACTTCTACTGGATGCATCGCTTGCTGCATAGTAAGCTCATCTTTAAGCATGCACATTTGGTGCACCATAAGTCAGTTAATCCTTCTCCATGGGCTTCCTATTCTTTTCATTTCCTTGAGTCAATTATTGAGGGCGGCATTTTAGTGGTAGTAGCACTTGTGTTGCCCATGCACCTTATTAGCTTGCTGCTATTTATTATAGCTGGTTTTGTTATTAATGTGTACGGTCATCTTGGTTATGAGATTATGCCGCAAAAGTTCCGGCAATCATTTTGGTTTCAGGTACTGAATACTTCCGTACACCACAATATGCACCATAGCAAATTCAAAGGCAATTATGGCCTTTACTTCCGTGTTTGGGACCAGCTAATGAAAACAGAACATCCCGACTACGTAAGCGAATACGATCGCATTCAGGAGCAACGTTTTGGCCCGAAGAAAATGACTATGGACACTGTTTTAAGAAATGTGGGTTAGACATTACTGGCTGTCGAGCGTTTTTATAAATGCCACTATTTCATCACACTCCTTTTTTGTAAGGCCCAGTTTGTCGAATGGTAATGTCTGGTTTTCTATATGCATACCGAGCCCGGCACCGCCACCCTTATTATAAAAGTCAACTACTTGCTCCAGCGTAGCAAAAGCACCATTGTGCATATACGGGGCAGTGTGTGCCGCATTGCGCAGCGTAGGTATTTTAAAGGAATGTTTTAGAGAAGCTACTCTTATTATGTTATATCTGCCCATATCGCTGTCCAGTATATTCGTATCAGCACTTGCAGGCACACCTATCACTTCGGTCTCCATCTTCATATATCTTGGTGGCAGCGTACCATTAAATAGCGGCATGTAGTGACAGGTACCGCATTTCGCTTTTCCCATAAACAGATTGAATCCTCTTACTTCTGTTTCAGTCATAGCATTCCTGTTGCCCCGCATATAAGTATCAAACCGGCTGTTAAGTGATGTAAGGCTTCTTATGTATGAGCCTATCGCATTCATCACTTCTGAGGTATCAATGCTGCTTCTATTAGCTTTCGGAAAAGCTGCACCAAATAGTTCCCGGTAATTTTTATCTTCCCATAGCTGCTTTATGGCTTTATGCAACGACCCATGCATTTCATCAGGATTTTGTACTACACTTATCGATTGATCTTCCAAAGTATTTACCCTCAGGTCATAAAATTGAGATGCTTGTAGTGCAGCATTCAGCAGGGTAGGGGTATTTCTTCTTAATAGTTTACTGCTATTGATTACAGTGTTTTTTACCAGGCCATCTGTAAAAGCCTTTTCAGGTTGATGGCAGCTTTGGCAGCTTCTGGTACCTGTACCCGATAGTATGGGATCTGCGAATAGCTTTTTGCCAAGGGCTATCTTCTCTTTTGTTATATAGTATGCTTGGTCTGGTATATAAGCATTTACATTGTATGCATTGGTATCAAAAAGGGTTCGCGTTCCTTGATTAAGCAACCTGTTATAGGTAATTACAGGCATTTTCATTTCCACTTTCAGGTCATTTATACCCGCACTTATCGGATTGGCATATTGAGTAATAAAAGCTGCTCTATCAAACGTATTAAAGTCAGCATGTTGTTTTAAATAGTTAACCGCGCTGTCAATTTTCTTTCTTATTTGTTTTGTGTCCTTATCGTGTATATAGTAGCTAAGCACAGTTTTCAGACTTGCCAGGCTCACTGCGCATTCCTGCATGCTGTTTTGGGAAAGTGCATTGTCAAAGCCAGTTATACCCAGCGTCATTATTCTAAATACTTCAAGCTTTGCTGCATCAAATACCTGCCAGTTTAGTATTGCTATATTATTAAGATATGTGCGATACTGGTTACAGGCCAGGTCCAACCCTATTAGTTCAGTTATTAATTCCTTTTTCTTAGAGCTGTCATATTTAGGGAACAAATACGTTTCCATTACCTGCAGTCCGGCCGGGGCTAATGCCTGTGTATTCATTTCCACTTCCTCTACCGGCGGCCCGTTTACAAATCGGGATGTAGCAGGGGAAAAATATTCAGTGCCCCATTCTATTTTTTTATAAGCAAGCCGGGTATCTAAAAAGAGTTGCTTCAGCGCTCCATCGCCGGCACCTTGCTCCACTGCAAGTAGTAGCTTATTCTTAGCTTGTGCGAAATCGTCAATTTGCCGTAATAAATTCTGTGCAATAATCTTCTCGGGCGCTGCTATTTGTTGTTTGCATGAAAATAGCATGTATCCGGCCACCATTATCAATATCCCCGATATAAGTAAAGACTTCTTCATTAACTCAAAGAATCTAAAGGGCAACAACAGTTGCCCTTTAGTGTATTTTTATTGTGTTTGTTATTTACAGTCTTCCGCTTAGAAATTGAAAGCATTTTGCAGCGGGTTGGCATTTTTGTCACGATCTGTGAGCGGCTGCAGTCCCCATCTCTTTTCTATAAAAGACAGAATGCTCAGCGTTTCATATTGAGTATGGTCAACATAGCCCTGTTTCGCAAATGGTCCTATGATTATAGTTGGTACACGTGTGCCTGGTCCCCATTTGTCTATAGTTGGTGGTGCCACATGATCCCAGAAGCCTCCGTTCTCATCATAAGTAACAATGATCACGGCATCTTTACCATTAGGGCCATTCAGTACATCGTTTATTAATTCTATTGTATGGGTTTCACCTGCATTCAGAGCTGCATATCCGGGGTGTTCGTTATTCAAGCCCAGTGGCTTCACAAACGAAACGCTCGGAAGTGTACCGGCCTGAGCAGCAGCTATAAAGTCTGCTTCATCTTTCAGATGATCTTTTTTGGCCTGGGTACCATCAGCGTACTTTGCAAAATAGGCGAATGGTTGATGGTGAAATTGGAAGGTAGCATCAGGACTACCGGCTAATGCATTATTCCAGCCACCGGAATACCATGCCCAGCTTACGCTTTTGTCACTTAGCCTGTCACCTATAGTAGGCATTGTTTGGTTAGGGACCAATGTAGCGGCACTGGCTGTAGATGGGTGGGGAGCATTTACTGTAAAGCTTGTATTTACTACATATCCATCCGGTGTCACTGCACCATCTTTTATCAGTTTGCCTGAAGCGTCTACCTGTGCTATCATACTTGATGGCGCGCCGGGGAATACCGGGCTTGCAGCTGCTACTAGCCATATATGGTTCAGGAAAGAGCCACCAAATGCGCTATGGTAGAAATTATCGCAAAGCGTATATTTCTGTGCCACAGGCAGCATTGGTAGCATGCTTGTTTTGTAGTATCCCTGAGATAAACCTGCAGACGTATTGTATAGTGCATATTTGTCCATTTTGCCGCCATCTATCTGCATTTGTTCCTGGTAGTAGCGATGCAGTACATCTGGTGTTTCCTGGTCAGCAGGTACGTATTGGTCTATATTAAAATAGGTATTAGGCAGGTTTGTAGGGAATGCAGTGCTTCCGCTTATTGCAGGTAGGTAAGTGTAAGGTTTACCTGCTGAATCCAGCTGTACAGTATTTGCAGTTGTTGCATTTTGCAAGCCGTTTGCTCCTGCAAATTGTCCGTACAAATTGTCAAAGCTGTGATTCTCCAGGTAGATAACCACTACGTGGTTTACCTTAGCCATTCCGTCTGATGAATTTGAAGAATTATCAGATTTCTTACAGGCGGCAAAGGATACGCTTAATAGCAACACTCCCATAGCCTTCGCAGCTAAAGAATTTGTTTTTAAATGTTGAAAATTGATTTTCATGAGAGTACTGTTTTTTTCGTCTGTTAAATAGTAATATGCAAAAGACGAATTCTTATATGAACAGAATATTAGAATTAGGTAACCTTATTATTAAGCATCTTAGTGAGGTTGTTATATAGGAATAAAGTTTTATTTTTAAATTGATATTCCTGAACTATGTCCTTCATAAAACCAATACACCTGCTCGTCGCTTTTCTCCTCGAACTGGCTATGCTGTTTAGCTTAGGGTATTATGGGTTCCATACTAATATGGGTAAAGCGGGGGAATTCATTTTGGGTATTGGCCTGCCTGTAGTGGCCATCTTACTATGGGGATTTTTAGCTGCTCCTAAGGCTAAACATCGCTTACCTTTTCCTTACCTGATTCCGTTTAAACTAATATTATTTCTCCTTACTGCATTTTTGCTTTATCAAAGTGGTCAGCAAAAATGGGCGTTTATTTTTGCTTCCATCGCCATTGTCTCTTTACTGCTTGAGATGTTATTTAACGATAAACATGCTCCTGGAAAGATTTAACACTGAAAACCAATATCATTATTGTGTTAAGCACCATTTCTTCCCCAATAGATGACTTTGGTCATGAAATTTCATGATACTTGTCACAAGGCATTGTAGACTTATAAAGGACATTCGCTTTTTATTATGTTCTTATTGAGCCTGATAGTGTTAAGCATATATAAATGAGCAAACAGGAATTACACAGTTTTCATATCCCCGTACTCGGATTAGCTTATTCAATTGACACACCGGTTAAAGTTGCCCGTTTTGGCATCTCCTCCGTAATATCTATAATGGACGACCAGTTAATTGAAAGCATGCGGAAATATCATTGCCAGCAAACTGCGGAGGATTATTTTCCCATTACCAATAAAGAAGATGACTATCGTGCAAAGCGCATAACAGTGTACTTAGATTTGGTAGATAAGATTGTAAAACAGCAAATCGAAGATATACGGGTGCTGCCTTTCGAAGGGGGTAATGAATTAATTAAATATTTCGAATTGCTGCCTGATAATGCTTCTGTCAAAAATACCTTCAACCGCATGATGGCGTTAAATGAAGGAGAAGAGAAGCAAAACTTGCAGGAAGAGTTGCGGTCCTTTATAACTCCCGGTGCTATCGATGTAAATATCATGTCAAAAATTGATAAAACTAATTTTGACACGGCAGGAAACGAGTTGCCCCTCGAATATTCAGATGCATTAGCTGCATTACGTGGATATGCTAAGAGTGGCCTCACCTCTTCAGTAATATTTTCTGCTGGTTATAATCCGCGGTTATATAATTATGTAGAGCAGTTTTCTGACTTTTATCCTGATGTAAATGGCCGTTTGAAGAAAAAAATAATTTTGAAAGTGAGCGATTATCGTTCAGCCTTAGTGCAAGGCAAAATATTTGCTAAAAAAGGTTTGTGGATTTCAGAGTTTCGGATTGAATCTGGGTTAAACTGCGGGGGGCATGCATTTGCAACAGATGGTTTATTGCTCGGCCCTATTATCGAAGAGTTTAAAAATAAGAGAGACGAGTTGTATAACGAGCTCTTTGATTTGTGCAGGCTTGCCATAGCAGAAAAAGCAATTCCACCGTTTCTAAATGCACCTGGCCTGAAGATAACAGTACAGGGCGGAATAGGAACTGCAAATGAAAATGAATTCTTGTTGGAGCATTATTTGCTAGATGGAACAGGTTGGGGTAGCCCCTTTTTATTGGTGCCGGAAGCTACTAATGTTGATGACGGTACCTTAAAAGATTTAGCGGCGGCAAAGAAAGAGGACTATTACTTAAGCAATGCTTCGCCATTAGGAGTACCATTTAATAACTTTAGAAAAAGCTCTTCTGAAAAACAACGACAGGAACGAATAGATAAAGGTAGGCCCGGTAGCGCTTGTTATAAAAAATTGCTTACTTCCGATACCGAATTTACTGCAGAGCCTATATGCACTGCCTCCCGCAAGTACCAGCATCTTAAAATAAATCAACTAAAAGAAAAAGTATTACCGCCTGATGCGCTTGAATTCCATGTCAAACACATCAGGCGGTAATACTTTTTCTTTTAGTTGATTTAT
>Ga0070665_100005208_pt1 | contig 13454 bp, 12 predicted proteins | sample KBSS13metaG_FD_65862 | JGI IMG/M metagenome (GOLD analysis project Ga0070665, IMG submission 65862) | Switchgrass rhizosphere microbial communities from Kellogg Biological Station, Michigan, USA - KBS S1-3 metaG | ecosystem: Host-associated > Plants > Roots > Rhizosphere > Soil ... | reverse complement strand
GGACGGCACTCTATTTATCTACGGGGGATTGAGCGGCCAGCCCACGATGCATCCGCACTGGCCCGCGGCGTTCAAGAACCTGAGCATCCGCGGCTGGGTGGCTTCGACGATTTGGAACCACCCGGAGCGCTTCGCGCGTGCGAAGGAGTTGGTGTTACGCGGGCTCGCGGAGGGAAAGCTGAAGCCCGTGATTGCGCGGACGTTCAAGTTGAGCGAAATCGTCGAGGCTCACCGCTACCTCGAATCTAACCAGCAAATGGGGAAGATCGTCGTCATCCCATGACTTCGCGGCTTTCCCGGGAGGCAACTGTCGGCTGCCTTTACGGCCGATGCTGTCGTAGTTAGCTAACTAATTGATTCTCGGAGCCGGCACGGATCATGCAGCGCTCTCGCCCAGGAGGGTCCGCATGACCACGAAAACAACCGCATTCGCCGCCGTGGCGCTCGCAGCCTGGCTCGCGCCGACGACGGGCAACGCATCGCCGATCAACTACACCATCACGATTTCGGGTGGCGTCCATACATGCGGAACGTTTCGGCCGCTCAATGTGCCTTGTGACGCCGTCATAACCGGCAGCATCCTGGTCGACAGCGAGGGAGCTACGTTAGCCGAGCAGTTGCTCGCCTTCTCGTTGGAAGCCGCGCCTCAAGTCACGTACTTGCTGAGCGACTCTCTGAACCCCGCGATGTCGGTGACGTTCGATGAGTCTGGAGGCTTGACGGGATTCGTTCTGCCCCTGTTCCGCAGGCTGGACAGCTCCCAGCCCCTGGTTCTGGCTCAGTATGCCTTGCGATTGACCGCCAACGCCCAAGGTGGCTCCTTCGCATACGAAGGCGCGTTTTCTGATACGTGGAACCGCTGCACCGGCTGCGTGTCGATTTCGGCGACTGCCGTGAGTGAGCCTGGCGCGAGTTGGCTGCTGATCCCCGCCGTCGCGCTCACCCTGGTCATGGGCAGGCGCCGTCGACAGGTTCGCATCAGCATTTGAATTGGTGGAGCGGAAGGGGATCGAACCCTCGACCTTCGCATTGCGAACGCGACGCTCTCCCAGCTGAGCTACCGCCCCACACCTTTGCAAACCCCCGGGTCTTGGACCCGGAAGGCGCGCGATTCTAGCAGGGACGCTGGCCTCGGCAAGCGATTCGCTCTTAATATCCGCCCCATGCTTGAACCTGAGCAAAAGGCGCCGGAATTCACGCTTCCGGACCAGGATGGCCATGACATCTCATTGACCGGCCTGCTCAAGGACGGCCCGGCCATCCTGTACTTCTACCCCGCGGATTTCACGCCGGGCTGTACCAAGGAAGCATGCTCCATACGCGATTTGCACCGCGAGATCAGCCGGGCCGGGCTCACGGTGGCCGGCATCAGCCCGCAGAGCCCGGACAGCCACAAGCGCTTCCGCGATAAGTACAACCTGCCCTTCACGCTGCTCTCGGACGAGACCCGGGAAGTCATCAAGATGTTCGGGGTGAATGGCCTGTTCGGCGTGTGGGTGCAGCGGGTGACCTTCCTGGTCGACCAGAACCGCAGCATCAAGGGACGGGTGAAGGCGCACTTCTCGATCGCCGAGCACGAGGCGTTCATCCGCGACGCCATCTCGATACGCAAGCTCCCGGCCTAGTGCCGGGTGAGGAAAGCGGGGAAAACTTTCCCCGCTTTCCTCACCCGGCACCATCAATACTTCATTCGCAACACGGACGCCTTGCCGATGGTCGGCACAGTGACGACGTACATCGTGTCGAACTCTTCTTCGCCGAAGGCCGGCACTTCCTTCGCGTCGCTCAGTTCCTGCACGATCTGCGGCACCGTATTGCCATGACCGACGACCAGCGCGAGCCCGCCGCGATTCTCGCGCAGCACGCGTCGTGCGATCTCCCCGGCCGATGGCTTGCCCTCCACCACCACGGGCTTGAGGCCGAGGCGTTGCGCGAGACCGGCCGCGGTCTGCTGCGTGCGGCGCGTGTCGGTGACGTAGATCTGCTTCACGCGACCGAAGGCCTCGGGGTCACCGAACATCTGCGCCAGCCGCGTGGCGCGCTGCTCGCCCTGCGGCGAGAGCGGCGCATCGTCGATGGTGCCGATCTGCTTCTCGGCGTGCCGGATGAGCACGATGGTCGTGGTGGTCGCGGAATTCCAGTACACCACCGCCGCCGCGAGCATCAGGATCCCGGCCCAGGCTAACAACCACAGCGGTGCGAAGAACGTGCGCCGCCGCCGCGTCAGCGACGGTGAAGTGGGCGGTTGTTCGAGCGCGGCGTTCATGGCGCCGCCGATGATAAGCCCATTCGGCGACCCATTCGATGCCAGTGATGTGGCAAAGGAAAAGGGCGGCTCGCGCCGCCCCTTTCCCGTTCATTGCCGAGGAGAATCAGTTCGCCGCGGGAGCCGCCGCCGGCTCAGGCGCGGCCGGCGCATCCGGCGCCTTCGAGCCCGGCGGGATGTCGTCGCCGAAGTACGCGTCGATCGGCTGGATGGTGCCGTCGTCGTTGTACTTGATCTCGATCGGCTCCTTCACGTTGCGCAGGTGGCTGACGCCATTCGAGCGCTGCGAGTCGTGATAGAAGATGTACCACTTGCCGTCCACTTCCACGATGGAGTGATGGTTGGTCCAGCCGAGCTGCGGCTGCAGGATCACGCCCTTGTACGTGAACGGGCCGTACACGGACTTGCCCATCGCGTAGGAGATGGTGTGCGTGTCGCCGGTCGAGTACGAGAAGTAGTAGTTGCCCTTGTACTTGTGCAGCCACGACGCTTCGAAGAAGCGGCGCAGATGATCGCCCGAGAGGATCAGCTTGCCCTTCTCGTCGACGATCTTGACGTCCTTCGGCTTCTCGGCGAACTCGACCATGTTGTCGGCCAGGCGTGCCACCTTCGGCAGCAGCGCCGGCTTGTCATCCGGCGGCTGCGCATCGTCGGCGGCGTCGAACTTGCCCGTCTTCCATTTCTGCAGCTGGCCGCCCCAGAGGCCGCCAAAGTACATGTAGTACTTGCCGTCCGTGTCCTTGAACACCGCGGGGTCCATGCTGAAGCTGTTCTTGATGGCTTCGGGCTGCGCCTTGAACGGGCCCACGGGGCTGTCGCCCACGGCGGCACCGACGCGGAACACGCCTTCCTTGTCCTTCACGGGGAAGTACAGGTAGTACTTGCCGTCCTTCTCGGCGGCATCCGGCGCCCACATCTTCTCCGAGGCCCACGGCACGTCCTTGATGTCGAGCGCAACCGGGTTGACGGTGACGGGACCGCCGATGCCCTGGTCGAACGACAGGACCTGGTAGTCCTTCATCGCGTACTGGTTGCCGAGGTCGTCCGCCGGGATGCCGGAGTCGTAGTCATGCGACGGGTAGACATAGAGCTTGCCGTTGAACACATGCGCCGACGGGTCGGCGGAATAGATGTCGATGGCCAGCGGCTGGGTCAGGAACAGCTTCGGATCGGCGGAGGCTGGCTCCGCCGGCTTCGGCGCTTCAGCCACGGGGGCTGGCGCAGGGGGTTCTTCTTTCTTGCCGCATCCGGCGAGAAAAGTGGACGCGGCAATACTCGTGATTGCCACGAAAAGATGTCGTTGCATGGTCGCGCTCTCTGTAGACGGAAGGGTCCGCGGTCGGAAAATAGCACTTCGCTCAGGGATTTGGCATTACCGCCAGGATCACCCGCCCCGGCCAGGGCGCCATGCGGTACTCCCCGCTGCCTTCGGGCTGCCGGATCCAGATGTAACCCGCCTCTTCCGACGCAATGTCAAAACGCAGGCTGCGCCCCTCGTAGACGATCTCGCCGCGGATGCGCGCCGGCCGGTCGAGGTACACCAGCATGAGCTTGTCGTGGGTATCCACGTCTAACCACTCGCAGGTGCCCACCGGCACGATGCCATCGACCGGCAATACGAACGGCGACAGGCGCGCGATGCGCGCCGACGCGGGCTCGATCTTCATCCACTTCTGCGAGAACTCGGTGGGCACCAGCGCCAGCGCCAGCTTCTCGTGGCTCTTGTTGAGATCGAGCGAGAAGCTCATATCGGGCTTGAGCGTCACGGGCGCGAGCTCGCCGGCATTCGGCGCTCCATACAGGTCGCCGACCACGTAGGGAACCCACAGGCGCAGGTCCTCCTTGGGCGTGGCCCGCGGCGTCTTCGCGTCCGCCTCGAAGAACTGCACTTTCGACTGCAAAACCCAGTCGGCGCGTTTCGGGGCAGGCGCTTCCTCGCGGGAACCGCAGGCCCCCAGCAAGGACAGGGGCAGTGCCAGGGAAGTTAGGACTAACCAGGTCGGTGCGCGCATATGGGCGGCGATTCTACGGCGGCCGACCCGCCGGGCGACATTCGGATATATTTTTGAGACGTGGTTAATGTCCTGGCTCATCGACGGAGGCTTCTCATGGTTCTTCTGATCCTGCTGGTGCTGGCGCTGTTCGTGTTACAGACCCTGCTGCCGAACCGGTTTCGCGACCGCGGTGCCGCCGGTTCCGGCGCGCGGCTGGCGGAGGCGCTGGGCCCACGCGACGATCTGCCGCCCCTGACCCGCGTCGGCGGCCGGGCCGAACGCGCGCTGGCCAACATGCACGAAGCCCTGCCCGTCTTCCTGACGCTGGCCTTGCTCAACCTCATCCTGGGGACGGGCACCATGGCCACCACCGGTGCCACCGTGTTCCTGGTGGCGCGCGTTTTGTACGTGGCCGCCTACCTGGCGGGCGTCATCGGCATCCGTACCCTGATCTGGATCGCCAGCGTGGTGGGGCTGGTGATGATGCTGATCCCCATCCTGACGAGGACCTGACAAACAAGGTCTCGGGAAATGGGGACATTCCTCATTTCCGTGCCGCAAGCGGCAATCGAGCCGGTTCGCATACGCAAACGGGGACGCACCTGCAGCAGGTGCGCCCCCGTTTGACAAGCGACCCAATGGCGGGCGGAGCTAGGACTCCGTCTTCGCCTTCTTCATCTGCTCGTTCAGCAGCTTGCGGTCTTCCTTCATCTGCTTGGTGTCGAGCGGCCGGATCTCGTTGATGAAGCAACGATCGCGGCCGACGATCACCTTCTCGAACTTGTCCACGGTGTTGCCCGTGGAGGTCACCGCGATGGTGTTCGCGAACTGCAGATCCGGGCAGTAGCCCGTCACGCGGATCAGGTAGGCCTTGTTGATGCCGGACCAGATGACGATCTGGTCCTTCGATACCGCGGACCAGCCGTCGAAGTTGTTCATGTAGAACGACTTCACCGGCTCGCCGGCGTAGTCCGTGTAATCGAGCTTGGGCCCGTTGAGTTTGGCCAGCGTGCTGGCGCAGCCGGCGAGTGACGCCGCGGCCAGGACTGTGGCAACCAGTGAGTACCTCATAGACACCTCTTGCGAAATTCGACTCTCACCTTGTGAGTCGAGTTCCCACGCCATCAGGTTCCGCCGGGGACATTCCTCATTTCCCCTTCAGCCGCGGTTCAGTTTGTCCGTGTTGACGAACTTGTCGCCGGCCATGCGACGGATGGTCACGTAGAACACGGGCGCCAGCAAGACACCCAGGATCGCCGCAAACAACATGCCACCCGCAACGCCGGTGCCGATGGCGCGCCGCGCGTTCGCGCCCGCGCCGCTCGAGAACACCAGCGGCAGTACGCCCAGGATGAAGGCGAACGACGTCATCAGGATGGGTCGCAGACGCAGTCGCGCGGCTTCCATGACCGCTTCGTACAGCGCGACGCCCCGTTGTTGTGCAAGCAGCGCGAACTCCACGATCAGGATGGCGTTCTTGGCCGCGAGACCGATGATGGTGATCAGGCCGATCTTGAAGAACACGTCGTTCGCGAGACCGGTACCCCAGGCGAAGAACACCGCGCCGAAGATGCCGACCGGCACCACCAGCAGGACCGCGATGGGCGTGGCCCAGCTCTCGTAGAGCGCGGCCAGGCACAGGAACACGACGAAGATGGACAGGCCGAACAGCAGCGGCGCTTCGGCGCCGGCGCGGATCTCCTGCAACGACTGGCCGGCCCAGTCCACACCGAAGCCAGGCGGCAAATCTTCGGCGACGATGCGGTTCATCTCCTTCATCGCCTCGCCGGAGCTGTAACCCTGCGCGTTGGAACCCACGATGTTCATCGCCGCGAAGCCGTTGAAGCGTTGGATCGAAGGCGGCGCGACCACCCACTTCGACGACACGACCGATGCCAGCGGCACCATCCCGTCCGTCGTGGTCTCGCCGCTCAGCGCGAACGCGTTGCCGGGGGTCGACGTCGCGGGTAGATAGAAGCGGCTGAGCGAGTCCTCGCCCATGCGGAACTTCGCATCCGCCTGCATCTGCACGCGCAGCACGCGGCCCTGGTAGTAGAAATCGTTCACGTACACGGGCGCGAACATGAGCTGGATCGCCCCGTAGACGTCGTCGATCGCGAGCCCCATCGACTGCGCCTGCGCGCGATCGAGCTTCAGTTCGAGACGCGGCGCCGGCGCCAGGCCGTCGTAACGCACGCCCTGCACGACCTTGCTCTGTGACGCCTTCGCGATCAGCGTGTTCTGCGCCGCGAGCAACGCATCCGTGCCCTGGTTGCCGCGATCCTCGAGACGCATGTCGAAGCCGCCGAAATTGGACAGGCCCTGGATCACCGGCATGTTGACGAAGAACACGCCGCCGTCGCGCTCGGCACCGGAAACGTTGGCGTACGCCCAGCGGATGAAATCGTCCGCGGTTTCCTTGCGATCCTTGAGGTCCTTCAGGCGGATGAAGCAGATGCCGGCGCTCTCGTCGCTGCCGCTGAATCCGAACCCGGCGACTTCGAACACCGAATCCACCGCTTCCGATTTCCGTAACCGCGCGCCCATGCGAGCCATGACTTCGCGCGTGCGCTGAATCGTGGAGCCCGGCGGCATCGCGACGACGCCGATCGCGTAACCCTGGTCTTCGTCGGGCACGAACCCGCCCGGCACGTGGAAGAACGTGAAGATTCCGGCCCCGAACAGGACCGCGACGCTGACCAGCGTCCAGATCTTGTGACGCAGCGTGAACTTCACGCCGCTGAGGTAATGCGCCTGCGCCCAGTCGTAGCCGCGGTTGAACAAGCCGAAGAATTTGTTCTCCTTCAAGTGCTCGGGCCGCAGCAGCGTGGCGCACAGCGCCGGCGTCAGCGACAACGCGAGGAAAGCGGAGAACAACATCGAGATCGCGATGGTAAGCGCGAACTGCTGGTAAATGACGCCCACCGAACCCGACTGCATCGCGCTCGGCACGAACACAGCCGCCAGGACCAACGAAATCGCAATAATGGGGCTCGTGATCTGGTCCATCGCCTTGCGCGTCGCGTCGCGCGGAGAGAGATGTTCCTCGCGCATCAGCCGTTCGACGGACTCGATGACGACGATGGCGTCGTCGACCACGATGCCGATGGCCAGCACCATGCCGAACAATGTGAGCTGGTTGATCGAAAAGCCGAAGATCTCCATGCCGATGAACGCGCCCATCAAGGCGACGGGCACGACCAGCGTCGGGATCAGCGTGGCGCGGAAGCTCTGCAGGAACACCAGCATCACGATGAACACCAGCACCACCGCCGCGACCAGCGTGAAGATGACTTCGTGGATGGCGTGCGTGATGAACGTGGTGGCGTCGAGGGCGACGAACCACTCGACACCGGGCGGGAACGACTTCTGCAGTTCGTTCATGCGCGCCTTGACGGCGTCCGCGACGTCGAGCGCGTTCGCTCCCGGCAGCAACGTCACGCCGAAGCCGCTGACCGCCTTGCCGTCGAGGCGAACGTCGAAGGCGTAGTCCTGCAGACCGAGCTCCACGCGCGCGACGTCCTTGAGCTTGACGCTGGTGCCGTTCGGCTCAGTGCGCAGGATGACGTTCTCGAACTCCTCGATGGAACTGAAGCGCCCCTCGGCGCTCACCGGCGCGGTGATCTGCTGCTCGGACAACGACGGCGCGGAGCCGACGGAGCCGGTCGCGAACTGAACGTTCTGCGCACGCACCTTCTGCAGCACGTCGCCCGCGCTCATGCGGAAGCTGCGCAGCTTGTCCGGGTTCAGCCAGATGCGCATCGAATACGACGAGCCGAACTGGTCCGCACGGCTCACGCCGGCGATGCGCTGAATCGGGTCGAGGACCTGCGACGAGACGATGTTGTTGAGCTCGGCCGAGGTGGCGCTGCCGTTCGGCGAACGCACGCCCATCGCCAGGATGAAGCCTTCGTTGACCTTCGAAACCGACAGGCCCTGCACCACCACTTCGCTGGGCAGGCGCGCCTCGGCGAGCTTCACGCGGTTCTGAGTCTGTAACACCGCCACATCGGGATCGGTGCCGTTCTCGAACACCAGCGTGATGCCGGCGCTGCCGTTGGAGTTGGACGAAGACGTGAAGTACAGCAGCCTGTCGAGGCCGGTGAGCTGCTGCTCGATGATCTGCGTGACCGTGCGTTCGATCGTGTCGGCGTTCGCGCCGGGGTAGATCGCGCTGATCGAGACCTGCGGCGGCGCGATGTCCGGATACGCCGCGGCCGGCAGGCGCGTGAGCGCGAGACCGCCACCCAGCATGATGAGGATGGCGATGACCCAGGCCAGCACCGGCCGATCGATGAAATAATGCGGCAGCACCGGGCGTTCGCCTAGCTACCCGCGGCGGGCGTGGCCGTGGCCGCCTGCGCCGGTGGCGCGGCTTCGCCTTCGAGCTTCGGGTTCACCTTCATGCCGGGACGTGCCATCTGCAGGCCGGAGACCACCACCTGGTCGCCGTCGGCGAGGCCGCTGCCGATGATCCAGTTGGCTCCGACAGTGCTCACGACGTCGACACGCTTGGCCTCCACAGTGCCATCCTTGCCGGCGACCATGATGAAAGCGCCCTGCCCGTCGCGCTGCACCGCGAGCTGCGGAACCTCGAAGCCGGACTTGAGCACACCGGCGATCAGTTGCACGGTGACGTACATGCCGGGCAGCAACAGCTGATCGGGATTCGGCACCACGCCGCGGAAGGCCACGGCGCCCGTGGTGGGATTCACGCTGACGTCGGAGAAATCGAGCGTGCCGACATGCGGATACTCGGTGCCGTCGGAACCGATCACGCGCACCTCGGCCTTGTTGCCTTCGGAGATCGTGACCTGCCCGGCGGCCTGCGCGCGCCGCAGGCGCTCGAAGTCCGAGGCCGGCTGGTCGAAATACACGTAGATGGGATCCACCTGCTCGATGGTAGTTAGCAGCGTGGCTTCGCCCTGCCCGACCAGCGCGCCTTCGAGCACGCGCAGTTGGCTGGCGCGGCCGGAGATGGGCGCGGTCACGTTGGCGTAGCTCAGGTTGATACGCGCGGCTTCGAGCTGCGCCCTGGCGGCCGACACCTGCGCGGCGGTCGAGCGCTCCTGCGCCTCGGCATCATCCAGCTCACGCTTGGAGACCAGGGACTGCTTGACCAGCTCGCGTGCGCGGCCGGCGGTGACCGAGGCATTCTTGGCCGCGGCGTTGGCCTGCTCGAGGTTGGCGGCCCCCACGTTGTACGCGGCGCGGTACGGCGCCGGGTCGATCTGCAGCAGCAGCTGGCCTTCCTTGACCATGCTGCCCTCCTTATATAAGCGCTTTACCAGCACCCCGGGGACGCGCGCGCGCACATCGGAGGCGCGCGTGGGCGCCAGGCGCGCCGACGCTTCGCGCGTCAGGGGCAATGCCTTGGCATGCACGACGATGACGCCCACCTCGGGCGGCGGCATTTCGGGCATTCCCTGTTGTTTGCCACAAGCGGAGACAAACAGAGCGGCAACAGCCGCTGAGATCAGTGGACGAGACGTCATGTTGTTTTTTGAGCCGGCGGGGTTGAAGCATGCGCCGGCTGGGTGGTGCGATTCTATCCCACCAAAGGGGTAGGCTCTTCGGAATCCATGAGAACGCACCGAACTATCGTGGCTGCCCTGCTCATCCTGGCGGGTACCGCCATCGCGCAGCACCCGCCCGAAACCACGGAAGATGGCCTTGTGCGCGTGCCATCGAATAGCCGGGCGGGGGTCTATCGTGCACCGGGTGTCCCGTTTGCACACTATCGCCGCGTGATCATCGGGGCGACGATCCCGATCGAGTTTCGCAAGGGATGGCAACGCGCGCATCGCGAAGTCACTCCGAAAGACCTCGAGAACATCCGTGGCGACTTCGCGCGCGCCTTTCGCACCGAGCTCGATGAGGAATTGGTGAAGCGCGGCGGGTTCGCCGTGGCACCCGAACCGGCGCCCGACGTGATCCGCATCGATGCGACGGTGACCCAGCTGGACCTGTCCGCACCCACGGCGGGCAATACGCCCTCGGGCCGCACCTACACGCGCAACGCCGGTTCCATGAAGGTGGTCATCGAACTGCGCGACGCCGCCAGTGGTGTGTTGATCGGGCGCATCATCGATTACGAGCAGGCACGTGAATTCCAGGAGCCGCAGCTCGTCAACCAGGTCACCAATCTCGAGGAATTCCGCGTGGGCTTCGCCAATGCGGCGCGCTACACCCGGGAGGCGATCAACGTCGCGAAAACCGAAAGACCCCACCCTTAGACCGAACCGGAATGGGTTCTGACGACACTTACCGGCGATGAACCGCTCGAAATGAGCGCTGGACCGCATTTGAGCTGCGGTGCGTCAGGCGTACACTCGGACCACACTCAGGGGGCCCTATGCGATTCGTCGGCTTGGTGCTCGGTCTATCGGTGGTGCTTGCGTCAACTCTGACCCAGGCTGCCCAGGACGTGACAGAAGACGGTCTCGTCCGGGTGCCGTCCAGCCAGAAGATCGCCGTGTACCGCGCTCCCGAAGTCCCCTTCCATCGGTACCAGCGCATCGTCATCGCGCCTATTCCCGTGGTGTTCCGCAAGACCTGGATTCGCGACAACCACGAGATGAAACCGCAGGAGATCGACCGCCTCAAGGAAGAATTCGCGCAGGCCTTCCGCGAGGAACTGGTGGAAGAACTGGTGGAACGCGGCGGCTACGAACTGGCGGAAAACGTCGGCCCGGACACCTTGCGTGTCGAGCCCTACGTGCTGAACGTCAACATCGTCGCGCCGCATGCCAGCTCCGAGCCGCGCGCGCACACCTACCTGCGCACCGGCAATTCCATGAAGGTGGCGATCGAGTTGCGGGATGCGTCCAGCACCGTGATCGTGGGACGCATCATCAACGTCGTGCAGCCGCAGGAATGGACGGTGCCGCAGTTCGCCAGCAAGGTGAGCAACCTGTCCGAGATCCGCAGCCGCTTCGCCGACAGCGCGCGCTACACGCGCGAGGCGCTCAACGTCGCCAGCGCGGTCCGCGACTGAGCGGCCCTACTTCGGGGCATCGATCGAATAACCGCGGGCGCGCAGCCGCTCCAGGTATCCCCCGGCCCGCGTGAGCTTGGCAAGTGGCACGATGGCCAGCGTGGTCTCGTTCGCCGCCAGCGATTTCGCCGCCGCGTCCATCCACGAGGCATACAGCTTCTCGCGGATGTCGGCCGGGATGATCTCCTTCGCCACTTCCGAACCGAGCACCGCCATGGCGCAGGGCACGTAGGGATTGGGCAGCGGCGGCAGGCTGTCGAGAGTCGCGAGATCCGCGGTGGCCCAGGCACGCGCGCGCCGCCCCTCGGTGACCTGGTCCGACACTGCCTCGACCAGGTCGAGTGTGCTCGAGAAACATTCGGTGTCGGGCAGCGACTCGCGCGAGAACTCCTTGATCTTGGCCTTGAGATCGCGCGTGTGGAACGTGAACTGGAGATTGGGCGAAGTCACCGGGATCTTGCGCTTCTTCGCCAGCTTGCCGACCACGTCCCAGACCATGCCGCTGTCGCGCAGTTTCAGCTCGTCGAAGGCGGCCTTGCGCAGCTTGTTGGCGGCGAAGATCGGCCGCCACTCTTCCACACCACTGTCGCGTCCCAGGTAGAGCTTCTTCTGCGCCAGCCAGCGCGCGTACAGGTCCGGCGGCAAGCGCTCGCGCAGCGTCGACTCGTCCGGATTGCGGCGCGCCTTCATCGCGGCGGGCAGCAGCGTGAGCCCGCGGAACACGCCTATCTTCTCGTCCGGCTCCATGCGCACCGACGCATCGAGCAGGATTTCCTGCGCACGCAGCGCCACCGATTCCACGTCGCGTGATTTCCATTGCATCCGCTTCGGCAGCGGCGGCGGATCGCCCACGATCCACAACACGTGCGAGGGGTCTTCGGCGCGCGACACCTTCCACATGCCGGGACCGGGAAACTCACCGGTCACCACCACCTCTTCCATGGGTTCGGAAGCCGCCGGCACCGGGTTCTGCGCAAACGCGCCGGCGCCGATGAGAAGGCCGGCGCCGGCCAGGGCAATGACGTTCACGCGCGGCATTCGGGCTTGGATCAGACCAGGTACAGCGGGTTCAACGGCTTGAGCCCGAGTTGTACCCGGCCCGTGTCCTCGACGAAATTCGGCTGCGCGATGATGTGCGCGGCCATGGCATGCAGGTCGCGGTGCGCGCGCTCCAGCGGCGAGCTGGTGTACAGCGCACTGGCACCGGCCAGCGCATGCATCGCCAGCACCGCGCCGCGCCCCTGGGCCATGGCATGGTGCGCGGCGCCGAACACCGCCGCGATGTCCGCCGGCCCGGCCTGCTGCGCATCCGCCGCGCGCCACAGGCGCGCCACGCAGCCATGCAGGTGTTCGCGGGCCGCGGTCAGCCGTACACGGTGCTCGGCAACGGCCGCGAGCACCGCGGGCCGCTCGCCGATCGCCGGCCCGGGATCGACCACAGGCTTGTCGCGGGTGAGATCGACCAGCGCATCCACCGCGGCCGCGCCCATACCTAACAACTGTGCGGCGTAACCCGCCGCCATGTTGCACACGATGGGCACTCGACCCAGCGTGCCGGCGAGCGAGCTGCCATCGAGGGGTGACAAGGTGTGCCGGCGCGGAACGCGGAGGTCTTCCACCACCACATCGTGGCTGCCGGTGCCGCGCAGGCCACCCGTGTGCCAGGTGTCGATGATGCGCACGTCCGCGCGCTTCACCCAGGTCATGCGAACTTCGGGCACGTTCGGCTGGAGCATGCGCGGCTGGCCGTTCTCCTCGATCACGCAACGCAGGGCGAGCCACTCGGCCAGCTCACAACCCGAGACCAGCGACCAGCGGCCGTTCACACGGTAGTGATCTCCGTCGATGGCCGCCCGACCACTGGGACGCGTGGAGCCGGCATAGATGCCGTCGGCATTGCCGAAGATTTCAGCGCGGGCGGCGGGCTGGAGGAAGCGACCGAAGAATCCCGGCAACGCGTTGTTCCAGACCACCCAGGACACCGAGGCCTCGGCGCCGGCCAGGGACTCGTAAACGGACAGGGCCTCGAGAGGCGGCAACGCAAGCCCACCCTGCTCCGGCGGCAACGCGATGCGGAACAGCCGTGCGGCGCGCAACGCCGCCACCACCGGTGCGGCGATGCGGCGCTGCGATTCGGTTTCATCGCGCGAGCCGCGGATCAGCGGCAAGAGTTCTCGAGCGGCGGCCAGTGCATCCA
>Ga0070665_100005207_pt1 | contig 13454 bp, 10 predicted proteins | sample KBSS13metaG_FD_65862 | JGI IMG/M metagenome (GOLD analysis project Ga0070665, IMG submission 65862) | Switchgrass rhizosphere microbial communities from Kellogg Biological Station, Michigan, USA - KBS S1-3 metaG | ecosystem: Host-associated > Plants > Roots > Rhizosphere > Soil ... | reverse complement strand
GCACATGTGAATTCCATTGGAAGGGCTCGCCGGAAACCGTGCAACTGACTTCTATTCACCCTTCGCCAACCTGTCATTGGGCGCGCTTGGCCACGCGCCCCCAATCCATTCAGGGAGCCCACAAAAATAACTCATTTGCCGCGGCGCCCGGCTGAGGCGAGGATCAGCCTCAACTCACCGGAATGCCCACATGACTGCAACAACGCTTGAGATCGATGAACTCTGGATCCAGCCGACCGGTGCCGCGTTGGGCGCGGACGTCTTCGGCGTCGACATCTCCAGGCCCCTGCCGAAATCCGTGAAAGAAGGAATCGCGCAGGCCTGGAACGACCACCTGGTGCTCAGGTTCAGCGGCCAGCGCCTCGACGATGAGCAGCTGATGGAATTCAGCCGGAATTTCGGCGAGCTGGACGCCACGCCGCTGGGAACCCGAACAGAGACGTCGGACCTGACGTCGTCCGAGCGCCATGTCGCGATCATCTCCAACATCAAGGTGCAAGGTGTCCCTATCGGCAACTTGGGAAGCGGAGAGTCCGAGTGGCACACCGACATGTCCTACAACGATGTCCCGCCACGCGCGAGCGCCCTGTACGCCCTGGAAGTGCCGGTGAGCGGGGGCAACACCTGGTTCTGCAACATGTATTTGGCCTATGAAACCTTGCCCGATGCGACGAAGCAGAGAATCGCCGGGCTGGTGTGCACGCACGACTCCAGCACCAATAGCACCGGTGCGTTGCGCCGCGGCTTCAAGGAAGTGACGGATCCGCGCGAAGCGCCCGGCGCACACCATCCGCTGGTGCGCACCCATCCGGCGACCGGGCGCCAATGCCTGTTCCTGGGACGCAGAAAGAGCGCCTACATCCATGGGTTGTCGCTTGCCGAAAGCGAAGCGTTGCTGGATGAACTGTGGGCGCATTGCCGTCGCCCCGAGCTGGCGTGGGGCCAGGTGTGGCGCACGGGCGATCTCATCGTCTGGGACAACCGCTGCACCATGCATCGCCGGGACCCCTTCGACGATGCTGCCCGCCGACTCATGCACAGGACGCAGATCACGGGCGAGCCGGTGCAATGAGCTTGCCGTCGCCATCGCGGGGCGCACGCATCGAGGCGATCAGCCTCTACCAGCTGCGCATGCCCCTGGTCGTGCCTTACGTCGTGTCCCTGGGCCGCTTCGAGCATTTCGAGCCGCTGGTGGCGTCGGTGCGCTGCACCGGCGGCGAAGTCGGTTGGGGTGAGGCGGTCATCATCGCGGGCTACGCGGATGAAACGCCGGAAGGGGGCTGGGACTTCTGTGCGCGGACAGCGGATGAACTGCTCGGCTGCGACCTCGATGCCGCCCATGCCGCGCTGACTGCGCAGGTTGCGCAACATTCCCACGCCGCGTCGGTCCTGCTCGGCGCGCTGGACATGCTGCAAGCGGGCGCGCTCCTGCGCATCGATGAGCCGGTCGTTTTTCCCTTGGTGTGTCCCGTCAACGGGACAGAGCGTGCGAGCATCGCTCCCGAGATCGAGAAACGGTTGAAGGAGGGCTTCCGGACCTTCAAGGTGAAGGTCGGATTCGATGTCGTGGAAGACCTGGGGCGCGTGCGCTCTATCCAGGATGCGCTGGCCGGCAGGGGACTCATCAGGCTGGATGCGAACCAGGGCTTCACAGTGGAACAGGGGCGACGCTTCGCCTCTGAACTCCGACCGGAGAACATCGAATTGCTCGAGCAGCCTTGCGACAAGCACGACTGGGAAGGCAATGGCGCGGTCGCGGCAGAATCCGCCGTGCCGCTCATGCTGGACGAATCGATCTACGGACTTCAGGACATCACTCGTGCCGGCGGGATGCGCGGAGTCGGATTCGTCAAGGTCAAGCTGAAGAAGTTCGGCAGCGTGGCTGCACTTCGGGAAGCGCTGGAGCACATCAAGTCGCTCGGCCTCGAGCCGGTGCTCGGTGATGGTACGGCGACCGATATCTCCTGCTGGATGGAGGCTTGCGTCGGCAGCCGCACGATCCGCAATGCCAGCGAGAACAACGGCTTCCTCAAGCTGCGCCAAACGCTGCTGGAGCCAGGCCTCGATTTCCATGACGGTTCCATTCATCTGCCCCGCGGCTACTGGCCCCACGTTTCGGCCGAGCGTGTGCAAGCCCATGGCGTGCGCGCTCAGCACTTCACGAGATCGATCCAATGATTCCACCGCGCTATCGCTCCCATCGGACCACCCAAGGCCGGTCGCAAACCGCGGCCCGCGCCCTGTGGCGCGCGACCGGCACCGCGGAGGAAGACCTTGCCAAGCCCATCGTCGCGATCGCCAATTCGTACACCCAGTTCGTCCCGGGCCACGTGCACCTGAAGAACGTCGGGGACATCGTCGCTGAAGAGGTGTACCGCGCGGGCGGCATCTCCAAGGAGTTTCACACGATCGCGGTCGACGACGGGATCGCCATGGGGCATGAGGGCATGCTCTACAGCCTGCCATCGCGCGAAATCATCGCCGACTCCATCGAATACATGGTCAATGCTCATTGCGCCGATGCGCTCGTGTGCATCAGCAATTGCGACAAGATTACGCCCGGCATGCTGATGGCGGCCATGCGGCTGAACATCCCGACGGTCTTCGTTTCCGGCGGCCCCATGGAGGCGGGCAAGGGCAAGGCGCAAGGCACGATCGACGTGGTCGAGGCGCTGGTGGCCGGCAATGATCCCGCAGTCAACGATGACACGGCCAGGGAGTTCGAACGTTCCGCCTGCCCGACTTGCGGCTCCTGCGCAGGCATGTTCACGGCGAACTCGATGAACTGTCTGACCGAAGCGCTTGGATTGTCCTTGCCTGGCAACGGGAGCCTGCTCGCGACGCACGAGCGGCGCAGGGACCTGTTCAGGCAGGCGGGCCGCCGGGTCATGGAGCTCACCAAGCGGCATTACGAAGCGCGCGACAAGTCCGTCTTGCCGCGCAGCATCGCAACGCGCGACGCCTTCTTCAATGCCATGACGCTGGACATCGCAATGGGTGGCTCGACCAACACGATCCTTCATCTGCTGGCCGCGGCGTTCGAGGGGGAGGTGGAATTCAGCCTCCATGACATTGACGCGCTGTCTCGCCGCGTTCCCAACCTCTGCAAAGTGTCGCCGTCGATCGCGCGCTTTCACATGGAGGACGTGCACCGCGCCGGCGGCGTGATCGCCATCCTGGGTGAACTGGACCGTGCCGGGCTCGTCCGGCGCAACACGGGACATGTGCAGGGTGGGACTCTCGGCGATGTCATCGATGCCTGGGACATCGGCGCCTCCAGTGGCGCGGGCGCGCTGGACTTCTATCGCGCTGGCCCCGGCGGAAAGCGCACGGTGCACGCGTTCAGCCAGAACGAACATTACCCGGCCAATGACCTCGACCGGGTGACCGGCTGCATTCGCAGCGCCGCGCACGCCTACAGCCAGGACGGCGGGCTGGCCGTGCTGGCCGGGAACCTGGCCAGGGACGGCTGCATCGTCAAGACGGCCGGCGTCGCATCCTCCATGCTACTGTTCGAGGGAATCGCCAAGGTCTATGAAAGCGAGAACGCGGCTGCCGCGGGAATCATGCGAGGCGAAGTCGTAGCGGGGGACGTGGTCGTGATCCGGTACGAGGGACCGCGTGGCGGACCGGGCATGCAGGAAATGCTCATGCCCACGAGCATGCTGAAGTCGGTGGGCCTTGACCGTTCCTGCGCCCTGGTGACGGACGGCCGCTTCTCGGGTGCGACCGCCGGCCTCTCGGTGGGCCACGTGTCGCCCGAAGCGGCGGAAGGTGGCCTGGTCGCGCTGGTCGAGAATGGCGACCGCATCCGCATCGACATTCCGGCGCGCGAAATTTCATTGCTGGTCTGCGAGGAGGCGATTCGTGCTCGCAGGCAGGCGATGGACTCGCGTGCCGACGGCGGCTGGAAGCCTGTCGAGCGGCCGCGCAAGGTGTCCAGGTCGCTGCAGGCCTATGCCGCACTGGCCCGCAGCGCGTCCTTCGGGGCCGTCCGCGATCCGTCGGTGGCAGCGGGACCGCGCGCTGCCTCGACGGATCAGGTTTCGAAAGGCCAGGCCGCTTCTTCGCGCGTTACCCTTGCCTGATCGAGGATCCACTCGCGGAAGCACTCCACCTTCTCCTTGCGCGTTGCGTCGCCTCCGGCATGCACGAGGCACCATCCACGTTCGTTGCGCGTGCGAATCTTGAACGGCATGACCAGGCTGCCGTCGCGCAGCGCGTCCAGGACGAAGGGCATGCGGGCAATGGCCACGCCCCAGCCTGCCGCGGCGGCAGCCGTCGAAAGGGCGTAGCTGTCGAACTTGGGCCCGCGCTCGATGTCCACGCCGAGCAGGCCGGCTGCGCTTGCCCAGCCCTTCCAGTCGTCCAGCGACGTGAGGTTGTGCAAAAGGGTGTGGTTGGCCAGATCGCCGGGCTCGGCAAGCGGGATTCTCTCGAGGAGCTTCGGACTTGCCACGGGAAAACTGTCGGTGTCGAAGAGATGGTCGACCTGCAGCGAGTTGGTCGCCGACCGCTCGCGAATGGCGACATCGATGCCGTCGTGCAGCATGTCCAGCGAATGCCGGTGCATGAAGAGGCGGACTTCGATGTGCGGGGACTTGGCAGCGAAGTCGGGCAACCTGGGGACCAGCCAGTTGAGCGCGAAGTTGGGCAATGCGCTGATGGTGAGGATGGTTCCGACCTGGTTGCTCATCAAGGCCGCGGTGCTGTTGCGGATGCGGTTGAAGCCTTCGTGCACGGCCTTCAGGTAGATGTCCCCGCGCTCGGTCAGTGCCAGCCGGTTGTTGATGCGCTTGAACAGCGGGAAGCCGATCCAGTCCTCCAGGATCCTGATCTGGTGGCTCACGGCCGTCTGGGTCACGAACAATTCCTCGGCCGCTCGGGTGAAACTGAGATGGCGTGCCGCGGCGTCGAACGCGCGCAATGCGGCCAGTGGGGGGAGGGACGAAGCGCGTTCGGCCATGGGCGGATTTTCCAGCCGATACAGTTTGGCAGGTTCGCCGAACTCAGGTCGCCAGGTCGGTCGGTCCCAGGCAAAGGTTGCGCGGCTTCAGGCCGGTGTCGCCGTCGCGCCGCGCGCCCTGCACCAGCGCAAGCTCCCAGTCGATGTACGCCCTGAAGTGCTGGTGCAGCAGCTCGGGCGGATAGCTGTAAGGGCCATACCAGATGTCCTCGTCGGGGCGGAACTCGCCTTGCGCCCGGTCGAGCGGAAAACCAAGCGCACTCCAGCTGCGGGTGCCTCCGAGGAGCGCCCGGGCGCTACGGCCGGCGCGGCACAGGTCTTCGGCCGCCAGGCCGGCCAGCACGCCGTCCGAGGAGGTGATCACAACTTCCAGTTCGACGTCCACCGAGCGCAAGACATCGGCCACTTGGTCACGGGTGGCAAAACGCGCGCCCGGGACATGGCCATCGCGGAAGGCCAGGCTGTTGTCGATGTCGATCACGACGACCTTACAGGCGGCCAGCGAGCGTTGCAATTCGTCCGCTCCGATCCAGCGCACTTCGATCGGCCATTCGCGCCGCACGTGCACAGGCTCGGCGCCGGCTTCCAGCTGCAGCTCGCCGCGCGCATCCAGCAAGAAAACTTCGCTGCGTCCCAGCTGCCGCAGCCAGGATCCCACCACCTGGGCGCGCACGCCGTCGTGATCCACCAGCACGATGCGGGCGTGCCTGGTGCCGACGTACTCGTCCATCGCCTGCACCAGTTGCCCGCCTTCCGCCGAGCGGGCGCACGGCAGGTGGCCCGCCTGGTATTCCTCCGGTGTGCGCACGTCGAAGGTGTAGAGCGTGCGCTCGGCCGCCTCGCCCTGCATGCGGGCGTACTCCTCGCGCGTGATGCCGGGCACGCCGGCATTGCGGGCCATGGTGGCGGCTCGCTCGCGTGCCTCGGCCAGTGCTTGCGCGGAAGGCGCGGGGGCGAACGCCGCGTTGCCGTTTGCCAGCACCAGGCCTTCCAACAGCCAGCCCATGGTGCTGTTGCGCAGCGACACCACCCGGTTCGGCACGCCGGCGTTGATCAACGTTTGCGCTCCGATGATGCTGCGCGTGCGGCCGGCACAGTTGACCACCACCAGTGTCTGTGGCGACTTCACCTGCTCGTGGAAGCGGTAGACCAGTTCGGCCGTCGGGCACGAGATGGCGCCGGGGATGGAGAACTCGCGGAATTCGCGGAAGGTGCGGCTGTCGAGTATCACCACGTCCTCGCCGTCGTCCAGCTTCTTCTTCAGTGCCAGCGGATCGATTGCGGGCGTGCCAAGTTCATGCTCCACCAGTTCGCCGAATGTCTTGCCCGGCACGTTCCAGCCGCTGAAGGCGACATGGCCGGCTGCGACCCAGCCCCGCGTGCCGCCCTGCAGCACCCGCACGTCGCTGTAGCCCAGTGCCCGGAGTTTGCGCTGCGCGCTTGCGGCAATTTCTTCCGCCTCGTCGACCACGACGATAGGGGTCGCCAACCGCGGCACCAGCCGGTCGATCACCACCTCCAGGCGCGTGAGCGGCGCCGATACGGCTTGCAAAAGGTGGCTGCGCGAGAAAATGCCCTCGTGGCGAACGTCGAGGACGGCAATCTCGCCGGTGCCGGCAAGCAACTCGCATAGCGCGGCAGGCGTGAGGGATGCGGAATCGGACGCGCTCATTCAGTCCGCACGCGGCGCCAGACTCCAGAAATTTCCACCATCTTGTTCCAGAATGCGGAATATATTTTCCGATATACGGACATGGTAGGCGCCACCGTCTGGGCTGTCAACGCCCGAACCTTCTTCGCGGTGTCATTCGCGAAGCACATTGAAGCAATGCTTCAGGAAGCCTTCCGCGGCGCTGCCCAATTTCTTGGAGCGATGACGCACGACCGCCAACGACCGCTCGACCGTCGCAAAAGTTGTCGGCAGCTGCACGAGCCAACCTTGCTTCACAGCGTCACGGACAGCCAGCTCGGACAGGCAGCCCAATCCGATGCCGGCAGCGACCGCTCGTTTCACTGCCTCGTTGGTGCTGAGCTCGAGCTCGACCTCCATGTCCGGCAGTTGGGGAATCAACCAGCGGTCCGACGCTTCCCGCGTGCCCGATCCCGGCTCGCGCAGCACCCACGCGGCGTTGGCAAGGTGCCGTGCGCTGACCTTGCGTGCGGCCATCGGGTGTCCGGGCGGCGCAATGATCACCATGTGATCCGTCCTCCACCGGCGTACGGCGAGCTCGGGATGGGTATGCAGTCCTTCAATGAAACCGATGTCGGCGCTGAAAGCGGCCACCGAGTCGAACACGTCATGCGTATTTGCGATCTGAACCAGGACGTGACTGCGCGGATGCGCCGACTTCCAGCCGGCGATCAGTTCCGGCAGCAGATACTCGCCGATCGTGTAGCTGGATGCGAGCCGCAGCGGCGCCGCGTGGGCCGCGGTAAAGAGCGCCTGCGTCTCCGCAGCCTGTTCGAGGACACCTGCCGCCCTCGGCAACAGGGCACGCCCGTTCTCGTTGATCACCAGCTTCTTTCCGACACGGTCGAACAGTTGCACGCCCAGGACTCCCTCCAGTTCTCCCAGCGCGTTGCTGGCCGCCGACTGGGAGCGCGAGATTTCGTCGGCGGCGGCTCGCGTCGTGCCTCCTCGGGCGACCGCTGCGAACACCTCGAGCTGTCGCAGCGTGAGCTTCAGACGCTGATCGATTTTTTGAATCATGGCGAGCGGAATTATCCGCTGCTCGAATCTGGGTGGATGCGAGCATCGGCTTATGCTCAGACTGTTCTCCCGAAAGCCAATCCACGACGCGACCGCGAGCCGGACGGCCGACACGGAAGTCAAGACGACCACCTGCTACATGTGCGCGTGTCGTTGCGGCATCCGGGTCCACTTGCGGGAAGGGGAAGTCCGGTACATCGACGGCAACCCGAACCATCCCATCAACAAGGGGGTGATCTGCGCCAAGGGTAGCGCCGGCATCATGAAGCAGAAGTCCCCCGCGCGGCTCACGCAGCCGCTGCTACGCAAGCCGGGCAGCGAGCGTGGGGCAGGGGACTTCGAGCCCATCTCGTGGGAGCGCACGTTCGAGATCCTGACGCAGCGGCTTGGGCGTATTCGGGCAACGGACCCAAAGAAGTTCGCGTTGTTCACGGGCCGTGACCAGATGCAGGCCCTCACCGGTCTGTTCGCTCGTCAGTTCGGCACGCCGAACTACGCGGCCCACGGCGGATTTTGCTCAGTCAACATGGCGGCCGGAATGATCTACACGATCGGCGGCAGCTTCTGGGAGTTCGGCGGGCCTGACCTCGACCACGCGAAGCTTTTTGTCATGATCGGCACCGCCGAGGATCACCACAGCAACCCGATGAAGATCGCGCTGGGGAAGTTCAAGCGCGAAGGCGGCCGCTTCATCTCCATCAATCCAATCCGTACCGGATATTCCGCGATCGCGGACGAATGGATTCCCATCCGCCCCGGAACGGACGGCGCGCTCTTCATGGCGCTGCTGCACGAGCTGATCGGCACCGGGCTGATCGACCGGCCGTTTCTGCAGAGGTTCACGAACGCGCCGCAACTCGTGGTGCTGGACGAAGGAGAGCGTGAGGGTCTTTTCGCTTTCGATCCTCATGCGGGGCCTCCGGGCGATGGGCGCAATCCTCACAACAAGCTGGCATGGGATATGGCCAGCAACTGCGTCGTGACGGCCTACCCGGAAGGGAACGAGCAAGGGCGGGCGCTGGCGCTTGAAGGCCACTACACGCTGGCAGATGGCACACACGTTGCGCCGGCGTTCCAGCTCCTGCGCGAGCGCGTCAAGACGACCAGCCCGGAATGGGCCGAGACCGTCACCGGAATTCCCGCAGCCCGCATCCGCCAGCTCGCGCGCGAGCTAGGACAGACGGCGCTGCACCAGGCTTTCGAGCTTCCCATCCCTTGGACGGATGCGTGGGGCAAGCGCCACGAAACCACACAGGGCCGGCCGGTCGCCTTTCATGCCATGCGGGGGCTCGCTGCCCACTCGAATGGCTTCCAGACCGTCAGGGCATTGGCCGTACTGATGAGCGTCCTGGGCACCATCGACGCGCCCGGTGGTTTTCGGCACAAGGCGCCCTATCCGCGCCATATCGTTCCGAACTACCGGGCGTTCAACGACCCGTCGATGGTGCAGCCGAACACGCCGCTCAACGCGGCGCCCCTGGGCTTTCCCGCCAGCCCCGAAGAGCTTGCTATCCACGACGACGGCACCCCACTTCGGATCGACCACGCGTTCTCGTGGGAGCACCCGCTGTCCGCGCATGGCTTGATGCACAACGTCATCACGAACGCCACACGCGGCGATCCTTACCGACTGGACACCTTGCTGATTTTCATGGCCAACATGGCCTGGAACTCGACGATGAACACCATGGCCGTGCGCGAGATGCTGAACGCGCGGGACGAAGCGGGCGAGTACAAGATCCCGTTCCTCGTTGTCTGCGATGCATTCCAGAGCGAGATGGTCGCGTTCGCGGACCTCGTCCTGCCCGACACCACTTACCTCGAACGGCATGACGTGATGAGCATGCTGGACCGGCCCATCTCCGAGTTCGATGGGCCGGTGGATTCCGTTCGCGTGCCGGTCGTGCCGCCGACCGGGCAGTGCAAGCCTTTCCAGGAGGTGTTGATCGAGCTCGCGTCCCGCCTGAAGTTCCCGGCGTTCACGCTTGCCGACGGCGCGCGCAAGTTCAAGGATTACCCGGACTTCGTCGTCAACTTCCAGCCCCAGCCGGGTGTCGGCTTCCTCATGGGATGGCGTGGCAAGGACGGCTTACAGCACCTCAAGGGTGAACCCAACCCGAAGCAGTGGGAGATGTACGCGAAGAACAACTGCGTTTTCCAGTACCACATGCCGTCGGACCAGCAGTACATGCGCAACTGGAATCGCCCTTACCTGGACTTCGCGATGGAGAAGCGCTGGCGCCAGAAGAACGACCCGGTCCAGCTGGCCATCTATTCGGACACGCTCCAAAGCTTTCGTCTCGCCGCGCAGGGAAAGAGCCGCGGCCGGCAGCCTCCTGATCATTTGCGCGGCCGCATCGACACTTACTTCGACCCGCTGCCCTTCTGGTATCCGCCGCTGGAGCAGGCGTGCACCGACACCGACGCCTATCCCCTGGCCGCCATCACGCAAAGGCCGATGGCCATGTACCACTCATGGGACTCGCAGAATGCATGGCTGCGGCAGATCCATAGCCACAACTACCTGTACGTCAATTCCTTGACTGCCGCTGACGCGGGCATCGGAGACGGCGAATGGTGCTGGCTCGAGAGTCAGTGGGGCAAAGTCCGTTGCATGGTCCGCTACAGCGAAGCGGTGGAGCCGGGAACCGTGTGGACCTGGAACGCGATCGGCAAGGCAAACGCAGCCTGGAGCCTGGCGCCGAAAGCGGACGAATCTCGCAAGGGCTTCTTGCTCAACCATCTGATCACCGAAGAGCTCCCATTCAAGGGCGGTGCCATCAGCAACTCGGATCCGGTGACTGGCCAGGCGGGTTGGTATGACGTCAGGGTTCGGATTCGCCCTGCGGACGCCGGCGAAGAAGCCGAGACCAGCCCACAAGCCGATGCCCGCCATTCGGTCCAGCCAGACGTGAGGACGCTATGAGCATCGCCGCTACCTCCGAGACACTCGCCAGACAATTGGCGCTGGTGATCGACCTCAACGTGTGTGTGGGCTGCCATGCCTGCGTGACGTCGTGCAAGGAGTGGAACACCGCCGGCGCCGCGGGTCCGCTGGCGGACCTGAATGCGTATGAGGCGGAGCCATCCGGGACGTTCTTCAATCGGGTCCAGACCTACGAAGCCGGCACGTTCCCGGCTACGCAGACCATTCATTTTCCCAAGAGCTGCCTGCATTGCGAGGACCCGCCCTGTGTGCCGGTGTGCCCGACGGGCGCCAGCTACAAACGCGCCGAGGATGGAATCGTCCTTGTCGACTACGACAAGTGCATCGGCTGCAGCTACTGCAGCTGGGCGTGCCCGTACGGGGCGCGGGAGCTCGACGCCGAGCGCAAGGTCATGACCAAGTGCACGCTGTGTGTCGACCGGATTTACGACGAGTTGCTGCCGCCGCAGGACAGGAAGCCGGCTTGCGTGAAGGCGTGCCCTACTGGCGCGCGTCTGTTTGGCGACATCAAGGACGCGAATTCGGAAGTCTCGAAGGCCATCAGGGAGCGCGGCGGCTACCAGCTGATGCCCGAGTGGGAAACGCAACCGGCCAATCACTACCTGCCGCGAGAAGTGGTGAGCGTGAGTGGCCGCAAGATGGGAATGACCGCCAACACCGGGCAGCGTCAGCTCCACGCCGACGATGCGAATTCGCCAGAGCCTGTGGTGCAAGCCTGATGAACCCCGCACTCTCGATCATCATCTTCACTACGTTGGCCGGGGCCGCGCAAGGATTGGCCGTGGTCTTGGCACTTTCGCAGCTGTTGGGCACGGGCCTGGATCACTCGTTTGTCTCTCGATCGCTCTGGCTTGCAGTGATGCTCTCGATCGCGTCACTGGTTGCTTCGTTCTTTCATCTGGGGCAACCCATGCGGGCCTGGCGGGCCGCGATGATGTGGCGAACATCCTGGATGTCGCGCGAGGTCATCGTCCTGCCGTTATTCATTGTGATCGTGGGGACATGGGCAAGCATGCTCTCCTTCTCAGCGCGGCCCGCCGAGATCACGGCACTCCTTCCTCTCGCCGTCATTGCCGTTTCCGTGCTGCTCTGGTACTGCACGGCAATGATCTACGCATGCATCCGCTTCATCCAGGAATGGGCGCATCCGTTGACCATCGTGAACTACACCCTCATCGGGTTGGCGTCGGGCCTCGTTCTTGCGGGAGGTTTGGGCGTGGCTTCCGGTCAGCCGCGATTCGTCGCACCTCTGGGCGCCTGGGCGGTTGCCATTACTACGCTCGCATGGCTGACCCGGACACTGACGCTACGCCGCAACGCAAAGTTGAAGCCGAAATCCACACTTCAGTCAGCGACGGGAATAGAGGCGCCCGACATCGTCCAGAAGTCGATGGGCATGACGGGGGGCGCATTCAATACGCGGGAGTTCTTCCACCGCGCGTCAGTCGCGGCCTTCCGGCGCATGAGAGTCGTTTTTCAGGTGTTCGCATTCGCGGTGCCGCTCGCGCTTGTTGCCTGCGCAGTGATCAGCGGATGGAGCGCGGCATGGCTTCTCGCAGTGCCGATTCAGCTCGCGGGCGTGCTGGCGGAGCGGTGGTTCTTCTTCGCCCAGGCGCGCCATCCGCAAAATCTTTACTACCAGGTAGTTTCGTAACGGCGCAGGGGGAAATTGGCACGAGTAGAGAGACGGCCGGACTACCGTTTCTCGCTGGCGAGCGAGCGGACGTTTCTCGTGTCAGCCGCCGTCGAAGCCTTCATGAGCCGGCAGATCACCAACCCGCTCATCCGTGCAAAGGAGAGTCGATGAGGATCGCCGTCATCAACTTCTCGGGCAACGTCGGCAAGTCGACCGTGGCCCGGCATCTGCTATTGCCGCGGATCGAAGGGGCAGAACCGGTCGTCTTCGAAAGGCTGAACGCCGAGGATGGCCCGGTGCAAGCGCTGTGCAGGCGTCAGTTCCGTGTGCGCTTGATTGAATAGCTGAAGAATCTGTTGGAGGGTCCGCCCTTGATAGCGGTCATTGCTGTCGAGATGCCCCTGGCGCGGATGATCGTAGTGAAGCGGAAACCGTGAGGTCAGGATGCAGCGGCCAACTTTTGCAACCGCTGTAAAGCGGTACGACGCACGCCTAAAAGGCTGTTCCAGACTGATTGCGGCCGTTCGCCTTCGCGGTTCGACTGACCGCTCTCGGCGAGAGCTGACGTTGCGCTAACGATCGACAGGCGGAGTAGAGCGACGTCTTGTCACGCCGGGACCTATTCGCAACCCACTTGCAGCGTCCAATCATTGAAGTGAAGTGAGGCCAACTCAGTCGGAATCGGCGCGCTTGACGGCGGCTCCAAGGGGACCGGGTCGATTGAATCGAGCCCCTTTTCCTCCAAGGCCTTTCTCCACTCATAGTCAACCCAGGGCGAACAGCTCGCCGCCTTCGACCAGAATAGATAGAGGGCTTCCCGCTGGCAAATCTCCTCATCGATCTGGTGTTTCCAGTCTTGCCCACTCCGAAGGCTGATCACGTCCAAGAAAATGTCAAGGTAAGGCACAACCTTCTGCATTCCTTGAATCCGTCCGAGCACTCGATCTCGGTCTTCCGAGGCGTAGGATGCAAAGGCCGACCGCGGGTGGTTGACGTGCAAAGTTCGATCCTCGCGACCTGACGTGGCATCACGAACGTCGATCGAGAACCAAACGGACGCGATGGACAGGCAATCAAGCTTCACCTTGGCGACTCCAGTGTGACTGCCGAGTCGCAGATCAGCTCGCGGCACGACTTCGAATCCAACCACGCCTTCGCCGCGTCGCCACATCAGGGTTGCAGTTTCCTCGGAGAC
>Ga0070665_100005206_pt1 | contig 13455 bp, 8 predicted proteins | sample KBSS13metaG_FD_65862 | JGI IMG/M metagenome (GOLD analysis project Ga0070665, IMG submission 65862) | Switchgrass rhizosphere microbial communities from Kellogg Biological Station, Michigan, USA - KBS S1-3 metaG | ecosystem: Host-associated > Plants > Roots > Rhizosphere > Soil ... | reverse complement strand
TGAACGCAAATTCCCAGCTCGACCATTTGCCCTGCAGCGTGAACAGGGGCTTGTCGTTCGCATCATGAACGGAAAACGCCCCGCCGATCGAGAAGAGCTTCTGCTTGAATCCGCCGACAACGTTTCCCGCTTCGTCGAGTACTTGTACCTTTGAACGGAGAAAGGACACGCCGCGCTTCACGCTCAGCACCGGCTTGCCGTCCGGCGTGCGGATCGTCACCTCGAACGGCGTGTACCGCTTGTAATCTGTAAACCGCAACATCTTCGTGAAAAAGCCCAGGCTCTCTTCGCGGCAGTTCATGATGATCTGCTGCGTCTTCGGATCAAGAATGTCGTAATTATTCGCGGCCTTGAAAATGCCCACGTGCTCTTTGACGAAAAACAGATTGCGATTCACGATCGGATTCATACAGCCCCTTTAAGTTGATGAAATCGATTTGATTATGGTTCGGTCGACGTGATTTCTCAATAAGAAGCTTGATCCCCAACGCACAACACCCGCGATGACTTTCGTCACGGCGGGTGTTGTGGTTACGACTTGGCAGCTCCGACCAACGTTCGGATCTGGTCGGTCAGGTCGCCCTGGCCGAGCACGAACGTTGCCGTCGTGCCGCTGAGGACGTCCTTGAGGATTTCCAGCTCCTTCAGGCGCTGCAGCTGCGGGTTCTCCGCCAGCAACTTGGCCGTGTTGAGCTGGCTGCGCACCTGGGCCGTCTCTTCGCGACGACGGATCAGGCCCGCTTCGGCTTCCTTGGTGGCCGCGATCACCTGGTTGAGCAGCGTCTTCATCTCGCCGGGCAGCACGATGTCGCGCAGACCAACGCTACGAACACTCAATCCCAACTCGGTTGCACGCGCCGCCAGGGCCGCACGCACTTCACCACCGACGGATTCCTTGTCGGCCAGCAGCGCGTCGATTCCCTTCGTGCCAACGGCCGCACGCAGGGCGAGCTGCGCTTCACGGTACAGCGCCTGTTCCGGGCTCACGCTCGTGCGCGTCGCCAGGATCGGGTCAGCGATCACCCACGTCACGACGAGGTTCACCCGCAGGGTCACCTTGTCGGCCGTGATGATTTCCTGGCCCGCCACATCCGCCACCTGCTCGCGCAGGTCGAGCGTCTTCGGCTTCACGTTGCCGGTTCCCTTCCAGAAGACGTGCAGGCCCTGGCCGAGCTGCTCGATCAGCACGCCGTCACGGAACAGCAGGCCGACTTCGTGGTCGCTCACCTGCACAGCATCGAAGTACTTGCCCGCATCCGGCAGTTGGATGATGGCCTGCAGCTTCGGGTGCGTGAATCGCAGCACGCCGATGTCGAACACCTCGACCTCGATCACCGACGTGGTCGCCCAGAACGCATGCCGGCCCGCGCCGACGATCGCCAGCGCACGGCCGTCCTTCCAGACGATCGCACGCTGCGTGTCGGTGAGTTCCACGACCCGCAGCTCGCGCTGCAAGTCGGCGTTCTTCACCAGCATTTCGAGCAGGGTGTGCTCGAACCGCGTCTTGAGCGTGTCGACAATTTCAACCCGCTTGTTAAATCCGAACACGACGTGACGTCCCGGCCGCAGGACTCCTACGAAGTCCCCGCGGTCGAAGAGCAGACCACGCTCGTGCTTACGAACAAAAACGACACTCAACATGACACACCTCCCTAAAAAGCAACTTCTTACATAAGGCGGGATGGCAATCCGCCGTTATCAACTCGCGGCGGGACTTCCGTCCCGCCCTACATCAATTTTAAAAATGCGAAACGGAGAGCCGAACGGCGTCGCGCTCCGGGTGAACCACGGGGCCAGCGGTCGTCAGTCGGTAGCGGTCGCCTCATCGATCAACCGCGCTTCCCCCCGATAGCAGCGACCGATCGACTCAACGACTTGCCTCCCTCAGAGCGTCCGACCACAAGCGGCCCGCGCGTTGCCGCTGCATCGGCCTTGGCCTTTGCAGCAGCGAGAACGATCGACATTCAGATCCCTCCGTTTCGCGGTCATTACGGGTGTTCAGCCCGTGGCAAGGATGTTGGAGTCGAACCAACTACCTCAGCTTAAGAAGCTGATGCTCTACCAGTTGAGCTAACCCTTTAGCTTCCGAACGTGATCGTTCCGATGCTGTGTCAGAACACCAACGGCCAACCTGGACCGATGGCGCTGCCAGCCGACTCACGGTCGGACGACTGTGCAGGCGTGAAACGTTCACGCCAAAATTCGATGGTTAAACAAAAACGCCTCAGGGCGACGGCCCCGAGGCAATTACGAGCGACGTGCTTTGCACGCGTTCATCTGCCTGGGGAGGGTCGCCATGTACCGGCGGGTCGATTGGTATCGACTCGTCCGAGCTCATGACGTTTCTGTTGGCACAAACCTAATATCATCGCGTTCTCTACTTTCGCCTCGCAGCAAAACACTTGCTGCAGGGGCGAGGAATATAAACCAGAATAAATCGAAGTCAACTAAAATCTCAAAATTTCAGGCATAACAGAAGCATTTTCTATTGGTTGGTAGGTTCGTGCACGCGTCAATGTCGGTTGATTCGGAGACCCGTCTTCGTAGGGTGGGATTCATCCCGGCCGCTCAAATCAAAGAAGGTGGGGATGAACCCCACCCTACACAAGGCTCAGAGAACGTGAGGGGCGTCGCCAAAACGAGAACTCGTCATCCTGAGCGTACTCGCGAAGGATCGGCGTTACTCGACGATCGACGCCAGATCCTTCGCGAGTACGCTCAGGATGACAAGCGCTAGAGATCTGACGCTAGTTGACTTCGCAAACTCGCTCTCAGGACGACAACCTAAACGAGCGTCAACTCAGACGAGGCTGTCGCTGGTCTTGATGCCCACGCCGAGCGTCACCAGTTTTTCCGTCTGCACCTTTTTGGCGGTGTCCGGATCAACGTAGTCGCTGTGGCAGCTGGCCTTGTCCTTGTCGGCGCCGACGACCTTCTTCACCTTGCTCGCGAGCTTGTGGATTTCGTCGGGGCTTAGCACGCCGCGCTTGGTGAGGATTTCCTGCTGCTCTTCCGTCAACGCGGCCGACTGCTTCGGTTTGTCCCAGGCGAATTCGCCGTCTTTGCCGCTGGCGAATTCCTGGATTTCTTTGCTGATTCTTACGCTGCACCAGTCGTGGCCGCACATGGCGCAGAAGTCGGTGTCGACATCCAAGTCTTCGTCGTGAAAGGCGCGGGCTAGTTCCGGATCGAAACTCAGCTCGAAATGCTTCTCCCAGTTGAGGGCAGCGCGAGCCTTGGTGAGTTCATCGTCGCGATCGCGGCTGCCGGGGATTCCGAGTGCGACGTCGGCGGCGTGCGCGGCGATCTTGTAGGCGACGCAGCCTTGCTTCACGTCGTCTTTCTTCGGCAGGCCCAAGTGCTCCTTCGGCGTGACGTAACACAGCATGCTCGCGCCGTGATAGGCCGCGGCGGTAGCGCCGATGCAGCTGGTGATGTGGTCGTAGCCGGGGAAGATGTCCGTGACTAACGGCCCGAGCACGTAGAACGGGGCGCCGTGGCAGAGCGTGCGCTCGAGCTTCATGTTGTATTCGATCTGATCGAACGGCACGTGGCCGGGGCCTTCGATCATGACCTGCACGCCCTTCTTCCAGGCGCGTTCGGTCAGTTCGCCGAGCGTGGCGAGTTCGGCGAGCTGCGCCTGATCGGTCGCATCAGCCAATCCGCCGGGACGCAGGCCGTCGCCGATACTGAACGTCACGTCGTACTCGCGCATGATGTCGCAGATTTCTTCCCACATCGTGTACATCAAGTTCTGCTTGTTGTGCACGAGCATCCACTTGGCGAGCAGGCTGCCGCCGCGGCTGACGATGCCGATCAGGCGCTTTCTCACGTATTTCAGATGCGCCTGCAGCACGCCGGCGTGGATGGTGAAGTAGTCGACGCCCTGCTCGGCCTGTTTGATGAGGGTCTCGCGCACGAGCGTCTCGTCGAGGTCTTCGATCTTCTTCCCGATGATCATCGAGTAAATCGGTACCGTCCCGATCGGAACGCTGCTGTTCTGCAGGATCGCGACGCGGCAGGCATCGAGATCGCCGCCGGTGGAGAGGTCCATCACCGTATCCGCGCCCCACTTCTCGGCCCATTTGAGTTTCTCGACTTCTTCATCAGTGCCCGACGAGATCGGCGACGCGCCCATGTTCGCGTTCACCTTCGTCTTGCTCGCCCGGCCGATGGCCATCGGGTCGAGCTTGTGCTTGAGGTGGTTGATGTTCGCGGGAATGACCATGCGGCCCGCAGCGACTTCATCGCGAACCTGCGTGGCCGTAAGATGCCCCTCGCGCTCGGCGACGCGGCGCATCTGAGGCGTAATGACGCCCAGGCGTGCGCTTTCAAGCTGCGTGACGGGATCAAAGTTGACCGAGTAACGCACTTCCAGCATCTCGCCGGTGGCTGTGCGGAACGTGACCGAAGGATGATCTCCGCCCACGCAGCCCGCGGGGTTGAACGGGTCTTCCGGCGCATCCGCGGCAACTTTCTTCACTGACCAACCATCCGGCAGGAAGTTCCATGCGGTCTTGTCGCTCGGTTGGGGCATGCCGGGCGTGTCCGGCGAGCTGAAGCTCCAGGCCGTTCCTACACGACCCTTGGCGGCAAACGAACCGGGCGTGGTGCCCTGCTTTTCCGTCGACGGATTATCGCCTAGCGCGGGAAGTTCGTACGCGGCGTCGGTTGTGGCGCTCACAGTGGCGCGAGGCGAATTGGCGAGGGTCATAACAATGCTCCAGTTTTGATCGGGAAAGCGGGCCGGGGCGCAGGGTTGCGCCAGTCGGGCGGGTTCGCTTCCCTACGCCGGTGTCATCCGGATCAGGTTCCAAGGGTCTTTCTCAGTCACTCGCACTTGAGCGACACCCCTAGCGATTCGCTCAGTTTAGGTGGCGCGGCGGCGAATCGCAAGATGTTTTGCTGTCGCCGGTTGCGTCTGGTGTTGTGTTCGAATGCGAGGGCCGTACAATCCCGGCCTTAATCGGACCTTAACACGACAAGGGCGTCGCGCATGTTCAATTTGCTCCCCAAGGATACCGTCTTTTTCGACCTGTTCGAAAACCTCTCGCGGCACGCCGTGAAGTCGGCCGAACACCTGCGCCAACTGGCGAAAAGCTTTCCGGATATCGACGGACACGTTCAGCTCATCCGCAACGAAGAACACTCGGCCGACGACCTGACGCACAAGGCGCTTGAACGCCTGGACCAGACGTTCATCACGCCGTTTGACCGTGAAGACATCCACGAACTAGTGAACGGCATCGACGACATCATCGATTCGATCGACGCGCTAGCCAAGCGGTTCCGCATCTATCACGTCGATTCGCTCCCGCAGCTTTTCAAGACGCAGACCGACGTACTGGTACAGGCCACGGTCGCTCTCTCTGAGGCGGTTCACCGACTGCGCAAGACCCGCAAGCTTTCAGAATTGAAGGACGTGCTGATCGAAATCCACCGCCTTGAAAGCGTGGGCGACGACAACAACCACTCCGCCATTTCACAACTCTTCGACGGCAGTGTGGCCGCCCTCGACGTGCTGAAGTGGAAGGAACTCTACAACTACCTCGAAGAAGCCATCGACGGCTGCGAAGACGTTGGGAATACGCTCGAGCGGATCGTGTTGAAGAACGGATGATGAATTGGTTTGTTGCGTGTTGTTTGTTGTGAGTTGAGACACTCCGGCGAACAGCAGTTTCCAACTTACACCCTACTACAAACAACACCCATGTCTGCCCTCATCTTCTTCATCTTCTTCATCATCTTCCTGGCGTTGGTGTTTGACTTTTTGAACGGCTTTCACGACGCCGCAAATTCCATCGCCACCATCGTTTCCACCCGCGTACTGTCGCCGACACAGGCCGTCATATGGGCGGCGTTCTTTAACTTCATCGCGGCATTTTTGTTTGGAACCGAAGTGGCCGGCACCATCGGCAAGGGACTGGTCGACTCGAAAGTAGTCGACATCTACGTCGTGTGCGGCGGCCTCGTCGGTGCGATTGTTTGGAACATCATCACCTGGTGGCTGGCGCTTCCGACCAGTTCGTCGCACGCACTGGCCAGTAGCGTGGCGGGCGCGGCGATCACCAAGAGCGGGTTCAGCGTGCTCCTATGGCAGGGATGGGGAAAAGGTTGGGGCGGACTGCTGCTGTTCATCCTTCTCGCACCACTCATCGGGTTTGTGCTCGGAACGCTTTACATGACGGCCACTGCGTGGATCTTCCGCCGGTCTACGCCGCACCGCGTCGATCGAACGTTCCGTCGCTTGCAGCTCGTGTCCGCCGCGATCTATTCGCTCGGCCACGGCGGTAACGACGCGCAGAAGACGATGGGCATCATCGTGCTGCTCCTGTCCGCAGGCGGATTGGGACAATGGACGCACCCGGATGCGCACAGTTGGGCCAATTCGCTCAACTTCTTCGGTCACAACCATACGGTGGCGTGGTGGATCATCCTGAGCTGTCACGCGGCGATCGGGTTGGGCACGATGTTCGGCGGCTGGCGAATTGTGAAGACGATGGGCTCGGGCATCACCCGCCTTGCTCCCGTCGGCGGGTTTGCGGCTGAATCCGCGGCGGCCACCACCATTATCTTGGCGACTACGCAGGGCATCCCGATCTCCACCACGCACGCCATCACCGGCGCGATCCTAGGCGTGGGCACCACCAAGGGTGTGCGATCGGTCCGCTGGATCTGGGGACAGCGAATCATCACCGCGTGGGTGCTTACGCTGCCGTGCAGTGCGTTTATCGGCGCGGGAACGTACCTACTTCTCCGTACGACACTTCAGCCGTTCCTCGGACTGCCGCAGACCACGCAGCATGTAACGACGGCGCCTACGACGGCCCCTGCAGCAACACAGCCTGCCATTGTGATTGAGCGCTGAATGTTGCACGCTGAGGCTTGCTACAGCAGTGACACGGGATCCACATCCACCGCAATCCGATCGCTCTTAGCCAGCGCCTTGGACTGCCGAACGCTCGCCAAGACTCGCTGTAAATCCCCCGCCGCGGTGCTGCTCAGAACAATCTGATGACGGAAGTACCCGGCAATGCGGCTAATCGGGCACGGCATCGGGCCCTTCATCGATAGGTTGATCCCTAGCGATTCGATCGCACTCGTGATGGCGGCCGCCAAGTCATCGGCGCGGGCGATTAGTTTTTCCTGTTCCTGATCGCGAATGATGATCCGCACCAGCCGTGCGAATGGCGGCAGGTTGGTTTCACGCCGATGTCCCAACTCCTGAGCGGCGAAGCCGTCGAAATCCTGCTTGATGGCGAACTGGATCGTCGGGTCGTCCGGCATGAACGTCTGCAGCACCACCCGCCCCGGCACATCGCCACGACCGGCCCGGCCTGCAACCTGCGTGATGAGCTGAAACGTCCGCTCGGCGGCGCGGAAATCGGGAAGGGCTAACGCTGTGTCGCCGCTGATCACGCCGACGAGCGTGACGTTCGGGTAATCCAGCCCTTTGGCGATCATTTGCGTGCCGAGCAGCACCTGCACTTCGCCGGTGGCGAATTTGCCGAGGAGCGCTTCGTAATCTTTGCTCGACCGCATCGTGTCGCTGTCGACGCGGGCGAATTTCAGATCCGGAAACTTGCGGACCAGTTCTTCTTCAACCCGCTGCGTCCCCAGGCCGAACAGCGAGAGTTTCTTTCCGCAGGTCGGACATTTGTCCGGCAGCGGATTTACCGCCAAACAGTAGTGACAGTGGAGTTGGCCGGTGTGCTTGCCTTCCTCGCTCGTGGCCCCGTGCGCGTGTGCGCCAGCCGTGCGGTGGTAGGTCATTGTCGCGTCGCAGTATTTGCAGTGCAGCGGCTCCTGGCACGACGAACAGAAGACGAAGTTCGAATAGCCTCGACGGTTGAGCAGCAGAATCGCCTGCTGTTTGGCGGCCAGCGTGTCGCGGAGGAGTTTTTCCAGCCGCTGCGAGAGCAGGTGCACGCCCTTGCGGAAGCGGCCTTCCTGTTTCATGTCGATCAGCTCGACCTTCGGCATGGCGAGGCCGCGAACGCGGTTGGGGAGACGCAGCAGGAATCGGTTTTCGTGTGTTGGTTCGGCCGCGTTGGTTTCCGTCGTTTTCGTTCGCTGATACGTCTCAAGCGACGGCGTCGCGCTGCCTACCAGCACCGGCACTTCTTCTAACTGGCCGCGCTTGATCGCCACGTCTCGGGCGTTGTAGCGCGGGGCCGTGTCCTGCTTGTAGGACGCTTCGTGTTCTTCATCGACAACGATCACGCCTAGGTTCGGCACCGGCGCGAAGATGGCGGACCGGGCGCCGACGATCACCTGCGCTTGGCCGGTCATGATCTGTTGCCAGAAGCGATGACGCTGCCCCTGACTGAGGCCGCTATGCAGAACGGCGACGTTGGAGAATCGCTGCGTGAACCGCCGCACGGTTTGCGGCGTGAGGGCGATCTCCGGCACAAGCACGATCGCCTGCTTGCCGCGCTCCACTACTTGCTTGATGCACCGCAGGTAGACCTCCGTCTTGCCGCTGCCGGTGACGCCGAGCAGGAGGTTGACGCTGAACCCGCCGGCGGTCATCCGCGGCGAGAGTTCGTTCATCACCTTCTGCTGATCCTCGTTAAGCTCGGGCGGCGAGAACGCGACGATCGGATCCGCTACCTCGGCGGCGGTTTTGGGCGGTTCGATCTCGGCGCGGATTTCGATCACGCCCAGCTTGGCGAGCTTGCGGATGGTGGCCGCCGTCGTGCCCGATTCGCCGGCGAGGTGGTGCAGATCGACGGCCTCGTCCGGCGGCACCTGCAGCAGCCGGGCAAGAATCGCCCGCCGCTTGGCGGCCTTGGTGGCTTCGAGCATTGCCTGCACCTGATCCCGCGCCATCAGCAGCCGCACGCGATCCACCTGCGATCGGCCGACACGTTTTTTCACGGCCGACGGGATCACGCTATCCAGCACCGTGCCCAGCGGCGTAACGTAGTACCGACTGATCCAGCGCGCCAGCGCCATCAGCCTCGGCCCCGCCAGCACGCGCGGGTCGTCGATGCTCAACAGCGGTTTGATCTTCGGATATTCAGTTGTCGGCGAGATGCCCACCACGTACCCGTGCGACGGGCGATTGTTCCGCCCCAGCGGCACTTTCACCCGCTGGCCGATCTGCAACTGGCTCACCAAGTGGGTAGGGATTTTGTAGTCGAGCGATTTATCGACGCTGGCCTCCAGCGCCACCGCCGCGAAGGGGCCCGTGGGCGCAGGCGTTTCCTCGTCCGCGAGCGGACTTCCGGGGAAGAGAGAGGTCGGTTCTACGCTCATAATTCTGTTGCCCGATCACGCACGGCCTGACACGACAAATTATAGCAGGCACAGTAAACTTCCTGCATGGACGTCCCCAAAGAATCTGATCCGGTATTCGCCGATTCGTGGATCCTCAACAGCGTGCTCGCCCGGCTCATCGTTTGGGGGGCGGCTGCGGCGGCCATGGTCGTGTTCTGCTACGTGGGCAACTGGTTTTCAATTCCGTACCTGCACGGCTACTCCGCCAGTTTGTTCGAAGGGTCGGCCGTATCCAACGTGCTGGTGGTGGCGATCGTTTATCTTGCGATCGTAGCCGTCGCCAGCATTTTGGCGGGCTCATTCAGGCCGGGACTCGGCGTGTTCGCTGCTTCGTTCGGATTGGCGGTCCTCTCCATCCGCGGCGGCACGGTGTCCGACCTGCTTCGCACCGGCGGAGCGACCAACCCGTACCTGGGTCTGCTGCTGGAGACGATTATGCTGGCCTCGCTCGTAGCGACCGGGGCCGCGCTGCAGGCGATGCTCGTTCGTAAGCCGCTTCGAGAAGAACTGCACGACGAAGAAGACCCGCCCACGATGACCAATAAGCTCCTATCCGTCGGCGTGCAGACGGGCATCACCGTGGTGCTGACGTGGATGCTCGCCGCGTCCGATTCAAAGGGCCAGGCGCTTGCCGCGGTGGGGATCGCATCGATGGTGGGCACGCTGATCGCCGACAATGCGTTGCCGGTCGGCCTTACGCCGCTCGCGGTGCTCGCGCCATTTGTTGCGGCCGCGATCGGTTACACGTGGGCAAGCCTGAATGTCTCCGGCACCGAGCCCGTCAATCCGCTCGCCGCCGCCCTGCCGCTGGATTACGCGTCGTTCGGCGTCGCCGGCACCATGCTCTCCCACTGGACGAGTCAGCAGTGGCGGGATGAAGCGGAGGAAGAGTAATGCAGAGTGATGAATGCAGAATGCAGAATTAGATTCTGGCGTCCCGCGTTTATCTTCATTCCGCATTCTTCATTCATCATTCTGCATTCCTAATTGAGCGACTACAATCATGACGATGACTACTACTGCCCCCGCCAACCTTCCCGACGCCGCCGGCCATTTCGGACCGTACGGCGGGATTTACGTTCCCGAAACGCTGATGGCCGCGCTGACGGAACTCGATGCCGAGTACCGCCGCGCGATTGCCGATCCGGAATTCGTCGCCGAGTTCGAGTTTTATCTGCGCGAGTTCGTGGGCCGGCCATCGCGGTTGTATTTCGCGCAGCGGCTCACGAACCACTTCGGCGGCGCGAAGATCTATCTCAAGCGCGAAGACCTGAATCACACGGGCGCTCACAAGATCAACAACACGATCGGCCAAGCCCTGCTCTGCAAGCGCATGGGCAAAAAGCGGATCATCGCCGAAACCGGCGCCGGCCAGCACGGGGTGGCTTCGGCCACCGCGGCGGCCCTGTTCGACCTGAAGTGCGACGTCTACATGGGTGCCGAAGACATTCGCCGCCAGTCGCTCAACGTGTTCCGCATGAAATTGATGGGCAGCCGCGTGGTCGAAGTAAACAGCGGCAGCAAGACGCTGAAGGACGCGCTTAACGAGGCGCTTCGCGACTGGATGGGCAGCGTGGAACACACACACTACATCATCGGCAGCGTCGCCGGGCCGCACCCGTTCCCGATGATGGTGCGGGATTTCCAATCGTGCATCGGCCGCGAGGCTCGGGCGCAGATCCTGGAGCTGGAAGGCAAATTGCCGGATGTTGTCCTCGCCTGTGTAGGCGGCGGATCGAACGCGGCGGGAATTTTCCACCCGTTCGTGAATGACAAGAGCGTGAAACTAGTCGGTGTAGAACCCGGCGGCCGCGGCACGGCTTTGGGCGATCACGCGGCCACGCTCACCTACGGCAAACCCGGCGTGCTGCACGGATCGCTCAGCTACGTACTGCAGGACGATGACGGCCAGACCGCCAACGTCCATTCCGCTTCGGCGGGCCTGGATTATCCCGGCGTCGGTCCTGAGCACGCCTATTGGAAAGACACCGGCCGCGTACAGTACGTCGCAGCCGACGACAACGAAGCGCTCGATGCGTTCCAGAAACTCGCGGAGCTCGAAGGCATCCTGCCGGCGCTGGAAAGCGCCCACGCGTTTGTCGAGGCATTTAAGATCGCGCCGAAGTTGAAGAAGGACCAGATCATCATCGTGAATCTGTCCGGCCGCGGGGATAAGGACTGCCAGGAAGTGGCGCGGTTGCTAGAGTTACGCACGAACAAATCCAAGTGACGTCGTCAGTTCATGACCGTCATCCTGAGCGTACTCGCGAAGGATCTGGCCTCGAATTTCGGTGCCAGATCCTTCGCGAGTACGCTCAGGATGACAACTTTAAAATATGGCCGGGATTCTGACGGACGACGCCGCTAGCACGGGCAAGTCAAAAATCACCCGACAAAAAAGCCGCGGAAAACATCCCGCGGCTTTTTTGTCTTGTGATCGGCAGCGCCGGATTAATCCCGCGGCGTTTGCACCTGCGTGTTGCTCGATGAGCCGGCACGTGTCAGGTCGATCTCCGGAATGGGGCCGCGCGGGATTAACGGCTTGGCCATTTCGTCTTCGTTCTTCAGGCTCGGACCGGGGACGATCCCCAGGCGGCGGAGCGAGTCGGCCACCTGCTTGTCACCGGGGTTGGCGTTATAGGCACGCTTGAGCAGCGGCTCGGCCACCTGCGCCTTGCCGATCTGCTCGAAATACAGGCCCGCCTCGCGGCTGATGCCGGGGTCCTGCGGATCAAGCAGCACGGCGCGGTTGTACGCGTCGATCGCCGAGTCAGCATCGCCGCTGTAGCGGAAGATCTTGGCGAGCAGCAGCGTGTCTTCAACGCTCTGGCGGCCGCTGGCCTTTTGTTCGATCGTCTGCAGTTCGCCGTCGCGGCCGGGACTCTTGGCGATGGCGATGGCGAGCCCATCCAGCGTGCGGCGGCGGAACGCCTTGTTCTGGCGACCATCAAGCGTCAGTTCCTGCACGTCGAGCGACGCGCGGTAGGCCTGAATAGCCTGCTGATAGTTCTTGCCGGCGTCGTACGCCACGCCCAGCCAGTAGTAGGATTCGAAGTCGCGGGGGTTCTGCTTGACCGCGTTCTGGAAGGAACCAGCCGCCAGTTCGTACTGGCCTTGGTTGTACTTGGTGATTCCTTCTTCACGCGAGTCTTTGCTATAGGTCAGCGCGTCGGCGCAACCGCCAACAGCGACAGCCAGCCCGGCGGCGAAAAGAATTTTGGAAAGGGATCGAACGGAAGAGGACGGGATCAAATTCACAGCTACCTCCTGTAGCGGCCTTTTGCTCGCGGTTCCTTCTCGGCTCCAGCCGATGCGAGCGACCTGACGCGCAAAATGTACCGGGTCGCGCAGAAATTGCAACCTCTAAAGATGTACCGCTTCAGCAATTTTGGTCGGCACCGGCGCAGATTGTCGGACGTCGCCCGGGGCTCAACTTTCGGCATTCGGCAATCGACATTCCACGATCGCCCCCTAAAATGCCGGCATGGCGATCGCACTGGCTGAAGGTATTGGCGCACGCACCGTCGATCTGATCGCGGCATTCGGGGAGTTTTGCGACTTCTGCGGCCGCACGTTCGGGTGGTTCTTTCGCACCGGGCTCAAACCCAAGAGCCTCCGCCAGCTTTGGCCGCAGCTTTATACGATCGGCGTGGCATCGGTTCCGGTGGTTGCCGTCACGGGCGGTTTCATCGGCATGGTGATGGCGATCGAAACGTTCACCCAGTTTAAAGCCATCGGCCAGGAACAACGCATCGGCAGCGTGATCGCCCTTTCGGTGCTCAAGCAGATCGGGCCGGTGCTGGCGGCCGTCATGCTCGCCGGTCGCGTGGGTGGATCGCTGACGGCCGAGCTGGGTACGATGAATGTGACCGAGCAGCTCGATGCGCTCCGCGTCATGGGCACCGATCCGGTTCAGTATCTCGTCGTGCCGCGCGTGCTGGCGTGCATCTTGCTCACGCCGATCCTCACGATTTACAGCGACGCGCTCGGCGTGATCGGCGGGTGGTTCGTCTCGATCCAGTTCCTTAACGTTCCTTCCGAACCCTACTGGCAATTCTCCGCGCGCGGCGTGGAGACGTGGCAGATCATGGAAGGCATCTTCAAGAGCTTCTTCTTCGGCGGAACAATCGGCCTGATCAGCTGCTACAAAGGCTTCACGTGCGGCAGCGGCGC
>Ga0070665_100005199_pt1 | contig 13461 bp, 10 predicted proteins | sample KBSS13metaG_FD_65862 | JGI IMG/M metagenome (GOLD analysis project Ga0070665, IMG submission 65862) | Switchgrass rhizosphere microbial communities from Kellogg Biological Station, Michigan, USA - KBS S1-3 metaG | ecosystem: Host-associated > Plants > Roots > Rhizosphere > Soil ... | reverse complement strand
GCGGGCCGGGCCTCCTGCACGCCAATGGACTCACGACCATCAGCGGCAACGTCACCATCACGTCGCCCCTCCTGATCACGGGAGAGGTGACCGGCACCGGCACGCTTCACCTGTCCGCGGCCACGACGTGGCAGTCCAACGGCACCACGATCATCAGCGTCGCGGGCGGCGTCGAGGTCATGGCGGGCCGCACGTTGACGCTATCCGCCGCGCCGGGTCAGCTCCACTACCTGATCGATTCGTCGCTGCGCAACCACGGGACCGTGGCCTGGACTTCGGGAGGCCTCCAGCTGCGCAACAGCAGCAGCGTCACCAACGAGACCGACGGCATCTGGGACGTGCAGGCCAGCCTGAGCGTCGGCTTCGACGGCAGCGGCACACCGGTGTTCGTGAACAACGGCGTGCTGCGCCGCTCCGGGGCGCCGAACCGGCTGACGATTGCGCCGCCATTCACCAACACGGGGACTTTCGCCGTCCGCATTGGCGGGCTCGGCGCAGGCCAGCTCGACGAGTTCGGCAGCGGCGCCGTGAACCTCAATGGCACGTTGAGCGCGCAACTCATCAACGGCTTCACGCCAGGCGCCGGCGATCAGTTCAAGGTCATGGACTATCCGTCGATCTCGGGCGCGTTTGCCACGCTCACGGGAGACGGCATCACGTTCTCGGCGTGCTACACGCCCACGGCGTTGTTCGTCTGCAGCGTCTCGACCGTCAAGCTGACGCCGACGATCACCTGGGCGAATCCCGCCGACATCCCGTTCGGCACGGCGCTCGGCGCGACGCAATTGAACGCCACCGCTTCAGTGCCTGGAACCTTTGTCTACACGCCGGCCGCCGGCGTCATTCTCAACGCCGGCAACAACCAGTCGCTGCAGTTGATGTTCACGCCGGCCGACACCGTCCACTACAACACCGCCACCGCGAGCGTCTCGATCAACGTCGTCCGCGCGACGCCGGTCATCACGTGGGCGAACGCCGCCAGCATCGTCTACGGAGTTGCCCTGTCCGGTACGCAGTTGAACGCAACGGCCAGCGTGCCGGGCACCTTCGTCTACACGCCGGCGGCCGGCGTGAAGCTCCACGCCGGCAACAGTCAGCAGCTCTCGGTGGCGTTCACGCCGACCGACACGGCGAATTACCAGCCGGCCGGCAAGTCGGTGACGATCAGCGTCCTCCGCGCGCCGCTGACGGTCGCCGCGGCCAATGCCAACAAGGTATTCGGCGCGCCGCTGCCGACGTTCACGGCTTCGTTCAACGGGTTCGTCAACGGCGACACGTCGGTAAATCTCGGCGGCACCCTGTCGTTCACGACGACCGCCACCGCGACCAGCCCGGTCGGAGGTTATCCAATCGTGCCGGGCGGCCTGTCGTCGCCTGACTACACGATTGCGTTTCAGTCCGGCACTCTGACGATTGCGCCCGCCGCCACCCAGACGAGCATTTTCGTTCTGCCGGCGACGGTCGGCTTCCTGCAACCGGTCTACGCCATCGCCGTCGTCGCGCCGGTCGCTCCGGGCGCCGGCGTCCCTGCCGGCGTCGTGCAATTCAAGGAAGGCGCGAGCCTGCTCGGCTCCGCAACGGTGACGAGCAACATCGCCTATCTCGTCCTCAACGGCCTCGCGCCGGGCGGGCACAACATCACTGCCGCTTACGGCGGGAGCTCGAACTTTGCCGCGAGCCTGTCGAGCGCGGGATCGGCGACGGTGAGGCCGGTCGCGGCCTCGACCTTCACGTTCTTCATCGCGCAGACGAACCCGCAGGCGTCCGGCCAGCCGGCGACGCTCGTCGCGGCGGTCATTCCGCTCGGCGGCGGCACGCCGACGGGCACCGTGCAATTCATGGAGGGCAACACCGTCGTCGGCAGCGCCGCTATCGCAGGCGGCGTCGCGACGATCAACACCACAACGCTCACGGTCGGCACGCACCTGTTGTCGGCGAGATATCTCGGGAACGCGGCATTCGCCGCCACCAGTTCGCCGCCCGCGGCGATCACGATCTATTCGGGCGCGCGACCGACGGCGACCGCCAGCTCGCTGACGTCGTCTGCCGGCACGTCGGCGCTGGGAGCCCCCGTGACGTTCACGGCGACCGTGACTGGCGGAGCCACGAGCGGCACGGTGTCGTTCTATTCCGACGGTGTGCCGATTGGCGACGCGCCCCTCGCCCTCGCCGGCGGAAGTTTCAAGGCGACGCTGACGACTGCCGTGCTGTCGACCGGCATTCACGTCGTGTCCGCATCGTATCTGGGCAGCGCGGGGTTCTCGTCCAGCACCTCCGGGCCAGTCGTGCAGGTCGTGCAGGCGCCGTGACGGTCCAGAGTCAGGTGTAGTGCAGGCCTTCAGGCCTGCTTCTTTCGCCAGTACCGCGCCAGGCCGCGCCAGTTCAAATCGAACCGGCCTGCGAGTTCGTACGCCAGCGTGTCGGCATTGTTCATCCGTCGGCTGAGCTCGCGGCGGACTTCGTCCGCAAACCACGCCTCACGATCCTCGTCGGTCCCCTCGCGGGCGAGCAACCGCTTCGACAATGCGCCGACGAGCTCGATGTGATCGCGCAGCGCCGGCAGGTGCCCGGCGAACGCGGACGGCCCGAAGTGCGTGAGGAACAGCGTGCCGGGCCGCCACTGCTCGATGCGGCCCAGGCCCTCGTGCCAGGCCTCGAGATCCACGTCGGGCGGAGGCGTGGGCGGCATGACGAAGCCGTCTGGCGTCAGCTTGACGCCGGCCGTGTCCCCCACCAACGCCACGCCTGAATCGCGATCGAAGAAGCTCACATGGTGCGACGCGTGGCCGGGCGTGTACTCGACGTCGAACGTGCGGCCTCCCACCGCGATGCGCTCCTTGCCCTTGAGGATCGTCATCGACGCCGCCGGGACGGGCGCCACCTCGCCCCACAACCGGTCCATCGCGTCCCCGTACAGCCGCGCCGCGCTGACCACGAGCTTCTCGGGGTTGGCCATGTGCGGCGCCCCTCGCTCGTGCACGAAGACGCGCAGCCGGGGGTGCTCGCGCACGAGCGTGCCGGTGGCGCCCGCATGGTCGAGGTGAATGTGGGTGAGCAGGATGTCGGTGACATCCGCCATCGAGATGCCCGAGGCGGCGAGCGTTGCGCGGAGCGTCGGCAGCGTGCTCGATGGTCCCGGGTCCACCAGCGCAACGCCGCCGGACGCGTGCACGACCGCGGTCGCGATGATCCGTGGTCGATGCTCGAACATGAGATCGAAATAGGAGAGACCGGACGCGAGTGTGATCATGGGGTGCGTGTCATGCTGCGGCTCTTCGCCTCCGCAGCCCGGCGACGATCGCAATGACGGCCGCGACGGCGAGCAGCGCCAGGCCGCTGCGCCCGATCCATTCTTCGAGCGTCTCCCAACTGTACGCCAGGAAATACCCGACCGCGCCGAACGTCACCGCCCAGGCCACGGCGCCGGTGCCGTTGTAGACGAGGAACCGGCCCCACGGCAGGCCGCTGGTGCCGGCCAGCACCGCGCCGAACACGCGCAGCCCCGTGACGAACCGCGCGATGAACACGGTCTTTGCGCCGTGACGTTCGAAGAAGGCGTCGAACTGCTCGAGGCGCGGGGGCGTCAGGCCGATCTTCGGGCCGAAGCGCTCCACGAGGGCGCGGCCCCCGCGGCGGCCGATCAGGAACCCGATGTTGTCGCCGAGAATGGCGCCGACGATGGCGGTGGCCACGACCCACGGCAGAAACAGCGTGCCGGACCGCGACAGCGCGGCGCCTGCCAGCAGGGCCGTCTCGCCCGGGACCGGCAACCCGGCGTTCTCGAGCAGGACGCCGACAAACACCACCGCGTAGCCGTAGCGGGCAAACAGATCGACGAGCCAGGCCGGCACAGAGCTCTATAGTGTCCCAGTCCGGGCCCGACGCGCTATTCGCAGCGGATCCGCACCTGCGCGTCGCCGTCCACATCGACCGTGAGTTCGCCGATGTCCTTGATCATCGCCTCGAGATCCGTGTAGGTCACCTTCGACAGGTCGAGCTCGGTGCCGTTGTCCAGCTGAATTTTCTTTTTTCCCAGCATGCCGGGGAACAACGCGCCGAGGCGCAGGCCGCCGCGAACCACGGTGATCGGCACGCGGATGTTCACGGCCTCGGCCTTCTTGCCTTCATGAGCAGGTTTGTTGACGAGGATGCGGAAGTACCGCGGTTCGACCTTCTTGTCGTCGCCAGGCAGGCCCGGCTGGCCCGGCGCCTTCACCGCCTGCAGGAGCTGCTCGGCTTCGAGCACGCTGACTTTCCCCTGCGACAACAGCTCGAGCACCCGACGCGTTTCCTCGCTCATGATTTCTCCTTCAGGCGATCGAGTGCCTGCGCAACGGTGAGTTCTCCGCGTTCCAGCTGGTCGAGGACGGCGCTCGTGGTGACGACTTCGGCGGCCTCAGCCGGCGACGGATCGATCTCGACGAACGCGAGCTTGCTGCCGATCTTGTTGAGGCGGTTCTTGATGGTGGGATAGCTGACGCCGAAGTACTTCTCCATCTGCTTGATGGACCCGTGACACCGGACAAAGGCGGCCACGAAGATCTGGTCTTCGCCGGCCAGCTGAGCCAGGGGAGGCAGCGCGAACCGACCCTCGATCGCCACTTCGGATCCGATGAGGCGGACGCGTTCGACTTCGATCTCTGCCCCGCCCGTCAGCCTGGTCAACTCCTGCCAATCACTCGACATAATGGCTATAGCATAGCCATTTAATTAACATAGTCAATCTGTATATTGAATAAATCAATTTGCAGGCCTATGACACGTCTGCCGTTCAGGATGGGTGTCTCAGCGGTCTACTTCCGGAAAACGACGGCGCCGATGACGCGCCACTGGCCGATCGTGTCGGTGTCGGTCTTGATGCCGCGGCCATCCGCCTCGACACGGATGCCGAAGCCGGGCGATGGGTTGAAGTCGATGCCGGCGCCAGGCTGGACCGCGAAGTGGGTGCCCGAAACCGACAGGTTTGCCGAGGACGACCCCACGCTCAGCGTGCCGCGCGCCGCCCCGAACAGTAACTGTACGAACGGCGCGACAGGCGCCTTGGCGCTCGTCGTGATTTTCGGGCCGCCAAGGAATGTATACACGCCGGCGTCAACATCAGTGCTCCCGGCACTCGCCAGCGTCTTCGCGCTGCCGCCGATCTCGCCGACAAGGGCGAACCAGCTGGACACATCAGCGCCGGCCGACAACACCCAGCCCCTGGCAAAGTCCAGGTCGGATTTCGAATCGTGCATGTACTGGTAGCCGACCCCAAGTTCAAATTTCGGCGCGTCCTGGGCGGTCGCGGGCCGCGCCAGGAACAGGAACACGGCAGACGTCGCGGCAAAGATCGAGGTTTTTCGCATAATTCCCATCATAGACGGGCGAAATCAGGAAGCTCGAAAGGCCGGCATCGCGTCGACGGCCGGTTGGCCAGCCACCTGCACTTCACCACCTCGACTGTTCCGTTTTGGCCTGTTTTCGATGTTTTCTGGACTCCAGGCCTGCAGAATCGTACTCTTCGACCCGAAGATGTAATAAAAATGACCAGGACCCTGGCGCTGATCGTGGGACTCGTGTCGTCGTTGTCAGGCATGGGGTGCGCCTTCGAACACGCGACCAACATGGCAGGGCCGACACCGTCGCCCGCCGCATCCGCGGCGCCGACGCCCGGTGCGACTGCAGGCTCCACCGCCACTTCGCTCGTGGGCCTGTGGGAATCGAATGCCCTTCCGGTCCTGCCAAGCCCAACGACGTGCGGCAACTTCAAGTACCAGATCTCAACGCAGACCGCGACGTCGATCGCGGGCACGTTCACGGCAGTCTGCGGCGGCGGCCTCACGATCGCGGGCAACGCGTCCGGGCAGCTTAACGGCAGCGCCGTCCCCTTCACGGTGACGGCAACCGCGAGCGGACCGGGCATCCCGAACTGTCCGATCGCCCTGAGCGGCACCGGCGCGGTCGAGGACAACAACAGGACGCTGCGGCTGCCCTACTCGGGCACCACGTGCCTGGGACCGGTCAGCGGCACCGAAGTGCTGCGAAAGCCGGCGCCGGCTTCGCCGGAACCGCCCGCGCCCCCGGCGGCCCCGCCGCCGCCTCCTCCGCCACCGCCGGCGGCACCAATCGACGGGATCGATCTTCACGGCGTTACCGTGACGGCCTCGTCGCCCGCGGACGTCGCCAACTGGCCGGTGACCACGCTCATCACGACGCTCGACCTGCGCAGTGACGGAGCGTTCGTCAATTTCTCGAAGAAGGACGGCCCCTACCGCTGGCCCGACGTGACCCCGCCCGGCTGGGACGGTCCGATCCAGTACACGCTGTGGCTGGTTGAAAACATCAACGGGCGCTGGTACACGTCCGGCGGGGTCGAATACTGGTACGGCCTGGGCCGCCAGGGCGGGCCGCCGTCGCAGTTCGGACGCAACTGGTATTACAGCCCCGAGGTCTGGGGACCGATTGCCAATCGCCAGCCGGCGGTCGGCGAGCAGGTCGGCTTCTTCATCACGGCCGGCGACGCGCGCGCGCGCGATGTGGCGATCGTCCGCGAACGCTCCAACGTCGTCATGGTGCCGTTCCCGAGCGACGCCGGCGCCGTCTTCACCTTCAGCGGCGACCGCCTCGGGCTCTTCCGTCGCTGAAGGCGCATCGACAACACACAGAGTGTGGCCCCGTTGTGGCAGTACGCTCTGATCGATGCCGCCGCCACAAAACCTGCAACGCTTCTTCGGCAAGCTCGGCCCCGGTCTGATTACCGGCGCCGCGGACGACGATCCGTCAGGGATTTCCACATACTCGGTGGCCGGGGCCAGCTTCGGCTATCTGCCGCTCTGGACAGCTCTGGTGTCGTTTCCGCTGATGACCGCGGTGCAGCTCATGTGCGCGCGCCTCGGGATGGTCACGGGCCTCGGGCTGGCCGGCATCATCCGGCGGCGCTACTCGCGCTGGGTTTTGTGGTTCGCGTGCGCGTTGCTGGTCGTCGCCAACGTGATCAACATCGCTGCCGATCTGGGCGGCATGGCGGCCGCGACGCGCATGGTGACCGGCGCGCCGGCGGGGCTCACGGTGCCCCTCTACGGCGCCACGATCGTTGCGCTGCTGATGTGGTGGTCCTATCGGTCCATTGCGCGCGTATTCAAGTGGCTCACGCTCGTGCTGCTCGCCTACGTCGTGACCGCGTTCGTCGCGGACGTCGACTGGCGCCTCGTGGTCTACGCCACGCTCGTCCCGCACGTCGAACTGTCCCGGGAGTTCTTCTCGCTGCTGGTCGCGATTCTCGGCACCACGATCTCGCCGTATCTGTTTTTCTGGCAGGCGGCGCAGGAGGTCGAGGAGGAACGCGCGATGGGCCGCGACTTGTCGCACCGCCAGGGCGCGACCCCCGAGGAACTCTCGTCCGCCCGCACCGACGTGCTCACGGGCATGTTCGCGTCGAACGCGATCATGTTCTTCATCATCCTGACGACGGCCGCCACGCTGCATTCGCGTGGACAGACGAGCATCACGACGGCCGAGCAGGCCGCGGAAGCGCTGCGGCCCGTGGCCGGCGCCGCCGCCTACTGGCTGTTCACGATTGGACTCATCGGCACCGGCATGCTGGCCGTTCCGGTGCTGGCGGGATCGTGCGCGTATGCAATCGCCGAGGCCTCAGCGTGGCGCGGATCGCTCGATCGGAAACCGTGGCAGGCCAAGCGATTCTACGCCGTGCTCGCGTTCTCGGTGGCGCTGGGGATTGCGCTGACCTATACGGGGCTCGACGCCATCAAGCTGCTCTTCACGACCGCGGTCATCAACGGCGTCCTGGCCCCACCGCTCATCCTGATCGTGCTGCTGCTCACGAGCGACCCGGCGGTCATGGGCGACAAGGCCAACTCCCGATGGCTGTCGGTCATGGGGTGGATCGCGTTCGCCGTGATGGTCGTGGCCGCGCTCGGGCTCGCCTTCACGTCGTAGACGGAAACGTACGTAGCCACAGAGGCACAGAGAAAAACGTAACTGAACTCAAGGAGACGGATAGGACTGCGATTCGACGCGGCGCCGCGGAGCGGCGGCATCAGGCCGTGAGACCGGAAACGCGAACCTGAGAGCACCACACGACGGTTCGGGTTTCCGGTCTCACGGCCTGCAGTCGGCCGGCTTCGCCGGCCGCCCGCATCGAATCGCCTCCGTGACTCTGTGGCTCTGTGGCCCGTACGTGGTGGACCTCAACCCTCAATCGACGCGCGAGACCTGAATCGACGATCGGCCGTTCGACTCGCTGGTCCACGCCACGAGCGTCGCCGTCTCCGTCGACGCGACGACCGGATACGACGCGCGCTCGCCGCCGCTCACAATGCGGCGGGTGAACGGCTCGCCGCCGCGTGCGCGCGCCAGCACGACCCGCCGCGTACCGGCCGCCTGCTCTTCCCACACCGCCACGAGCGAGTCGTCAGGCAGCGCGGCGATGTTCACATGACGCGGCAGACCTTGGGCGGGCAGGCGGCGCCTGGGGGTGAAGCTCTGGCCGTTAGTCGAGGACGCGTAGAACAGATCGAGCGTCGGCTCCGCATCGGGCGCCTGGCCGCCGACCAGCGTCGGCCAGACGATGTGGACGCGCTGGCGGCCGTCGACCGCCATCGCGGGACCGTTCTCCGGGCAGCCGTCGAGCACCCAGCGATCATCCGACACGCGGAGCGGATCGCTGAACGTGCGGCCGCCGTCACGCGAGATCGTGAACGCGATGTCGCGGATGTTGCCCGGATACACGTGCCGCCAGGCTGCGTAGATGGCGCCGTCAGTTCCTGCCGCGACCGCGGTCTTGCAGCAGTAACAGACGCCCGCGGCAACCGCCCGGGCGGCGTCTTCCCCACGCGAAAAATAGAGCTTCGACATCTGGGCCCGGACAGCACCATCAACAGGCCTGGCGCCGCTGCCCGGTGCCTTGCCGCCCCCCGCGCGGTCGTGGCCCTCGTGCTGCATCGACGCGGACGTCCCCGGCGAAGATGCTGTTTCGCGATGATCGAGCCACACCGACACGACGCGACCCTCGCGATCGGTCGTGATCGCTTCCCACCCGCGGTTCCCCGGCGCCTCGCCTCCCGCCAGCGGCCGGGACCTTCCGAACGTCACGCCGGCATCGTCCGAGCGTGCTGAGAGGATCCGCGTGCCCTCTTTCCGCTTCGCCGTCCACACCACGACGATGGACGGCTCGCCGCTCGCGCGCGGCACCAGGGCGACGTGCGGCGGCTGCTCGCCGCCAACCGACGCGTCGCCGGCCGCGTCGTTCACGCGGACCGGCGCACCGAACGTGCGGCCTCCGTCGGCGCTCCGGGCGGCGTAGATATCCGCCGCGCCTCCCGGCGCCGTGGCGGCCCAGACTGCGACGGCGACCTTTCCCAGTGCGGCGATCGATGCGGCCGCATTCTCGCGGCCGGGGACCGCGAGCGTGATATGACTCGAGGCGGCGTGACCGACCGCGGCGACCATGCTGATCAGGACTGTGAGTCGAACAATCGGTTGCTTCATACAGATCTCAGAACCGGACGCGCGCGCCAAGCTGGAACGACCGCGGATCGCCGACCGCCGTGACCTGGCCGAACGTCGGCGACGGGTTCGTCGGGTACGCGCCCGGTCCGAAGTTCGAGTTCACGGTGACGACGTTGACCCGATTGGTGAGATTGAACCCCTCGACGAGGGCGTCGAGCTTCACGCCGTGTCCCAGCGCGAAGGCGCGGCTGACGCGCAGGCTCAGGCTGAAGAAGTCGGGGCCCGTGCCGGTGTTCCGGCCGATGAACTCGCCGTTGACGACAGGCCGGCCCGCCGTGCCCGCGATCGTCGTGACACCGGACGTGATGTTCAGGGGCAGGGCCGAGTACGCCCGGACGACGCCGCTCAACTGGAACCCGTGGCTCAGGTGTTCCCACGCGGAGGCGGCGGGACCGGCCGGCGAATTCACCGAGCCGAACACGACGAGGCGATGCCGCTGGTCGTCGTCGGAGCGGCCCCAGTCCTTGGAGATGTCGTACGGGTCGATCGGTGAGCTGAAGAAACTCTGGCCGACGTCATCCATCGACTTCGAGAGCGTATAGCTGACGCGGTAGTTGCCCCACCACGCCGGCCGCTGCACGAACGAGAGGTGCGCGCCGTGATAGTTCGAGTGCGCGAGCGGCGAATACTGGCTGTTGTTCGCGAAAGCCGGGTTCGGGCGGCAGCCGTTGTTGGTGCCGGCGGCCACGCACGTCGGCACGTTCTGGTTCACCGAGATGATGAGATCCCGGCCGCGAAGATACTGGTAGCCGGCGCTGACCGTCCCGCGCGCGCCGATCTGCCGTTCGAACTCGACGCTCGCCTGCTCCGAATACGCGTTCTGCATTCCCGGATCCATGGTCGTCAGGTTGTACAGCGTCACCGACGGCACCACGGCGTCGAGGATGTTCGGGAACCGCGGCGCGGCCGCCTGGGCCGGCGACAGGCTGATGCTGACCTGGCGGAGGTTGGCGAGGTCGGTCGTGTTCCCCGCCGACAGCAGCGCGTTGGCGAGCGCGCGGAGCGGCACCCGATCGTAGAAGAGACCGGCACTCCCCCTGATCACCGTCCGCCGGGACTCGCCCGGAGACCACGCGAAGCCGAGCCGCGGAGAGATGTTGTTGCGGTCGGTTGCGATCGTTTCCAGAAATTGCAGGTCGTACCGGAGGCCGGCGTTCAGCGTCAGCTGCGAACCGACTTTCCATTCGTCCTGGACGTACACGCCGACGTTCGGGTTCGTCTGCGAGACCACGGTTTCCGCGAACGTCTGCGTGAAGCCGGCGTTGTTGTACAGACCGAGCAAGAAGTTCTGCAGGGACGAAAACACGTACGAGCCGCGATCGGCTCGAGGAAACGTGATGGTGTCCTTGTTGAACAGGAAGTCGACACCGGCGCGCAGCGCATGCGCGCCGCGTTGGTGCGACAGGTTGTCGACGACCTGCACCATCGTGTTCGACCGTCCGGTCGGGCTCGTGGACAACGTGCCGAACGTCGCGATGCCCGAGATGCCGACGGCCGGGCCGATCGGATCGGACGGCGGCGCCTGCAGGTCGCCGAACGCGACCTGTGCCCGCAGCTCGTTGACGGTGCGCCCTGAAATCGTCGTCGTGTTGCCGAACGCCAGCGTCTGGTCGATGTTGTCCAGACCGGCCGACGCGCTCGGCGCGCTGAGCCCGCCGGCGCCTCGTGAATTGCTCGAGCTCACGTCGTACAGGCTGTACCTGACGCTGAACAGATCCCGGCTCCCGAGCTGGTGATCGACTTTCCCGAGGAAATTCACCATGTGAACCGGGTTGGGATACTCGCCCGTGACGACCGGCGAACCCGCATAACCGACGTTCGCGAGCCTCGCGTTGATCGCGGTGACGCTCTGCGGGAGGATCGTCACCAGTCCCGACTGGTCGAGCAGGCGCTGCTCGAAGTTGGAGAAGAAGAACGTCCGATCGCGCCGGATGGGGCCCCCGAGGCTCGCGCCGTACTGCGACTGGTTCATCGGCAGCGTGGTCCCCGACAACGCGTTCGGCGAGTTGAACCGATCGTCCCGCACGTAGTCGTAGAAGTCCCCGTGCGTGGCGTTGCCGCCGCTCTTCGTGACGACGTTGATGTAGCCGCCGAGCGCGCGCCCCAACTCGGCCTGGCCACCCGACGTCACCACTTGAAACTGGTCGACCGCGTCCACACCGTACGGGATCCCGCTCAACCCCGCCGCGTCGTCGTTGGCCGACAGGCCGTCCACGATGAAGTTGTTCGAGAAGTTGCGCTGGCTGCCGACCGACAGGCCCACCCCCGGAACAGCGGATGTTTCCGCGAACAGCTGGGTGCCGCCGACGTTGGGCGGCGAGACCCCGGGGACGAGCAGCGCCACGTCCAGAAAATTGCGGCCGTTCATCGGCAGCGTCTCGATCTCGACCTGCGAGACCGTGCCCGCGATCTGGCTGCGGGCGGCGTCGAGCACCGTGACCGGCGCCACGACGTCGACGGTGGCCTCGACAGTCCGGACATCGAGCACCACCGGCAGGTCGAACGCCGAGCCAAGAGTGAGGGTGAGCCGCCGCGTCGCGTCCGCGAAGCCCGCGTCGTGCACGGTGATTTCGTACACGCCGACCCGCAGGTACGGGAAGCGGAATCGCCCTTCGCCGTCGGTGGCCGCAGTGGCCGTGACGTTGGTGTCGATCTGGCGCGCAGCGACCTGGGCGCCCGAGACGACGGCGCCGGACGGATCGGTCACGCGACCGCTCACGCTGGCGAAGTTGACGGTTTCCTGGGCGAACACGCCCGATGCGGCCGCCAGCCACATCGACACGACCCACACACCGATCTTCGTGAACAACGATCAACCTCCCACGCTGACGACGACTCGCACGTAGCGTCCGCCTTCAGGCGGACGACGACCGGCCGGCTGAAGCCGGCCGCTACAGTTGACGAACAGTCGCTAGCTGCGGGGAGGAGGAGACGTGGGAGGAATGGCCGCGTCGAGAACCGGATTGATGGCGACGATAACGGCGACGGGGTTCGTCGCGGGCCGGACGACCTGAGACGACAGCGCGAGAATGCCGCTGCCGCTCGCGAGGAGCGTCAGGATGGCGGCGGTCTGATCCCCGCAGACGGGACTGAACCGAGCCGTTTTCCTGCCCGGCACTTCGTGCGCCTTGCCGCCGTGCATCGGGCACTCGGCGCCCGGTTCGACCTTGCAGTCGCAGAGCAGCTCGCTGACGCCGGCGGCCGCCCTGGTCTGGTACAGCAGCATGGGCGCAGCCGTCAGGACGGCGAACTGACACGTCAGAAGCGCCGCGGCGAGCACGATGAGGCGACGGCGAAGCGAATTCACGGGCTGTAGTGAATCACCTTACCGAAGGCCTTGAACGGTGTCAATCAATCCGCGATGAGGCCGCCGGCCCCGGACGGCCGAAGACCCGGAGCCGCAGTCCCGCGCCCAGCACCCGCTCCCGACGCTGCTCGGCATCGAGGACGCGGGCGCGCGCCGTCAACAGATCGCTGAGGCCAACCATCCCGAGAAGCGCGCCCCCGCTCCGCTCGACGACCGGGATGCGCGTCACGCCCGTATCGGCCATCCGGAACGCCAGCATGCGCAGCGGCTCATCGCCGTACGCCATGACGGGGCTGCTGTGCGCGACGTCGGCCAGCATCACACCCGTCGACGCATCCGGCGGAGCCGCATCTGCGTCATCCAGCCAGCCGCGCAGGACGCTGCGCGTCACGACGCCGGCCAGCCGTCGATCCGAATCGACGAGCGGATAGAGCCGCTGCTCGTGCCGCGAAGGCTCCGGACCCGCCCGGCCCGGCCGCTCGGTGGGACGCGGGCCCGCGAGAACGGCCGCGACTTCCTGACGCGTCGCGTCGGCCGGCAGGGCGACCACGCCCCGCGTCACCTCCCGCGCGAAGATGATCTCGAGCGGGTCGATCGAGTATTCGCGGCTCAGGTGAAAACCGCGTCGGCTGATCTTCTCCGTCAGG
>Ga0070665_100005197_pt1 | contig 13464 bp, 9 predicted proteins | sample KBSS13metaG_FD_65862 | JGI IMG/M metagenome (GOLD analysis project Ga0070665, IMG submission 65862) | Switchgrass rhizosphere microbial communities from Kellogg Biological Station, Michigan, USA - KBS S1-3 metaG | ecosystem: Host-associated > Plants > Roots > Rhizosphere > Soil ... | reverse complement strand
GGGCGGTCCTTCAGCCGGTCCTGGATCTGCAGGCCGGTGGTGCCGTGCTGTCCGTCGATGAAGACTTTGGTCTTGTTGCTGGCGGTCATGGTCTTCTCTCTCGCAAGTTCAGGGCCTTTGGGAAACACGGCCGATGGAGAAGAAGGAAGGTGGTGTTGGAAGCCGCTCGATCCTCTCCAGCGGCTTCATTGAACGGCGCGTTTGTTACGCGCGCACGTCTTCGGGCCGCTTGTCGAAGCGGCGGCGTCGCGACCGGAGGAGGGCGAACGGTGTCATCGCGGCGGGATATTTCATCCGACACGCGCGATGTCAAGGTGTAGGGTGGCACTCCATTTGCGGAGTACGCAGGATGACGCAAGCCCCCCAGCCAGCCGGTCAATCGTCCGCCCACCCCGAAGGCCTCTCGATGCTCGAGAAGCGCACGATCGAGGCCGAGATCCTGAAGGAGGTCTTCGAGACCCTGAAGGCGAGCCACGGCGAGGAGGTCGCGAAGAAGACGATCGCCGAATCGGTGCGCCGCTCGGCGATCGAACAGGCGCGCGCTTTCGCGGCCGCCGCACCGGGCGGGCCATCGCTCAAGGCATTCCAGGACGTGATGCCGCTATGGACCAAGGGCGGCGCGCTCGAGATCGAGATCAAGGAGCAGACCGACACGAGCTTCACCTTCAACGTCGTGCGCTGCCGCTATGCCGAGACCTACAAGGCGATGGGACTGGGCGAGATCGGGCATCTGCTGTCATGCAATCGCGACGGCGCCTTCTGCGAAGGCTACGACCCCAAGCTCAAACTCGACCGCTCGCAAACGATCATGCAGGGCGCCAGCCACTGCGACTTCAAATACTCGTATGAGAAGTAATTTCCTGCCTGCGGGCAGCGCGGGAAGGAACGAGAAAGACGGCGAGCGTCAGTTCAGGAACTCCACCACCACGATGTGATTGTCCTTGGCCGGCCAGGTGCGGGCGGCGATCGTCTCGTTGTTGAAGACGGCGAGGACGGTGCGCGGGGCGGCATCGAAGGCGAGGCGGCCGGTCGAGACGGCGGGGACGCCGTCGGTGATGCCGGGCGGCACCTTGCCGTCGAGCGAGAACTTGTCGCGGCCGACGCCGAAATAGCCGCGCGGCCGGCTCATGAGCACGACCGACGCTGCGGCCTCGTCGGCCTTGGCGAAGGGCTCGGGGCGAAGGTGCACGACATCGCTCGAGCGCAGGAACGGCGAGCGATAGGTGTGGGTGACGGGCTGGCCCGCCATGCGCAGCACGAACTCGTAGCAGGCGTCGGAGCTGCCGATGAAGGGTCCCCACTGGCCATCGACGCCGGTGATCTTGCGGTGCGCCGGCTGCGCGGTCCGGCGCTCGCCGGTCTTGGCATCGACCTCGTAGATCTCGACTTCGGCATCGGCGACCAGGAGGTTCGTGTAGAGCCCGTCGGCGATGCCGGTGACCCGTCCGTTCAGGGTCGGCTTCGGTTCCTGGGCGATGAACAACGTGCCCGCGGCCTTGCCGGCGATGAACTGATATTGCGCGGCGAAGGCCAGCTTGTGGAACGCCGTCTCGCGATGATCGACGCCGTCGAGGATGACGTTGCGCGCGCCGCGCAGCTCCGACGCATCGAAGCTCACGCCGGTCGGCTTGCCGGCGTGGCCGATGAAGCGCCCGTCGGGCTGGGAATATTTGTCGTTCTTGTCGGAGCGGATCGCCATCAGCTCGACACCGGGGATCAGGTCGTCAGGCCCGCTGTTCAGCGCCTTGAGGAACGGCGCCGCGCCGTTGAATTCGCTGCCGATTAGCATCGTGTCGGATATGACGATGCCCTTGTTGGCGGTGCCGCACAGCACGGCATGGCTCACCGACTCCGCCCCGCCCCCGTTCCTGAGGTAGTTGCGCACCGCGTTGCCGCCGCGCGACGAAGCGATCAGCGCCACCTTGCGGCGGCGGGTCTCCTTCTTCACCTGCGCCACGAACGCCGCCAGCTCCTTCATCGCCTCGGCCGTGGAGGAGCGGAACGGCTGCATCTTAGAATCGTCGCTGAGCGCCACCGGATTGCTGAAATCGATGGCGAAGAGATGATTGCGCTTGTAGCCGTTGGCCTCGAAGCGCCAGATGTTGTTGATCCACAGCGCGCCGGAATCGCCGTTGCCGTGCACGAACACGATCGGCGGCATGCCGGGCTCGGACGCCGGCGCCTGCCGCCGCTGCGATTGTTGCGGCGGCTGGCCGAGCGCCGACACGGGCCAAAGTGCAGCCGCACCCGCCAGCAGGTTGCGTCGCTTCATTCTCCCCCTGTTCATGGCCCCATGTTGGCAAAGCACAGGGGCGAAGGCTACGCTCGCGGTATGACGATTTGTTGCTATGTCGACAGTCCGGTCGGCCGGCTGGCGCTGGAGGCTGACGGCGATGCGCTGACTGGCCTGCGCTGGGCGAGCGATGGCGAACGGGCACGGGACAGGCCCTCGCCGGTCCTGAAGGAGGCCCGCCGTCAGCTCGAACGCTATTTTGCGCACCGTCTCAACTGCTTCGACCTGCCACTCTCCGGTCACGGCACCGACTTCCAGAAGAAGGTGTGGAAGATGATGCGCGAGATCCCCTATGGCGAGACCGCGACCTACGGCGGCATGGCCATGGCCTTGGGCTCCGGCCCGCGCGCGGTCGGCATGGCGTGCAGCCGCAATCCCATCCCGATCATCGTGCCCTGCCATCGTGTGCTCGGCAGCGGCGGCAAGGAGGGTGGCTTCTCCGGCGGCCAGGGCCTGCCGACCAAGCGCAAGCTGCTGGCGCTGGAAGGCGTCGTTCTGCTTTAGTCTTCCGGACCGCGCGCATCCTGCGCGTTCATGAGGCAGGCTGGAAGCCCGCGATCCTATGAGTTACGAGAACGTATGCGCGTACTGATCACCCGGCCGGAACGCGAGGCGACGGCGCTGGCCCAGGCGCTCGGTGCGCGTGGCCACTCTGCCGTCATCGCACCGCTGTTCGGGCTGCAGGTCCTCCATCCGCCCGACGACTTCGCCGCGTCGCTGGCGGATTGCCAGGCCGTGCTGATCACGAGCGCCAACGGCGCCCGCGCGCTGGCCGAAGCGAGCGAGCAGCGCAGCAAGCCGATCTTCGCCGTCGGCGACACGACCGCCGCGACCGCCGAGGGCCTGGGCTTCGGCACCGTCACCTCGGCGTCGGGCGATGGGGCAGCCCTGTCCGATCTCGTGCGCCAACGCCTCGATCCTGCGAACGGTCCCCTTCTCCATGTCAGCGGCGCCAATGTCGGGGCCGAGCTCGCGCCCGAGGGGTTCGAGACCAGGAGGATCGTGCTCTACGAGGCGCGCGCAGCCGAGACGCTGCCGGACTCGGCCCGCGCCGCGCTGGAAGCCCGCGCGCTCGACGTGGCGACCTTCTTCTCGCCGCGCGCGTCGGAAGCGTTCGTCCGGCTCGTGACCGAGGCGAAGCTGGCCGATACCTGCCGCGGCATCACCGCGATCGCCATCAGCCCCGCCGCCGCGCTGCCGCTCGCCGCGCTGCCCTTTGCAAGCACGGTCGCGGCAGAGCGTCCCACCCGCCAGGCCGTGCTGGATGAGATCGACCGGCTGCCCCCGCCCGGCGTACAAAGTCCCAGCCCCATGACCGATACCCCAGCGCCTTCGTCGCCGCCCGATCCGATCGAGCCCCCCGTCGCCGCTGTGGTTCCCCCTGCCGTATCCGGGCGCCGCGGCGTGGGCGTGGCCGGCGCCTTCGTGGCCGGGCTGATTGCCGCGGTGCTCGTGCTCGCCGTCGCGCTCGTCTCGCTGCCCTACTGGCCGCAGGAGGCGCGCACCTTGTGGCGCGGTCCGGCGGTCGCCCAACCCGCGCCACCTCCGCCCGTCGTGCCGCCATCAGCGCCGATCATCGACACCGCCGCCCTCGATGCCGCCAAGCGCGAGCTCACGGTCCGCCTCGACGATCTCGACAAGCGCGTGCGGGCGGCCGCCGCGGCGGCCCAGGCCGACCGCCCCCCGGCGGACCGGCCGGCAACGCCGGATCCCGCGATCGCTGAACTGCAACGCAAGCTAGAGGCGCTCGAAAGCAGGCCTGCCGCTACGGAGCCCGACACGTCGGCCCTGAAATCGGAGATCGTGGCGCTGCGCGCGGGCCTGCAATCGCTCGACCAGGCAGTCGCCGGCCAGAAGGCCGCGGTCGACAAGGCCGCAGCAGCCGCAAGCGCCAGCACCACCGGCGAGCAGAAAGCCCTGGCCGCCGCGCGCGGCTCGGCGGTGATCGGCATCGCCGCCCGCATCAGCGCCGGCCTGACGTCCGGCCAGCCCTTCGCGACCGACCTCGGCCTGCTCACGCCGCTGGCGCAGGGCGATGCCAAGCTCGGCGCGCTGATCGCGGCCTTGCAGCCCGTGGCGGCCAAAGGCGTCGCCTCGCGGGCAAGCCTCGCCGCGTCGTTTCCGGCGATGGCCAAGGCAGCCCTTGCCGACGATCTCGCCGACGATTCCTTCTGGCAGCGCCTCCTCGGCAAGCTGAAGAACCTGGTTTCGCTGCGCCGTATCGGCGCCGACGTGCAGGGCGATTCGGTCGAAGCCAAGCTGGCGCGCGCCGAAGCCGCGATCGACGCAGGAGACCTCGCCAGGGCGGTCGAGCTCGTGAAGTCACTGCCGCCACAGACCTCGCGCGCCACCGCCGACTGGCTGGCGCGGGCCGAGGCGCATCTCGCCGCCCAGCAGGCGGTTGACCAGCTCGCGGCGCAGGCCGTCTCTTTGCTGGGCAGCAGCCGGTAATCCGCCATGACCATGCTGCGTACGCTGATCTGGTTCGCCGTCGCTGCTGTCGCGATGCTGGGCGCGGTCTGGCTCGCCGCCCGGCCGGGCAGCGTCGTCGTCGAGTGGCGCGGCTGGCGGCTCGACACCAGCGTCGGCGTGCTGCTGGTCGCGGTCGTGTTGCTCATTCTGCTGGGCGTCGCGCTGTGGCTGCTCTATCGCTGGATCGTCGGCGCGCCGGGCGCCTTTCTCGAAGGCTGGGGTGAGAGCCGGCGGCGGCGCGGCTATCGCGAGCTGACGCAGGGACTTGCCGCAGTAGCGGCCGGCGACGGCGTCGAGGCGCAACGCCACGCGCGCAAGGCCGAGCAATTGCTTTCGGAACCCGCGCTCACCTTGCTGTTGTCGGCGCAGGCCGCCCAGCTCAACGGCGACCGCGAGGGCGCCAATCGCGCCTTCAAGGCGATGCTCGCGGACGAGCAGATGGCCTTTCTCGGCCTGCGCGGACTGATCGCGCAGTCGCTGCGCGACGGCAACCAGGCGCAGGCGCTCGACTATGCCGAGCGCGCCTTTGCGCTCAAGCCGCAAACGCCCTGGGTCGTGCATTCGCTGTTCGACATGCAGGCGCAGCTCCATCAATGGCGGGCGGCGCAGGACACGCTCGATGCCGGCATGCGCCGCAAGGTGGTGAGCGCCGACCGCGGCCGCACCCTGCGCGCGCTGCTGCTGGTCGAACGCAGCCGCGCCGCCGAGCACGACGGCCACGACAGCGACGCGCTCGGCCTGGCGCGTGAAGCGTTCGGCCTCGCCCCCGAGCGTATCGCCGTGACGGGCCGGCTCGCCGAGCTGCAGATCAAGACCGGGGACGCCAGGCGCGCGATGAAGACGCTGGAGCGCGGCTGGTCGCTGGCGCCGCATCCCGATCTCGCCGCGCTCTATCTCAAGGCGTCCGGCGAAAGCGATCCACTCAAGCGGGTCGGCGTGGTGCGCAGGCTCGCCGCGCAGAAGCCCGACGACATGGAAAGCCATCTGGCGCTCGCCCAGGCGACGCTCGAGGCCGGCCTGTGGGGCGAGGCGCGGCGGCATCTCGACGCCGCCGGCGGCAGCAATCCGCCGGTGCGCGTCTGCCGAATGATGGCCGAGCTCGAGGAGCGCGCCGAGGCCGACCAGGCCAAGGTGCGCGGCTGGCTGGCACGCGCCGCCGAGGCGCCGGCCGACAAGGCATGGCGCTGCACGGCCTGCGGCGCGCATCATGAGACCTGGCATTCAGTATGCGAGAGCTGCGGCGCGTTCGGCACCCTGCATTGGCGTGCGCCCGGCACTTACGGCCAGATCCTGGCGCCCGGCAGCGCGCCCAAGCCGGCAATCGGCATGACGACGATGAATACGGTTTCGGGGGGATAGATGTTCGAGACGACCTTGGCAGGCAGCCTGCCCAAGCCCTCCTGGCTCGCGACGCCGAACGTCCTGTGGGCGCCGTGGACGCTCACCGGCGCGCCGCTGCAGGAAGCCAAGGAAGACGCCACCGCGCTCGCCATCAGGCGGCAGGAGGAGGCCGGCATCGACATCGTGAGCGACGGCGAGCAGGCGCGGCAGCATTTCGTGCATGGCTTCCTGGCCGAGGTCGACGGCGTCGACTTCGACAGGAAGGTCCGCATGGGCATCCGCAACAACCGCTACGACGCCGACTGCCCGACCGTCACCGCGCCGCTCCGGCGCCGCAAGTTCGTGCATGAGAAAGAAGCGCGCATCGCGCGCGCCAGCACCGCGCGCAAGCTAAAGTTCACCCTGCCCGGACCGATGACGCTGATCGACACGCTGGCCGACGGCTACTACGGCGATCGGGTGAAGATGGCCTTCGCCTTCGCCGAGCTGCTGAACCAGGAGGCGAAGGACCTCGAGGCGCTCGGCGTCGATGTCGTGCAGTTCGACGAGCCGGCCTTCAATGTCTATCTCGACGAGACGGTCGAGTGGGGCGTGCCGGCGCTTGAGAAGGCGGCCGAGGGGCTGAAGTGCGCCACCGCCGTCCACATCTGCTACGGCTACGGCATCGAGGCCAACATCAAGTGGAAGGAGACGCTGGGCGAGAGCTGGCGCCAGTACGAGAAGACCTTCCCCGCGCTCGACCACAGCAGGATCCAGCAGGTCTCGCTCGAAGTGCGCAACAGCCACGTGCCGCCCGAGCTGATGAAGCTCCTGAAGAGCAAGACCGTGCTGGTCGGCGCGATCGATGTCGCGTCCGACCGGATCGACACGCCGGAAGAAGTGGCCGCCACGCTGAAGCTCGCGAGCCAGTTCGTCGATCCCGAGCGCATCCAGGCCTGCACCAATTGCGGCATGGCGCCGATGACCCTCGCCACCGCCTACGGCAAGCTCCGGTCGCTGGCCGAGGGCGCGGCGCTGGCGCGGAAGAACCTGTAGAGCATGCTCATCGGACCGCGCGCTTCCAGCGCACTCATGAGCGCGCTGGAAGCGCGCGGTCCGATGACAGAGGCGGAGCCTAATTCTTCAGACGGCGCAGCTCATAGAGCATCTCCAGCGCCTGGCGCGGCGTCAGCTCGTCGGGGTTGATCCTGGCGAGGGCCTTCTCGACTTCCGATTCCTTGGCCTTCGCGACACCGCCGACGGGTCGAGCGGGAGCCGCGGCGAACAGCGGCAGGTCGTCGGCCAGCCGCGTCACCGCGCCCGACTGCTCGCCCTTCTCCAGCTCGGCCAGCACCTCTTCCGCCCGCGCCACGACGGCGGCCGGCAGGCCGGCGAGTTGCGCGACGTGGATGCCGTACGAGCGGTCGGCAGCACCCGGCGCCACCTCGTGCAGGAACACGACCTCGTTCTGCCACTCCTTCACCCGCATCGTATAGGGCGCGAGAGCGTTCAGCCGCTCCTTGAGCGCCCCGAGCTCGTGATAGTGGGTGGCGAACAGCGCGCGGCACTTGTTGACCTCGTGCAGGTGCTCGAGCGCAGCCCAGGCGATCGACAGGCCGTCGAACGTCGCTGTGCCGCGGCCGATCTCGTCGAGGATGACGAGGCTGCGTGCCGTCGCCTGGTTGAGGATCGCCGCCGTCTCGACCATCTCGACCATGAAGGTCGACCGCCCGCGCGCCAGGTCGTCTGCCGCGCCGACGCGGGAGAACAGCCGGTCGACGATGCCGATCGTGGCCTGCCGGGCCGGCACGAAGGAGCCGGCCTGCGCCATCACGGCGATCAGCGCATTCTGGCGCAGAAAGGTCGACTTGCCGGCCATGTTGGGCCCGGTCAACAGCCACAGCCGCCGCGACGGCCCGAGCTCGCAATCGTTGGGCACGAAGCCCGGGCCGCCCTGCCGCAGCAGGGCTGCCTCGACGACCGGATGGCGGCCGCCGACCAGGGTGAAGGACGTGTCCTCGGACAGCGCGGGCCGCACGTAGTTGCCGCTCGCCGCGAGATCGGCCAGCGCTGCCGCGACATCGAGCGCCGCCAGCGCGCGTCCGGCCGCGACGATCGCCGCCGACACGGCCATCGCCTCGCCGACCAGGGTGTTGAAGATCTGCAGCTCCAGCGCCAGCGCCTGGTCGGCGGCGCGGCCGATGCGCGTCTCGAGATCGGCCAGCTCCGCGGTGCTGAAGCGCGTGGCATTCGACATCGACTGCCGTCGGGTGAAGCCCAGCGCGGCGAGATCGAGCTTGTCGGCGTGCGTCGCCGTCACCTCGATGTGATAGCCGATCATGTTGTTGTGCCGGATCTTGAGCGACGCGACGCCGGTCGCGGTCCGGTACTTCGCCTCGAGCCCTGCGATGGTCTTGCGGCTGTCGTCGCGCAGGGTGCGCTGCTCGTCGAGCTCGGCGCGATAGCCGGCGCGGATGAAGCCGCCGTCGCGCGCCAGCAGCGACGGCTCGTCGGCAAGCGCCGCCGCCAGCGACTCGATCAGCGCGCGGTGGTTGGAGGCCGCCGCCACGATCTGCGCCAGAGGTGCGGGCGGCGGCATCAGGGCCTCGGGTTCGGCTCCCAGCAGCGCAGCCAGCGCCTCGGCCGAGTCCAGCCCGTCGCGCAAGGCCGCGAGATCGCGCGGCCCGCCGCGGCCGACCGACAGGCGCTGCAGGGCACGCTCCACGTCGGGCGTGCGCTTCAGCGCCTCGCGCACCCGCTCGCGTAGCGCGGGCCGCTCGACGAAGAGCTGCACCAGGTCGAGGCGGCGCTCGATCTCCGCCCGCTCGGTGAGCGGCGCCGCCAGCCGCTCGGCCAGCAGGCGCGCGCCCGGACCGGTCAACGTGCGGTCGATGACGGCCAGAAGGCTGCCCTCCCGGCGGCCGTCGAGGCTGCGGACCAGCTCGAGATTGCGCCGGGTCGCCGGGTCGATCTCCATCGTGCCGTCGGGGCGCTCGCGGCGGGGTGGGGCGAGCGCCGGCCGCTTGCCGGCCTGTGTGAGCTCGACGTAGTCGAGCAGCGCGCCGCAGGCCGCGACCTCGGCGCGCGAGAAGGCGCCGAAGCTGTCGAGCACCGCGACGTTGAACGCCGCCTGCAGCCGCTTGCGCGCATTGTCCGAATCGAAGCGCGCCGAGGGCAGCGGCGTCAGTACCGAATTCCAGTCCTCGAGCGCGGCCTTCAGCCCGTCGCGCGCCAGCAGCCGGTCCGGCACCAGCAGCTCGCCCGGCGCGAGCCGCGCCAGCGCTGCTGCGACCTGGCCCGGCACCAGTGGCTGGGCCGCAAAGTCAGCGGTCGAAAGATCCAGCCAGGCCAGCGCCAGCTCGCCCTGCGCCTCGGCCAGCGCGCAGAGATAGTTGTGGCTGCGCGCATCGAGCAGCGAATCCTCGGTCAGCGTGCCCGGCGTGATGACCCGGACCACGCCGCGCTCGACCACCGACTTGGCGCCGCGTTTCTTGGCTTCGGCCGGGTCCTCGGTCTGCTCGCAGACCGCGACCTTGAAGCCCTGGCGGATCAGGCGCGACAGGTAGGCTTCGTGGCTGTGCACCGGCACGCCGCACATCTTGATGTCTTCGCCGAGATGCTGGCCGCGCTTGGTGAGGGCGATGTCGAGCGCCGCCGAAGCCTTCACCGCGTCCTCGAAGAACAGCTCGTAGAAATCGCCCATGCGATAGAAGACGAGATGGTCCGGGTGCGCGCCCTTGATCGCCAGGTACTGGCGCATCATCGGCGTGGCATCGGCCGGAATCGTCGGAACGGAAACGCTGTCGGGCACGCCCCGGCTTAACACGCGCGCTCGGGGCGCCGCCACGGCCGGTGAGTCAGGCTTTCAACAGATCGGCCGTTTCATCCACAAGGGCCATGAGCCTCGGCAGGCCCGCCGCGCCGGCGCCGATCGCCTGCCCGACACGCTCGGCGAAGTCCGGCGGACGGCGGGCGAGCTTCTCGACGCCCGTCGCGGCACCCTTCTCGTTCAGGAGATAGACGCCGTTCAGAGCGAACAGGGTCTGGCAGAGGCAGGCGACGGCACGGAAGCCGCAGCCCGCGACATAGGCCGAGTCGTCGCGGCCCCGGCCGTGCAAGGCGTTCTCCAGCGCAAAGCGCGCCTCCCAGAAGAAGCCGCGGATCCGCGCCTCACCCAGCGCCGGCGGATAGGGCTCGCAGCGCCGCTTCAGCCCCGCCACCACGTTCTCCGGGTCCCACAGCACCCGACACAGCGCGACCTCGCCCATATAGATCGCCGAGACGAAGGCATGCGGATGGCCGGGCTGATAGACCCGCTCGATCCGCCCGGCATGGCAGGCCTCGATCACGCCGCGGACCTTGTCGAGGTCGCGGTAGAGCAGATCGACCCGCTTGCCCTCGACCGTCAGCCAGGCGCCGCCGTTGATCCATGGGCCCCACTCGCCGATCGCCGTGACCGAGGAGGAGGCTGCACCCGGCAGCAGCATCGCAGCCTTGGCCAGTCGTCCGATATCGATCGGATGGTCGGCTTCGTAGTACAGGCCGATATCATGGTCCGACTGCGCCGTCGCCTCGCCGCGCGCCCGCGAGCCGCCGAGCACGATCGCCCGAATGCCCGGCACGCCGCCGAACGCGCGCACCAGCCGGCTGAGCAATGCATCGTTGTCGGGCTCTTGCATGGTTCCCTGCGGTAACACGCGCTTGCCCGATTTAGTGTGAAATTCCGTTACGTTGCAGCGCGGGACAGCCTTCTGGCCCCGGCAGTCGATTGCCGCCAATATGGTCCCTCAATCGGGAGAGAAACGGATGTCGAGCACGGGCGCGGAAGCCGCGATCAACAGCGAGATGGGCGATCTGGACGGCGATTCGCTGATCATGCATCGCACCGGCCGGCCGGGGAAGATCGAGATCATCGCGTCCAAGCCGCTGGTGACGCAGCGCGACCTGGCGCTGGCCTACTCGCCGGGTGTCGCCGCTCCGTGCGTCGAGATCCACAAGAATCCCGACACCGCCTATGATTACACGGTGCGCGGCAACCTCGTGGCCGTAATCTCCAACGGCACGGCGGTGCTGGGGCTGGGCGACATCGGCGCACTGGCCGGCAAGCCGGTGATGGAAGGCAAGGCCGTCCTGTTCAAGCGCTTCGCCGACGTCGACTGCATCGACCTCGAGGTCGACACCAAGGACGTCGACCAGTTCGTCAATTGCGTGCGCTATCTCGGGCCGACCTTCGGCGGCATCAACCTCGAGGACATCAAGGCGCCGGAGTGCTTCATCATCGAGCAGCGCCTGCGCGAGCTGATGGACATCCCGATCTTCCACGACGATCAGCACGGCACCGCCATCGTCTCCGCCGCCGGCCTGATCAATGCGCTGCACCTCACCGGACGCGACATCAAGGACATCAGGATGGTGGTGAACGGCGCGGGCGCCGCGTCGATCGCCTGCATCGAGCTGGTCAAGGCGATGGGCATGCCGCACGAGAACGCGATCCTGGTCGACACCAAGGGGGTGATCTACCAGGGCCGCACCGAGGGCATGAACCAGTGGAAGAGCGCCCATGCCGTGCGCACCAAGGCGCGCACGCTCGAGGAGGCCATGAAGGGCGCCGACGTTTTCTTCGGCCTCTCGGTCAAAGGTGCGGTGACCAAGAAGATGGTGGCGTCGATGGCCGACAAGCCGATCATCTTCGCCATGGCCAATCCCGATCCCGAGATCACGCCGGAAGACGTGCGTTCGGTGCGAGCCGACGCGATCGTCGCCACCGGCCGCAGCGACTACGCCAACCAGATCAACAACGTGCTGGGTTTCCCCTACATCTTCCGCGGCGCGCTCGACGTGCGCGCCCGCACCATCAACGAGGAGATGAAGGTCGCCGCTGCCGAGGCGCTGGCCAAGCTGGCGCGCGAGGACGTGCCCGACGAGGTCGATCGCGCCTACTCCGGCCGCCGGCTGCGCTACGGACCCGAATATGTCGTGCCAGTGCCGTTCGACCCGCGGCTGATCTCGGCCGTGTCGTCGGCGGTCGCGCAGGCGGCGATGGATTCCGGCGTGGCCCGGCGCCATATCCCCGACATGGCCGAATACAGGCGCGCGCTGTCGGGCCGTCTCGATCCGACCAGCCACTGGCTGCAGAGCCTGTTCGAGCAGGTCAAGGCCAACCCGCAGCGCATCGTCTTCGCCGAAGGCGAGGAGGAGCGCACGATCCGCGCCGCCATCGTGTTCCGCGACAACGGCTACGGCACGCCGATCCTGATCGGCCGCGAGGAGCAGGTAGTGGAGGCCATGAAGAGCCTCGGCATCACCGACACCAAGGGGCTCGAGATCCACAACGCGCGGCTCTCGACGCGCAACGCGCCCTACACCGACATGGTCTACAAGCGCCTGCAGCGCGACGGCTTCCTGCGCCGCGACGTGCAGCGCATGGTCAACCAGGGCCGCAACGTGTTCGGCGCCTGCATGGTGGCGCTGGGCGACGCCGATGGCATCGTGACCGGCATCACGCGCCGCTTCCCCGAATGCTATGGCGACGTGAAGCGGGTGATCGACGTCCAGCCGGACAAGGTGCCGATGGGCTACTCGATCATCGTCGCCCGGCAGGGCACGGTGTTCCTCGCCGACACCTCGATCAACGAGACGCCGAGCCCCGAGCAGCTGGCGCAGATCGCCAAGCAGATGGCCAAGAACGCCCGCACCATGGGGCACCAGCCGCGCGTGGCGTTCGCCTCGTTCTCCAACTTCGGCAGCCGCGAGATCGAGCGGATCGATCGCATCCGCAAGGCGATCCGCCTGCTCGATGCCGAGCATGTCGACTTCGAGTATGACGGCGAGATGCAGGCCGACATGGCGCTCGACTACAAGCTCCTGAAGGCGACCTATCCGTTCGCCCGCCTGACCGGCCCGGCCAACGTGCTGGTCATGCCGGGCCTGCACTCGGCCCACATCTCCTCGCGCCTGATGCAAAGCCTGGGCGGCGTCACCGTGATCGGGCCGGTGATCGACGGCCTGGCCAAGCCGGTGCAGATCGTCCAGATGGGCGCGACCGTTTCCGATCTCGTCAACCACGCCGCGCTCGCCGCCTACGGCGCGCTCAGCCGCAAGAGGTAAGTCATGACCGACCTTGTCATTCGAGGCGCCACCGTCGTCGACGGGCTGGGCAACGATCCGATCCGCGCCGACGTCGCGGTGAAGGACGGCAAGATCGCCGACATCGGCAACATCAAGGGCGAGGGCGCGAAGACGATCGACGCTGGCGGGCTCACGCTCGCGCCGGGCATCGTCGACGTGCACACGCACTACGACGCGCAGGTGACGTGGGATGCCACGCTCTCGCCCTCGCCGTCGCTCGGCGTCACCACGGCGGTGATGGGCAATTGCGG